>Ga0207697_10001495_pt1 | contig 12722 bp, 8 predicted proteins | sample KBSSwiS5withPhiX_FD_184293 | JGI IMG/M metagenome (GOLD analysis project Ga0207697, IMG submission 184293) | Switchgrass rhizosphere microbial communities from Kellogg Biological Station, Michigan, USA, with PhiX - S5 (SPAdes) (version 2) | ecosystem: Host-associated > Plants > Roots >... | reverse complement strand
CTAAGTAATTTTAACTTTTTCATACTCCAAAGATCGTTATGCTTCCGTTTCGCAGCCATTACGCATGCGGGGGATTTTCTTATATCCCGCGCGGGAGATGCCCCGTATTCCCGCTTGCGAGCGAGATCCAGGCGGCGCCGCCTTCCGCATATTCTGACATCTCACCCTTTCCCTTCGCGTGGAAGCGGTGCCGGTCTGAACTTGATCGCGGGCTGCGACAGCAAACTCAGCGCGAGCTTCGCAAAAAACGCATGGCGATCCGGGCGGAATATCCGCCGATTGTTGTTCGCCTAATACGTCCCTGTTCGCACCTTTCGTTTAGTGAGCTGATAGCCGGCCGCGGTGCATAGAATCCTGCGTTAGCTGAATAACAGCGCCAACATCAATGCGACGACAAAAGCGATAAGAGGAATAAGCAGAGCGAACCACAATGGTGCGAATTCCATGAAAAAGCGGTTTGTCTTCATGCTCTCAATTTACGCTCGGCGATCAAAGAGCCGCTATTGCGCGGGTGATGGATTTTCTGATGCCCTATTCGAGAGGTGCTCCATAAATCTTTTGAAATTGCGCAGATAGCTGTGCACCCGACGCGAGGCAGAGCCGTTAAAGCCAGGGCATATTTTTAGGTCCACGCAGGTGCTTCGATTGGGACGTGACGTGAAAGACACGACACCGGAGGCGAGATAATTGGAAGCTCCTCCGGCCAGCGCTCGCCAAGCCAGTCTTCGTTCGGGTGCTCGCAGCATGATCTCGAGCACGCCTTCATGCCGCTTTCCATTGAAGGAAAACACGATGGCAAAATGCCCGCCATCCAGCTTTTGCACCTCTTTCACCGCCGGCACGAATTTCGGGAAATCTTCAACTCGTAACCATTGTCGGTAGACATCGCCGACCGGCGCCCTTACCACGATGGATCCCTGTGCTGCACTCATAGCGCGTGTGTGTTAGGCACTGAACCGCGCGCTTTCATGTCTCGAAAGCGTGCGGCACCATCCATCGCGGATATGTCCAGCGTGAGCAGGGAACCTGTCTCCGCCGGCGGCGTCCAAGAATCTTGCTTGGTCGCAGCCGCGGAATTATTTCCACGTCGTTTGGTTTTCATTTTGGCTGGTGTTCGCTAACAAAATTAGAAGCGGCCCCACTTCTCACCACGAAACAATTGCAGGATTCTCAAATCCCCTTTTCGGGGGACTGGCAGTGCCAGGGGGGATCAGTACGTTTTATCTCAGCACTGACCTAAACTCAGGCATCCGGAGAATCGTTATCATAAAGTCGATTTATAGCGCCCTGCCAGGGCAGCAACAATGGAGCCCATTTTGTGACCTCCAACCCCGATAGCTTCATCAAACACCTGGGTGTGGTGGGTCACGGCCAAGGAAGTGAGTCGGGCGAACTGGAGTTTGTTGGAGCAGCGATGGACGTCACCGCAGCAAAGGAGGCGGAAGAAAGGATCCGGCAAAACGAAAGGGAACTTCGCATCACGCTCGAAGCAATTCCGACTTCAGTCCTGAGGACTCTACCTGATGGCGCGGTTGATTTCGTAAATCAAAGTTGGCTGGATTACCTGGGATGCTCCAGGGAAGAGATACTGGGCTGGGGCTGGATGAAAACGGTCCATCCTGAAGACGTCGACAAGTTGCTGAACGATTGGGAGGAGGCGTTGGCGGCTGGGGTACCTCTCGAGATAGAAGCGCGCTTTCGGCGGGCGGACGGAAAATATCGGTGGTTCCTGAACCGCACCGTGCCATTGCGCGATGAAAAGGGAAATATCGCGAAGTGGTATGCGACGATCCACGACATCGAGGACCGCAAACAGGCGGAAGAGAAGCTACGCAGGAGCGAGGCTTATTTACTCGAGGCGCAGAGACTCGGACACATGGGCAGCTGGGCCATCAATATTTCCTTGCGAGATTTCATAGCCTCGCCGGAGTTGCTTCGAATTTTTGCCTGCGATCCTGAAAAAGAGAAACCGACGTTGGAAATGTTTCGAAAGCGAATTCATCCTGAAGATCGTCCGTCCCTCGCGCGAATGTTTAATAAGGCCAGGGACGCGAAGACCGACTATGAGATGGACTATCGAATTGTCCTTCCGGATGGATCGATTAGGTACGCCCACAGTGTGGGCCACCCGGTCTTTAACGCTTCCGGTAGCCTGGTCGAGTATGTTGGCACGACCGTGGACGTAACTGAGCACAAATGCGCCGAAGCAGCGTTGCGCGCTTCCGAGCGAGTTGCGCGCGGACAAGTTGAAGCATTAGCGCAGAACCTCGATATCTTGGCCACCGCGACCGCGCCGAAAAACCTAATCGGCCAAATGCTGAGCACGATCGGACGCTTTTTGAAGGCGCAAAGCGTGGTTTTGTGGTTGTTAGACGAAGCGAACGATTCGGTCATTTTGCGAGCCGCGGCTGAGGGCGCAAATTTTGCGGCGAGTGATCCGGAGCATCCGCTTATTAAGAATGCCCTATCGTGGAGAGAGGATAAGGTGCTTCAGGAAATTATTTTTACCGGAGCGCCGGTCGTTTGCGAGGACGTAGAACACGATCCGCGGATCTCCAGCGTCGGGCGCGATTATTTCCGATCAAAGGGAACCAGGAAGTTATTAGCAATTCCAACCTTGGTCGGCGGGCATGTTAAGGGGTTCATCGGCATTCGCCATGGAGATCGGCCGCCCTACCGGCGTGAAGAGGTCGAATTAGCGCAAGCGCTCGCGCATCAGGCGATGTTTGCAGTTCAACTCGATCAATTTGCCGAGCAAAGCCAACGGGCCGCCGTGCTCGAGGAACGAAATAGAATGGCGCGCGATATTCACGATACGCTGGCGCAAGGTTTCACCGGTGTGATTATGCAATTGGAAGCGGCCGAAAAAGCAATTGAGCATCATCGTCCAAAGCAAGCAGACGAACATTTGCGATCGGCGGGCGGGTTGGCACGCAAGAGTCTGAGCGAAGCGCGTCGATCTGTGCACGCGCTTCGCCCGCAAGCGTTGAAGAAAGAGAACTTTTGGGACGCGCTTAAAGACATGATCAAAAGCATCACGGTTGGAACGGCGCTTCACCCAAGTTTCAAAATTCAAGGCAAGATCAGCCGGCTTCCGCCCGTTTGGCAGGAAAATTTACTGCACATTGGGCAGGAAGCTTTGGCCAACACGATCAAGTATGCACACGCCCACAAATTTGGAACTCGGCTAATGTCCGATCCGAAGAAACTGCGTTTGGAATTTTCCGATGACGGTGACGGGTTCAAACCGCAAGATCAACATGATGGTCGGGGTCTTGCTGGCATGCGGGAGCGGGTTGAACAAATGGGGGGCGAATTAAAAATCGCAAGCTCACGCAGCAAGGGCACAAAGATCACCGTGGTATTGCCCAGTAACGGGAAATCGATGTTATGACTTCCAAAAAGAAGCGGACCGCGAAGTTTCAGAAACCTGGAAAGAAACCAACGTCTGTTGCGATGAAAACAGCGAAAACTAACGATACGCCAAAAAAGCCTCGGATCGGCATACTTATTGCCGACGATCACAGCGTCTTACGCCAGGGGTTGGTTTCGCTAATCGGGTTCGAATCAGACATGATGGTTGTTGGAGAGGCTGGTAACGGACGTGAAGCGGTCGATCTTTGGAAACGGCATCGGCCCGAGGTGACGCTAGTCGATCTGCGCATGCCTGAGCTCGATGGAGTCGGCGTAATCAAACAGATTCGGGCTGACGATGAGAACGCGCGGATTATCGTGCTGACGACGTTCGATGGTGACGAAGATATCTACCGCGCCATTCAGGCGGGAGCGAAGGGCTATCTGTTAAAGGACGTTCCGCGCGAGGCGCTGATTGATTCCATTCGCCGCGTGCACGCTGGGGAAACTTGCATTCCCGTGCATCTGGCAAACAAGTTAGCGGAACGCGTCAGCGGCGAAAGCGTCAGCGAGCGCGAAATCGATGTCCTAAAGCTGCTGGCTCAGGGGAAAAGCAATAAGGAGATCGGTTCGGTGCTCTTTATTAGTCCTGGTACGGTCAAATCGCACGTGAAAAGCATATTCGCCAAGCTCAACGTTAACAGCCGCGCTGAAGCTGTGGCAAACGCCGCCCACCGCGCGTTGATTCAACTATAGGTTTGTTGCCAGGTTTCTGGTCTGTGTTCGGATAGCACTACCGTCAGCGTCGCTCTCGGAACCGAATCGTCATTGATTCGGCGGGGGAGTAAAGAATCTCCCGAACGCGTCGTAGCGGCGAACGGCATTCCGGCGGTAAGGGTGGATATGAGGCGACGCAATGTCAGCAATATCAACGAGCGTTTCCAGACGAAACACTCATTGCGGGAGGAGCGCGAACGGAAGAATTTGCTTACTTCGCCTAACGGGGAGTTCATTTCAGGTGTCCCCGGCAAAAACGGCACCAGACCGAAGGGGATCTTTGAGAACGAACAGGTTCGAGTATCAACAACGTCCGTGCCGAAAGGGACTAACTGGTCGATGCCGCACGACGGGCGACATCGGGTTGTTGTCTTGCTGGGCCAAATAAATCAGTTAGCGGAAACAAACGAAAAAGATTCGTCCTCTTCCGCTTGGTGCGTGACTCGGATTTCGGCCAACAGCGATATCAACGTGCCGAACAATTCAGATCAGACAAAGATCTTAATGATTCTGGAATTCAAAGACACGGGTGTTGAGGAGTCGATTTTTCTTCATTGATTTCAATTGTCGGCTCCATGTTCAGGTCTCGTGTCCGATATTTCGCCAGGCTGTAACACATACGCGAGAACGTTGCCTTCTTCGCTCTGGATACTTACTAGTTGAGGTCGAAACAATGTTTCGCGTTCTTCGATCTCACCGTTTCTCGATTAACCGTTTGAAATTGCGCAGGTATTTATCGACTCGATGCGAAACATTGCCGCCGAAACTTGAGGTCAGTTTCAGGGTCACGCGCGTGCCGTGATCAGCAAGCGAGATGAAGGAAACGACTCCGGTGGCAAGGTGATCCTGCGCACGACTGTTGGAAATAGTTCGCCAGGCCAGCCGTCGTTCAGGGACACGCAGCATGATTTCAAGCGTCGCCTCGTATTGCTTTCTGTTGAAAGCGAGCGAGGCGACAAAATGGTTCTTGTCCAATTTTTGCACGCGTTTGATCGCGGTGATGAATTTTGGATAATCTTCAAACGCCAGCCAGCGCTTATAGACAGCGCCAACTGGCGCGTTGATAGCAATTGATCCCTCCGCGGCACCCATTTTCCGCGGTCTTGTCCCCTTATTTGGCATCGATCCGTTAGGCATAGAACCGCGCGTATTCATTTTTTGAAAACGTGCGGCTCCAGCCATCGGTGAAGAAATTAAAGATCGACATGTTAAAGACGAGCAAGGGGTCGTGCCTGGATGCGCGTCGTCGAAAAAGGTCGCGCACTCTGCTCCTGAAATTATTTTCACGTTGTCTAGCTTTCATTATGGAATTTCGTGTCCTTCGATTCTAACGGGCCTTGTGGCCGGTCACCACGTTGCACTCGCGGGATTTTGGAGTGCCTCTTTCGAGGGATAGGAAACGAACTGACAAGATCAGTCGGCGATCATATGTTGGAGTGGTTATGTATTCCGCGGCCAAGAGGATGGCTGATTTCGCGGAGGGCGATCACGTGAATTCGGCCACTGAAACTCAAACCCCGTCTGCCAAGGCTGCCGCGTCTCGGCACTCGTCTGGGCGAATCATTTTTCGGTACGGCCTGGCGCTGGGTTCCGTCGCCGCAGCAACCGCGCTCGGGTTTTTAGCCGACCGCTGCGATCTTCACGAGTCGGTATTTACGTTTTTCGTTCTGGCTGTTGCCCTAACGAGTTGGTACGCAGGAGTCTGGCCGGCGGTCATCGCATTTGCGGTCGGAGAGCTCGCCTTCAATTACTTTTTTACTCCACCGCCCTATTCTCTCAGTGTCACGCGTGAAGATCTCGCCTATTTCCCCGTGTTCGCCTGCTTTTCGGGGCTTCTAATTTGGTTTGGTGTGGTGCGGCGACGGGCCGAGGCAGGCCTTCGGCAATCGCGCGATGAATTGGAGATCAAAGTCGTCGAGCGGACGGCGGAACTCCGAAAAACTAACGAACATTTGCAGCAGGAAGTAGCCGAGCGCAGGCGAGCGGAAGAGATTCTGCGGGAGCGCGCCAGTCTGCTCGACCTCACGCACGATACTGTTTTCGTGCGCGACATGAATAACGTGATCACGTACTGGAATCGGGGTGCCCAGGAGCTGTACGGTTGGTCAAGTCAGGAGGCAGTCGGTCAGGTGTCTCACGAACTAGCGCGCACGAACTTTTCCGAACCACTCGATGAGATTAACTCAAAGCTGCTCGGGACGGGCCGCTGGGAAGGCGAACTCATCCACACGACACGCGACGGCGCGCGGGTGGTGGTGGCAAGCCGCTGGTCATTGCAGCGGGACGAACGAGGCAATCCCGCTGCGATTCTGGAGACGAACAACAATATCACTGAGCGAAAAAGAGCCGAGGAAGCTCTTCGCCGATCGCGCGACGAGTTGGAAGTCAAAGTGAAAGAGCGGACTGCCGAGTTAGGAAAAATGAACGTCGATTTGCAGTCCGTTAACCAGGAATTGGAGGCGTTCGCCTATTCCGTCTCACACGATCTGCGTGCGCCGGTTCGGCATATTGCCGGATTCACCGAGCTTTTGCAGAAGCACGCTGACCGCGTACTGGACGACAAAAGTCGGCACCACATTAGTATGATTCTCGACGCGGCTTGCCGTATGGGCAGCCTGGTGGACGATCTTCTGGCCTTCTCGCGGATCGGTCGGGCCGAAACGCAAAAAACAACTATCAATCTTGAGCAGCTCGTGAAAGCCGTGATCGGCGAAATTGCCCCGGACACGCAGGCGCGGAAAATTATTTGGCGGATTGGGGCTTTGCCGATTTGCTACGGTGATCCTTCCCTGCTCCGGCTGGTGTTCAGTAATCTCGTTTCGAACGCGGTGAAATTCACTCGAACGCGGCCCGAGGCTGAGATAGAAATCGGTTGGTTAAACCACACGCCGGAGGAACTCGTCGTGTTTATTAAGGATAACGGAGTCGGTTTTGACATGAAGTACAAAGACAAGCTGTTCGGTGTATTCCAACGCTTGCACTCGCAGGAGGCGTTCGAAGGCACTGGGATTGGGCTCGCCACAGTCCAGCGAATTGTCGATCGCCATGGCGGTCGAGTGTGGGCGGAAGCCTTAGTCAATAATGGCGCCACCTTTTATGTTGGGCTGCCCAAACCTGGAAAGGCAAATACATGAGTGCCAGCTTTGTCGAAAAGCTCGCGCTCGTTGTTGCGAAGAGATTTTAAACCAAGGAGGCTTTTATGAATCCGGCAGCACAGAGAACTCCGCTGATCGCGGCGCTAGAACAACTCGGCCCACACGATCACTTCTGCTCGATATACGAGAACCGTGAAGAACATTACGGGGTCGCCATTCCGTTTATGCAGATCGGGCTGGAGCGCGGCGAAAAATGCATTTACATCGCCGACGACGGCACGGTCGGCGAAGTTCGCCGAGCCATGCAGTCGGAAGGAATTGACGTAGAGCGTGTGACCGCATCCAAAGCCCTCGTTCTGGCAACCAAGGAGCAAGCATATCTGAGGCATGGATCCTTTAACCCCGACTGGATGTTCACCTTCTGGAAGGAAGCCACCGAGTCGGCCATGAGTGAAGGTTTTTCTGCGCTCCGCGCCACCGGCGAGACAGAATGGGTTGTAAGAGGGGCCCGTGGACTTGAACGCTGGATGGAATACGAAAGCAGGTTAAATCACTCGCTCGCGGAAAATAATTGCTCCGCGCTTTGCCAGTACAATCGAAGCCTTTTCCCACCGGAACTCATTCTCGACGTCATCCGCACGCATCCCATGGTGGTCTATCGTGGCACGGTCTGCCGAAATCTTTACTATGTTCCGCCTGACGAATTTCTGGGGACTGACGAAGCAGAGCGTGAGGTGGAGAGGCTGTTAACCAATATCCAGGAACGCGAGGATATAGAGCACGCCCTCCGAGAACAGCTCAACGAGCGCAAGAGAGCCGAGGAAGCTCTTCGCCGATCTCGCGACGAGTTGGACATTAAAGTGAAGGAGCGGACTGCCAAGTTGAGGGAAATAAATGACGACTTGCAATCCGTTAATAAGGAATTGGAGGCATTCGCCTATTCCGTTTCCCACGACCTGCGCGCGCCCCTTCGACACATCGCGGGATTCACCGAGTTGTTGCAGAAAGACGCTGAGCCCATTCTCGACCAGAAAAGCCGGCTCTACATCACTAAAATTCTGGAGTCAGCGGACCGGATGGGCAGCCTGGTAGACGACCTTCTAGCCTTTTCGCGGATCGGCCGGGTAGAAACGCAAAAGACGACAATTAATCTCGAGTCGCTCGTAAGAGACGTGATCGCCGAAATTGCCCCAGACACACAGGGGCGGAGCATTGTTTGGCGAATTGGGACTTTGCCGATTTGCTACGGCGATCCTTCTCTACTCGGGCTGGTGTTCACTAATCTCATTTCGAACGCGGTGAAATTCACTCGAGCGCGCCCGCAGGCCGAGATAGAGATCGGTTCGTTAAACCACAGACCAAATGAGGTAGTCGTGTTTGTTAAAGACAACGGAATCGGCTTCGATACGAAGTATAAGGATAAGCTATTTGGTGTTTTCCAGCGCCTTCATTCCAAGGACGCATTCGAAGGCACTGGGATCGGCCTCGCTACGGTCCAGCGAATTGTTCATCGGCACGGCGGGCGCGTGTGGGCGGAAGGCTCGATTGAGAACGGCGCAACTTTCTGTGTTGCGCTGCCGAACCCCGGAGACATTCAGGCATGACGAGTGATGTAAAACGTATCTTGTTAGTCGAAGATGACCCAAAGGATGTAGAGCTTACGCTTACCGGCCTCGCCGAGTACAACCTGGTTAACGAAGTAGTGGTCGCGCGCGATGGCGAAGAGGCGCTCGATTTTCTTTATCGGCGCGGGAATTATGAGAAACGCACCAACGGCAACCCGGCGGTGATTCTGCTCGATCTAAAATTACCCAAGGTCAACGGTTTCGAGGTCCTTCAACAGGTCCGCGCGGATGAAAACCTGAAGATGATCCCGGTGGTGGTCCTCACTTCTTCCCATGAAGAGCGCGACCTCGTGCAAAGCTATAAGCTGGGTGTGAACGCGTACGTGGTTAAACCGGTCGACTTCCATCAATTCGTCAACGCGGTGAAAGAGCTGGGAGCGTTTTGGGCGGTGATCAACGAGGCTCCGCCGGGCAGTGTCAAAAAAAGGTAAGAGATGAATTCTCCGCTCCGAGTTCTGCACCTTGAAGACGACGTCAGAGACACAGAACTCGTCCAAGCCACTCTCGAAGGGGAAGGAATACAGAGCGAGCTGACGAGAGTGGAGAGGGAGCAGGATTTTCTTGCTGCGCTCAAGCGGGGAGACGTCGATCTTATTCTCGCAGATTACACACTGCCCTCCTTTGACGGATTATCCGCGCTCAGAATTGCGCAGCAGCGGGCGCCAGAAGTGCCATTGATATTTGTTTCCGGAACCCTGGGTGAAGACGTCGCCATCGAAGCGCTCAAGACCGGCGCCACCGATTACGTATTAAAGACGCGTCTGGCCAGGCTGGGCCCTGCGGTCTCTCGCGCACTGCGTGAAGCTCGGGAAAAAGCAGACCGCGCTCGCGCGGAGACGGCACTCCGGCGCAGCGAAGCGTTCCTAGCTGAGGGACAAAGAATCAGCCACACCGGAAGCTGGAGCTGGAATGTTTCCAGCGGGAAGGCCACGTGGTCGGAAGAGCATTACCGGATCTTTGGCTTCGACCCTGATAGGACCGATGCCTCTTTTCAGTTGTTCATAGGGACAGTTCACCCGGATGATCGACAATTTATTAAGCAAAAGCTCGATGAAGCAATTCATGAGAAGACTGGTTTTGACCTGGAATTCCGACTCGCGCTCGCGGACGGATCTATTAAGCATGTCCAGGGAGTAGGCCGACCGGCCCTCGGACCTTCTGGCGAAGTCGATAGTTATACCGGAACCACGGTAGACATCAGCGAGAGCAAGCGGGGAGAAGCCTTGTTCGCCGGTGAAAAGTGTCTTCTCGAAATGATCGCCACCGGCGTTGCGCTCAAGGAGATCCTAAATGCCCTGTGTCTGATTATAGAGGAGTACCGTCCCCGTGCGCTTGCTTCGATTTTGCTGCTTCGCTCCGATGGTCTTCATCTGGATTCCGTGGCGGGCCCGAGTCTTCCCAAAGAATGGAGGCAGGAGATGGAAAAGCTGCCTATTGGACCGTGTGCCGGCTCTTGCGGGACGGCGGCCTATCGCGGATCAGCGGTCATAGTTTCTGATATAGCGACTGATCCGCTTTGGGACGTGCCGGAGCATCGCGCTGCTGCATTAAGTCACGGGCTCCGAGCCTCCTGGTCAAATCCAATCCTGTCGTCGGAAGGAAAAGTCCTGGGAACTTTTTGCATTTATGAGCGCGAAACGCGAAGCCCGAATCCGCACGACCTCGAGGTTATCGAGAAGGCGACCTACCTGGCACGAGTTGCGATTGAACGCGATCGGGCAGAGGCCGCATTGCGGACAAGCAAGGAAAAATATCGGGATCTAATCAATGCGTCGCCCGACGCGATCTGTGTTCTTGATGCGGACAGCAAATGTGTGTTGGTGAACCCGGCAGGCGTCGAGCTGGCAGGTCGCACGGAAGAGGAATTGATCGGCTTTTCAATTACCGACACCTACGTTCCGGAAGAACTCCATCTGTTTCGGGATCGGATCGACAAATTGAAAGCGGAAGGATCTTTCAGGTTTGAGCGAAAATTCCTGCGAAAAAATGGCGAGGTGATTCCGGTGGAGGTTTCTTTGTCAGCCCTGCGCGGCCAATATTATCAGGCGATCATCAGGGATATTAGCCAACGTAAGCGGCGTGAAGCGCTGTTGGCAGGAGAGAATAGAGTTCTTGAGATGGCGGCTAAAGGCGATTCGCTGACGGACATTCTCGATAACCTGTGTCGGCTGGTGGAAGAGCAATCCACCGGAGTTCTGGCCTCGATCTTATTACTGGATCCAAATGGGAGGCAATTGCGGCACGGCGCGGCGCCGAATCTTCCGAAAGCTTACACCGACGCAATCGACGGCCTGGCCATCGGACATTCTGTAGGATCATGCGGATCGGCCGCGTACCGCGCTGAACAGGTGATTGTGTCCGACATCGCGACCGATCCATTGTGGGATCCGTTTCGCGACCTTGCTTTGACGCATTCGCTCCGCGCCTGCTGGTCCACGCCGATCTTTTCTTCCGAAAGCAAAGTGATCGGGACCTTCGCCATGTATTATCACCAGCCGCGCAGCCCGAGTCCGCGTGAACAGGACACGATCAAGCATATTACTCATCTGGCAGGCATCGCCATCGAGCGGAAGCTGGCGGAAACGGCCCGGCGCGAGAGCGAGGCGTATCTTGCAGAGGCACAGCGCCTCAGCCATACCGGAAGCTGGGCGTGGGCCCCGGCCACCGGCGAAATCAGGTACTGGTCGGACGAAACTTATCGCGTCCTTGGTTTCGATCCGGCCGCGGGGCGACCGCGATTCGAAAAATTCTTTGAGCGCCTTTGTCCGGAGGACCAGGTCAAAGTCCGGGGACTGTTCGAAAAGGCCATTCGCGACAAAACGGACTTCGAAGCAGATTACAGGATTGTTCACCCGGGCGGTGTCATCAAGAACATCCACGCAGTTGGTCATCCAGTTTGCGATGAGGCCGGTAATCTGGTGGAGTTTTTGGGTACCGTTATCGATGTAACTGAAAGTAAACGCTCCGAGGAGGCGCTGCGCGCTTCAGAGCAAGTGGCGCGCGGACAAGTGGAGGCGCTGGCGCAGAGTTTGGATGTTTTGGCCACTGCGCCGGATCCGGAAAAGTTTGTTGGGCAGATGCTGAGTACAATTGGTCGCCTTCTGAACGCGCGAAGCGTGAGCTTGTGGTTATTCGACAAATCGGCCGACTCACTCGTTTTGCGGTCAATGTCTGAAGGCGGAAAATTGGGTGCGCTCGATCCGGAACATCCATTCATGAAGAACCCATCGTTGTGGAAGCAGAATGCGATAATCGGGGAATTGCTCTTTACGGCAGGTCCGGTCGTTTGCGACGACGTCGAGACTGATCCCCGCATTAATGGCGAGTGGGGTGAGTATTTGAAACGAAACGGGACAAAGAGGTTTCTGGCAGTGCCGCTTTTGGTGGGTGGACAAGTCAAAGGCTTTGTTGGGATTCGCCATGTCAATCGTGCGTCTTATCGGCCGGAAGAGATCGAATTGACCCAGGCGCTCGCCCATCAAGTCATGCTCGCGCTTCAACTCAACGAGTTCGCCGAGCAAGGTCAGCGGGCCGCGGTTTTAGAAGAACGAAATCGAATGGCGCGTGACATTCACGACACGCTCGCGCAGGGTTTTACCGGTGTGATTGTTCAATTGGAAGCAGCCGAGGATGCGGTTTCCTGCGGGTATCGCAAGGAAGCGGACGATCATTTGCACCGCGCCGGCGAATTAGCCCGGCAGAGTCTAAGCGAAGCGCGCAGGTCCGTGCACGCGTTGCGTCCACGAGCCTTGGAAGAACACAATTTTTGGGACGCGCTCAAAGGTTCTATTAAGAACACCACCGTTGGAACAGCGCTCCACGCGACGTTTGAAGCGCAAGGCAAGCTACCGGAGTTGCCTCAGCCTTGGCA
>Ga0207697_10001493_pt1 | contig 12745 bp, 11 predicted proteins | sample KBSSwiS5withPhiX_FD_184293 | JGI IMG/M metagenome (GOLD analysis project Ga0207697, IMG submission 184293) | Switchgrass rhizosphere microbial communities from Kellogg Biological Station, Michigan, USA, with PhiX - S5 (SPAdes) (version 2) | ecosystem: Host-associated > Plants > Roots >... | reverse complement strand
CCGATGCCGTCCGGAGATTTGCTCGTTCAGATTGCGATGGGACGCACGGGCATACTGCGATCTATGCTCGGGCGCTACGATTTGATAAAGGCCGCGGGTTTTTTGGATGACCGCTTCCCTCTCCATGACGGTTTTGTTTTGACGTTGCGCCTGGCGAAGGTGACCAGGTTTGTTTATATCGCTGACCCGCTCGTCGAAAAACGAGAACATGAAGGAGGTGTTTCAAAGCATATTTCTCGTAAAACAAGCATTCGCTATTTCGAAGACATCTTTTCCGAAGTGCAAAAATTGACTGCCGATTTGCCGCCGGTGGATGCAAAACGTATTGAGACATTTTGGCTTCGCAGGATCCTCGAAGCGCAGGTATGGAGAGAAATAGAAGCTGGCCGAAAAATGAAAGCATTACAGCATGTGTTCCGGGGATTTGCCCGAGATCCCCGCAGTCTGCGTAAACTCTGGAATCTGACGAGGGAAATTGCCTTTTCCAACGCGCGATATCAGTTGCCCTAACGGGGGGGAAGCTACAACTTTTCCATGTTCACTGTTCCCCGGTCGGCCGGCGAAACCATTCCGGCAGATCGATCCCGGTGACGTGGTTCTTTCGACGCAGTGCCGGTTTAATCGATTTCGTGAATGTGGGACCAAAGTGATTACCTGTCTTCCGCCCCTTTAGTCATCGGTGGTAGTGGTGGCTCGGGGACACGAGTGGTTGCACGGCTGTCACGGCGCGCTGGCTACGACCTTGGGACGGACGTAAACGCTGCGGGTGACTCGGTGCACTTGCGGATGTTTTATCTAGACTGGATCAACCGCTTCGTTGCTTCCGAACGTCGTGGCCGCAGGGTTCCGCCCGATCAGATTCGTCAAATGAATGACGATTTTCACCGCGCTATCGCGCGACATTTGGCGGGATGTAGCAATGCCAGTACAAGCAACGGCGGGCGGTGGGGTTGGAAAGCGCCCCGGGGAATTTTCCTGCTGCCATTCATGCACTCTCAATTTCCGAAAATGAAATTTGTTCATGTGATACGCGACGGCCGCGACATTGCTCTGTCTCAAAACCAGAGCCAGCTTCGCAAGCAGGGGGCGGTTTTGCTCACCCGGCGCGAAAGATGGTTCAATTCGGATCCGCTGAACTCGATCTTGCTTTGGCAGCGGGTCAATCTTAGCGCCGCTAATTATGGCGAGACGAATCTAGGCAAAAATTACCAACTGGTGCGCTTTGAAGATATCTGCGGTGCGCCGGTTGAAACGACCGCGCGCTTGTTTGGCTTCCTTGGAGCTGAGGCGGACGCGGAGCAGGCTGCCCGCGAGGAGATTTCCACTCCGAGTTCGATTGGCCGCTGGCGAGCGTGCCCGCCAGCGTTGCGCGCACAGTTCGAACGCGCTGCTGCAACTTCTCTGCACCGGTTTGGTTACGTCGATTAGCGGTTGCGCGAATGATTGATATCGGTGCTACGCGGTTCCAGCGCCGCGCGTGAGCTTTGGCCCGTCTTTCGTGTCGCGCACTTCCCAGCCGAGCGCAGAGATCCGCGCGCGCAGTTCGTCGCTCCGTTTCCAATTCTTTTCACGCCGGGCGTTCTCGCGTTGTTCTGCCAGCTGTGCCACTTCGTGTGGAATGGCGACGTCAGTCTCAGCTTCAAGATCCAGAACAGTGTCGATCCGTTTCCACCACTCCAGCCATGCGCGTGCCAAAGCCGCGTCCATTTCGTTTTGATCCATCGCACGATTGGTTTCACGAATGGATTCGAACAGAAAACCGAGCGCGGCAGAAATGTTGAGATCGTCATCCAGCGCATCTTCGAAAGCTGTAGTTGGGCCTTGGGCATTGCGCGTTGGGCGTTGGGCGTCTGCTTGTTCCGCAACTTCGCGCAACCGCGCCAGCCACTCATCGATGCGACTTAACGACTCGCGCGCTTCATTCATTCCTTCCCAGGTGAAATTCAACGGCACGCGATAGTGCACCCGCAAAAGAGCGTAACGGAGCTCGCGTCCAGTGTAACCTTTGGCCACAACATCCGGGATAGTGTAAAAATTGCCTAACGACTTTGCCATTTTCTGCCCGTCCACCAGCAAATGCGCGCAATGCAGCCAGTAGCGCACGAACTTCTTTCCCGTCACACCTTCGCTCTGTGCGATCTCCGCTTCGTGATGCGGGAAAATGTTATCAACGCCGCCGCAGTGGATGTCGAGCTGATCGCCCAGCAACGCCATGGACATCGCGCTGCACTCGATGTGCCAGCCAGGACGGCCCGGTCCCCATGGCGAGTTCCATTTCACGTCTCCGTCTGCTTCGTCCCAGGCTTTCCACAATGCGAAATCGCCGATGTGTTCCTTGTCGTATTCGTCGTGCTTCACGCGGCCCGTCGATTGCAACTGCGTCAGATCGAAGTGCGCGAGCTTTCCGTAATCCGAAAATTCGTTGATGCGAAAGTAAACTGATTTGTCGTCGGCCTGATAGGCAAGCCCTTTTGAAATCAGCCCGCTGATCATCTCAATCATTCTCTCGATATACCGTTGGTCGGTCGCGGCCGGATATTCGTCCGCGCGCTTGATCCGTAACGTGTGGGCATCTTCGAAGAAAGCCCCTTTGAATTGTTCTGTGAACTTTTGCAGCGGAACGCCCGCCTCGCGCGCGCCGCGAATCGTCTTGTCTTCCACATCCGTGATATTCATCACACGATGCACCTTGTAACTGCGCAGTTCCAAGTGCCGTTGAAGCAGATCTTCAAAGATGTAGGCGCGGAAATTTCCGATGTGCGCCCGGCTATAAACCGTCGGCCCGCACGTGTACATTCTCACTGGACACGCTGTCGGATCGCGTGGCTCAAATTCCTCAATTTCGCGCGAGTAGGTATTAAAGAAGCGAAGAGCCATTAGTCCGTTTCGACCGTGGCGATGGCGATTGCAGCGATCCCTTCGCCTTGCCCGATTGGGCCGAGCTTTTCGTTTGTCGTGGCTTTAACGCTCACGTCGTATTCGCTCACACCGATTGCAGCCGCAATGTTTTGTCGCATTGCCGGACCGTGCGGTGCGAGTCTAGGCGCCTCAGCGATCACCGTTGCGTCGACATTGATCACCCGTGCGTTTCGTTCGTTTAGTAAATTGCCGACGCGCTTCAAAATCTCCATGCTGCTGATGCCGCGAATTGATTCATCGGTATTTGGAAAATGCTGGCCAATGTCGCCGGCGCCGATTGCGCCGAGCAGCGCGTCGGCGACCGCGTGCGAGAGCACGTCGGCGTCTGAGTGTCCCTCCAGTCCGCGCGGGTGGACGATCTCGACGCCGCCCAAAACGAGTTTTAGGCCCTCGGCGAAACGATGAATGTCATAACCGATGCCGGAACGGATCATGGTGAAAATGACAAATGACGAATGACGAATGACGAATGAAATCCGAATTCCGAATGACAAATTCCGCTGAGGACAGCGGACCTTACAGCCGACAAAGGTTCGTGCTTCGTCATTAGTTCGTCATTCGTCATTCGAGCTTCGTCATTCATCACAGTTTCAAATCGATCAGACCGTTTGACGCCGCGATGCTGTACTTGTCTTTCATGTTCTCGCGCGGGCGAAGATCGACAGTTCCTCCGGCGTTTTCAACCAGGAGCGAACCCGCGGCGATGTCCCACAAGCTGATCCCCGTTTCAATGTAGGCGTCGAATCTGCCACAGGCGACGTATGCCAGGTCGAGCGCCGCGCTGCCGAGCACGCGGCACTTGCGCACGCGATGAATCATTTGCTGGATCAGGGGAAAATTGGTGTTGATCGTCTCTCCGGTTTTGGCGAGACCGATCGAGATAACCGCGTCGGCGAGCTCGGCGCGATCGCTTACATGGATCGGAGTTCCATTTAGTTTGGAAACGTCACCTCGTTGTCCGATCCACATCTCGTTGCGAATTGGATCATGAATTATGCCAACGATGATTTCGTTGTGCAGGCGTAGCGCAATGGAAATGCAAAAGTGAGGAATGCCGTAGAAATAATTCACCGTTCCATCCAGCGGATCCACAATCCATTGATAGTCGCTGGACTGATCTCCCGCGATTCCTTCTTCGCCATAAAGCGCATGCGCCGGAAATTCTCCGAGAAGCAATTTGCTAATTAACTCCTGCGCCTGAACATCGATCTCCAATTTGATGTCGTGCGCGGCGACAACCTTGACTCGCTGCCGCTGCTGAAAACTTTCGCGCAACAATTTGGCGGCAGCGCGCGCGGCATTCTCTGCTGCATCGACGTAATGCTTCATCAGGAACCATTACGTCGCACAAAGAATACAAAGTGCACGATGGAAAACAGGTGACGCTGGCGACCGGCCCATCGTGATCTGGCGTTCTTTCATTAACACTGGGCTTCAGCCCAGTGCTTTTGTCGATTGGAAGTGCGAGCCGTTTCAACGGCTTAATGGAGATATCAAAAGCCGTTAAAACGGCTAAGCAAGGAAGCGCTACAACAGCACCTGGCTAAAGCCAGGTGTTAATCAAAAGAAAAAAACCGGGAGGGAAATAAATTCTCCTCCCGGGTTGAATTTAGGGTTGTGACCCCGAAGAAATTCGGGGCGTTAACACAGCGATGGGCTTAGTGCCTCTTTTTCTTCGCTGTTTTTTTCTTTGCTGCTTTTTTCTTTGCCATCGACTAATTCCCCCCTTTCAATCCGCAATTCGCGGAGTGTTGTGAAGAGTTGGGAATGACTTCACTAAGTGCGTTCAGTAATCGTCACATCTTTTTTGTCAAACTTTTTTGTTGCGAATTTGAAAAAATTTCCACCAGCTCGCGCGCGAGAATTTTTTTTGGCGCGCACGAAATTTTCTTCATTTCGCCATCGCGAAACAGAATCAGCAACTCATTTTCGTCACTCTCCATTCCGACGCGCGTGTCGTTCGCGACGATGATATCACAATTCTTTTTACGCAGTTTTTCCCTTGCGTTTGCTTCGAGGTGATCCGTTTCCGCGGCGAACCCAACAAGAAGAAATTTGCGATTCTGTCGCTGGCCTAACGACTGGAGAATGTCGCGTGTGGGAATCAATTCAAGCGAAATTCCAGCGGCGCGTTTTTTAATTTTTACGGGCGAGACCTGAGCCGGCTTGTAATCCGCAACCGCAGCACAGAGAACGCAAACGTCCGAGCTGTCCGCGTGTTGATGAACGGCGTCAAACATTTCGTCACTTGTCGAAACGGAAATGAATTTGGCATTGCGCGGCGGCGCGAGATTCACCGGACCGGAAATTAGAATTACGTCGTGCCCGGCATCCAATGCTGCGTCGGCGATGGCGTAGCCCATTTTGCCGGACGAACGATTGGAGATGTAACGAACTGGATCGACCGTTTCGCGCGTCGGTCCGGCGGTGATGAGAAATGTCACGCGATCAGTTTGTCGTGCCGGGTAAGAAGGAATTCCGCGCGGAACGCGATCTCGTTCACTTTCCACAACCGGCCGAGTCCTTCGTATCCGCACGCCAGCATTCCTTCTTCCGGTCCGATGAATTCTACGCCGCGCGCTTTGAGTTTTTCCACGTTCTCCTGGGTCGCGGGATGTGCCCACATTTTTCCGTTCATCGCCGGCGCGATTAGAATCGGCGCACGGGTAGCGAGCGCGATTGCCGCGAGCGGATGACCGGCGAGACCTTGAGCGAGCTCGGCGATTATGTGCGCCGTTGCGGGTGCGATCAGTAGCAGGTTTGCGCGGTCCGCAAGCTCAATGTGGCCCGGTCGCCAGCTTTCTTTTTCGTCAAAGAAGCTCGTCATCACTGGATTTTTCGAAAGCGTTTGCAGTGTGAGTGGTGAAATGAATTCCGTCGCATCTTGTGTCATCACTGCGAAAACTTCGTGACCTTGTTTGACCAGCAGACTCGCAAGCTCTGCGGATTTGTACGCGGCGATCGATCCAGTGACACCGAGAACGACCGATTTCCTCCCAGCGGGAATGGGCAGCACTTTTCGCGAGCTCGCTTTTTCCAACTTGCGTCTGGGACTTTTTTCGGTCGCACCCATATCGAATCAATTTGGCGTCAGCCGCCTGCTCGAGAACGTTTCAGCGGACATGATGTTGCGGACGTTTTCGAGATCTTCTTCGACTGAACCGCTGACGATAGTGTAACGGTAATCGCGCCATAATTCCATTTCTCGCATTGCGGTGGCGAGACGCGACTCGATCTGCTGCGCGCTTTCGGTCCCCCGTTTCATTAATCGCCTGCGCAACTCTTCGACATCGGGAGGCATGATGAAGATGTCCGCCAACGCCTGCCGAATAATCGGATCCTCACATTTCCGAATAGTGGCGGCTCCTTGCGTGTCGATGTCGATCAGGACATCCACACCTTTTTTCAAATTCGTCAGGACCGGTTCGCGCAATGTGCCGTAAAGATCCTGGTGCACTTTCGCGTGCTCCAAAAAATCGCCGGCATCGATTCGTGCATGAAAATCTGCCGCGGAAAGAAATCGGTAATGTTCGCCATTAATTTCACCGGCCCGTGGCGCTCGCGTCGTGCAGGAGACGGAATAAAAAAAGTTTCCGGTTCTCCTTAGGGCTTGAACGACAGTGGTCTTTCCCGCGCCCGATGGTGCGGAGATGACGAAGAGAATTCCGTGACGTGTGAATTTCAATGATATTGAGCGCCTTTCATGGCTCGTGAATGATTGCCACTACTCTTGAAGGAACCGCCGCTGTCATGTTGAGCGAAGCGAAACATCTCTGATTAGAGAATTGATGAGTTTAAACGTATGACCTGGGATTCTTCGCTTCGCTCAGAATGACAAGCTGGGTCGTAATCGGTTACTCAAGATTTTGAACTTGCTCGCGGATCTTCTCCAGTTCGGCCTTGCAGCCGATAACGCGTTGGGATATTGCAGCGTCATTCGCTTTTGCTCCCAGCGTGTTGAGTTCGCGAAAGATCTCCTGCGTGATGAATTCCAGTGTGCGCCCAACCGGCTCTTTGCTGCGCAAATGATGGGCAAATTGAGCAAGATGACTCTCAAGTCGCGTTAGCTCTTCCGATACATCAGCGCGATCGGCAAAGAACGTGATCTCCTTCAAGACGCGCTCGTCCTCGTTAGCCAGTGGCAAACCAGCTTTTTGTATCCGATCGAGGAGCGCTGTGCGGTACCGTTTCACCACTTCGGGATGCAGTGCCCGGACTTCCTTGAGTTTTTTTCGAATTGCTTTGAGACGGCGAATCAAATCCTTGGCCAGATGTTTGCCCTCGCGTTCCCGCATCCTGATTAAATCGGCGAGTGCGGCGCGCAGCGCGCGTTCGACTGCCGGCCACGTATCTTCGGCGTTCAGCGCTTCTTCCGGAAACCGCATCACGCCCGGCGCTTGCAGGATGGTGGCGATGGTGATCTCGCCGCGCACGTTCAATTCCTTTTGCAAAGCGTGCATTGCTTCGTGGTACGAGCGGGCGAGTTCCGTATTAAGCGCCAGGTTACGCGCGCCGTTCGCGCCGGTGTGCAGCGTGACTGTCGCGTTTGTCCGGCCGCGCGAAATGCTTTCGTTGATCGTCTGACGAATGCGCGGCTCAAGCTCTACCAGATCACGCGGCACATTGATTACGACGTCGCTTTGTTTTCGGTTCACCGAATTGAGCTCTACGCTAAATTTTGTTCCGGCGTGATCGGTCTCGCCACGACCGTATCCAGTCATACTTCGCATACGTCGAAAGCTTATCGCAGAGAAATGTTCAACGTTCAACGAGCGTTTGGATCAAGCTCTGCGCTGCGCGGCGGTGGGGTGACGGCATTGCGATCTGCTCAATCGATCCAAACCACTGCTGCCCGGGAGCGATTCGCTTTTGCCCAAGGCGACGATACACCGAAAGGGTGACTCGATGATGGGTGAATGGAAACACGGATTCATAAACTGGCCGTCGCTGAAAACGCCGCTGCTTTAAGGAGGAAGGTTCGAGCCGCGGCAAGATCCACATGCCGCGCCAGCGGTGGCGGGATTGCTCGAGCAGAATCCGGCCGCGCCTAACGATCAGCGCGTGCATTTCGATGAGTTGCTTTGTTTCGGGTCTCGATTTCCGTACGGGAAGCAGAGCTGGATCTTTTGCGCGGCAAAACGCTTTTACCGGGCACAAATCACACTTCGGCTTCCGGGGTAGGCAAATAAGCGCGCCAAGATCGAGAAGCGCGGAGTTGAAAACGGCGGCATCGGATTTTGGGAGAAGACTTGCTGCACGTTGCCAAAGTGTTTTCCGGGCCGCCGCCGAATCGATTGATTCGCGCAAATTGAAAAGCCGCGCCAAAACGCGCCGGGTGTTCGCTTCAACGATCGGAACCGATTGATCAAAGGCAAAGCTGGCCACCGCCTGAGCCGTGTATTTCCCGATGCCGGAGAATTGTCGCATTTGCTCGATTTCCCGCGGGAAATTTCCGCCATGTCGATCCATAACCGTTCTTGCCGTGGCGTGGAGATTTCGTGCGCGCGCGTAATAACCGAGACCTTGCCACGCATGAAGCACCTCGTTTTCCGAAGCGCGCGCCAGTGAGGCGAAATCGGGAAACTTGCGGAGCCAGTCGCGATAATAAGGTATGACGGTGGCGACCTGCGTTTGCTGGAGCATGAACTCGGACACGAGGATTGCGTACGGATCGTTGGTCCGGCGCCAGGGAAGATCGCGGCCGTGCCGCCGATACCAGCGGAGAAGCGATCGCTGGAAAGCGCGGACGGTTCGTGGGGATTTCACGTTTTGAAAGCAAACGCCCAACGCCCAACGCTCAACGCTCAACGTCCAACTTTCAATTCAGAAGGTAGTTGAGCGTTGAGCGTTGAGCGTTGAGCGTTGGGCGTTGAACTCTTATACCCACCCGCTCACGCAGGAACAGGTTGCGAAGCTTCGCGCCTTGCTTCAGGAGTCTGGGTTCGACTTTGCGCCGAAGGAGTGGACGATTTTCTTTGCGCAGAAGAACAAGCTGAGTGTTGCAGTCTATGAGAAGGGGCCAAAGGTGCTGGTGCAGGGCAGGGGCACCGAGGAGTTCGTGCAATTCGAATTGGAGCCTAAAGTTCTGGGCGAAGCGAAGCTCGGCTATGAAGAAGTCCACTTGCCCGAGATGTTCGGGCCGCATTTGGGTGTGGACGAGAGCGGGAAGGGCGATTTCTTCGGGCCTTTGGTAATATCCGGGGTGTACGTTGATCGCGGTATCGCGCGTAAACTCCTCGACGCCGGCGTTGTAGACAGTAAGCGGATAAGCTCCGATGCGCGGATTCGCGCGCTGGCGGACACGATTCGGAAAACTTCACAAGGGCTTGTGGAAACGGTTCTGATCGGCCCGGCCAAGTACAACGAGTTATACGAGAAGTTTGGGAATTTGAATCGGCTCCTCGGATGGGGGCACGCACGGGTGATTGAGAATTTGCTGGCGCGAAAGCCGGGCTGCCCGCGGTCTTTATCGGACCAGTTCGCCGACGCGCGCGTAATTAAGGAGTCCTTGATGAGGCATGGGCGCAACATTGTCCTTGAGCAAAGGCCACGAGCGGAATCCGACATCGCGGTGGCGGCGGCGTCGATCATGGCGCGCGAGGGATTCATCAATTGGCTTGATCGCAAAGGCAAAGAACTCGCCATGCGATTGGAACGCGGCGTATCAGCCAGCGTGAAGGAGACTGCAAAAAAGCTGGTCGAAATGAGCGGGCCAGAGGCACTGCGCGAAGTGGCGAAAGTCCATTTCCGCACCGCGCATGAGATTGCTCCGGAGCATTACGCCGCACCGCCGGCTCGCGAAGATTGGCGACGGCGCACCTCGTCAAACGTTAACAACTAAAGCGTTGAAATGCCGGCTTCAAAAAATTGCTTTTTTGTGCTTAATTGGGCCACCGGGAGAGTCACAAGGAACGATTAATAAAGTACATATGGCGAAATTAACCAAGCGCGACATTGTAGTGTCGATCAGCAATCAGACTGGGATGGTTCAGCATCAGGTCTTCGATGTGGTGCAAAAGACCCTCGATAAAATCACTGACAGTCTGGCCAATAATATTCCCGTTGAACTAAGAAACTTCGGCGTGTTTTTGCCGCGCCTGACCAGGCCGCGGATCGGACGAAACCCCAATCAACCGGGTAGCAGTTTCGTCATTCCGCCGCGTGCGACGGTGAAGTTCAAGGCGGGTAAAATCATGCGGCAACGCGTGGAAAAGCTCTCTCGCCAATTAAAAGAAGCGGAAGAGCGAAAGGTCAAAACCGAAGTCAGCGTGTAGGTTGGCGAATAGCTGGATCTGATCGGACGATTGCGCCTGCGACCCAGATTTGCAGGACCTGATTGTTTCTCCCCACGAGTCAGGAGAGCAAGCTCTGGATGGTTTTCTCCAAGCGCTCAAAATTAATCGGCTTCGTCAGATGTTCAGCAAAACCTGCTTCTTTGGCTTGGCTCACATCTTGTTCGCTGCCGAAACCGCTCAAAGCGATCCCGGGCAAACGTTTGTTGAGACGCACTTCGCGCATTAAGTCGTAGCCGCTGCGATCGGGCAATCCGATGTCGCTGATTAGTAAGTCGAATTCCTGTGTACGGACTTTCTCCACAGCCTGCTCTGCGGAATGGGCGACAGTTATCTGGTAGCCGCGACGTTCCAGCATTCTCTTCATGCCGAGACAAGTATCGTAATGGTCGTCAACCAGCAGGACGCGCCGGTGACTCGCGACAGCGGCGTCGGGCTTCCGATCAGTTGGTCGATCCTCACCGTGCCCATCGCGCTCAATCGGGCTTTCAACGGTGTTTAGCTCGACTGTAAAAATGGCGCCTTGATTTTTTCCGGAGCTTTGGACGCGGATATGTCCGCCATGCGCGTCGATCAACGTCTTTGAAATGGTCAGGCCAAGCCCGAGTCCTCCAAACCGGCGGGTAATATCACTCTGTCCCTGTTCAAACGCGTCAAAGATTTTGTCGATTGTTTCGGACTCAATGCCAATGCCGGTGTCGACAACGCGTACCTCGATTTTATCCGGCACCGGATTCAGAGTTTCGATGCTAATGCGGCCCTTTTCCGGAGTGAACTTGACGCTGTTCTTGATCAGGTTCCAAAAAACCTGCTGCAAGCGTGCGGGATCGCCTTCCACGTACGGGCGGGCTGCGCGAAGCTCAAAGTTCACCTCCAGATTCTTTGCCGCGATTTCGTCATGGCATATCTCGTAAGAGCGGTGGAGGATTTGGTGAATGGAAATAGTTTCGAAGCTTAGTTGGAGTTTGCCTTTCGAGATGCGGGTGATGTCGAGCAAATCGTCGATCAGGCGTGCTTCCAACTCGACATTTCGTCGGACCACTTCAAGCGCTTCCTTGACGGGCTCGGAATCCGGCACCTCTGCTTCGAGCTCTCCCACCATGGCGATCACGGGCGTGAGAGGACTGCGCAACTCGTGAGATAATTGTGCTAGGAACTGGTCCTTCGCTGCGTTCGCGGCAATCAACTCCTGGCGCAGAGTAACGTCGCGCGTCTTATCTTCTACCAGGTAAAGAACGCCTTGGACGGTCTCCTTCGCTCCTTGCAGTCGGAGCAGATTGATGTCCAGGAAATGCGGTATGCCTGTCTTATCTTTTAACGGGTGCTCGATGAGTTGAAATGGCGTTCCAAAGTTAAGCACCCGATCAACTGCCCCCGGAGGCGCAATCTTTATATCATTGCAGGTGATTTCGGTAATATCGCGATCGGCAGGCATCTCTCCGAAGCGCTCAGCCATCCGGGCAAATGCATCGTTCGCATGAAGAAACCGACGAGAAACTGGATCGACCAGAGCGATCCCGCCAGGCATATTCGCCAGCATTTTCTCGTTGAAGATAACCTCACGCTCCAGTTGCTGTTTTGATTCCAGTTGCCGTTGGTAGAATCGGCTGCCCATCCAGGCGAACACGGCCGTCAGAACAACCAGCCACGCTGTTAAGACCGTCATCCGCCCGAGAAGATCATGAACCGGTTTGTAAGCAACCGAGAGCGGTTGCTCCACTAATGCCACCCAACCAGTCGATTCGATGCGACTGAAGGAATAAAGGTTGTCGCGGTAATCGAAATGCCCACTCTTGCTCTGGCGAATCTTGGTGAGCAGCTCGTTGCTCTCAGGTGAATTGGCACTGGGATTCGGTTTAAAATCATTGGCGAAAAGCGCTGCACCCTTTTGGTCGAGGACTTGGAAAACGAAGCGATCGGAAAACTCGATAGTGGACAATCGCTTGCCAATTCTTTCTATAAGGACCGAGTCGCCAACGAATCCAAGAACCGTCCCATCGGGCGCGCGAACAGGGGCGACAATGTCGGTGATGAGGCGGTCATCGGAGAACCTTGGATGGACCGAGGAGACGATCGGTTGATCCGATGCCGCAGCCTCTTCACGCCATTGATTCGCCCCAAAGTCTTTGCCTACCAATTCGGGCGTGGTCGGGATTGAGCCGAGCAAAGCGCCATCCGGTGCAGCCATGAACATTCCATCAACGTTTGGATGGGAATAGAAGGCGGAGTTAACCCATTGTTGTGCGGCCTGCGCAGGATTCGGCGAACCGAGAATCCTGGCAACCTCAGGAAGGGTTTCGTAATAATTGATAATGGCGCTGCTACGGCTGAGATCGGTTCCGACCACGTGGCCAAGCAATTGCACCAGCGTTTGCCGGTCTCGCAAAATGCGTGATTCTAACGTGTCGCGCAGGATCGTGTAGGAAACGATCAGCGTCAGGACTGACGGAATCCATCCCGCCAGCAGAATCGGAATAATGATCTTTGAACGCTCGAAACGCTCGCGCCTTCGTTTCGTCATGAAATTTCCCAAT
>Ga0207697_10001492_pt1 | contig 12749 bp, 12 predicted proteins | sample KBSSwiS5withPhiX_FD_184293 | JGI IMG/M metagenome (GOLD analysis project Ga0207697, IMG submission 184293) | Switchgrass rhizosphere microbial communities from Kellogg Biological Station, Michigan, USA, with PhiX - S5 (SPAdes) (version 2) | ecosystem: Host-associated > Plants > Roots >... | reverse complement strand
CCCAAAGCTGATGCTGCCTTTCCAGATGGGACGCATACGAGGGAATGCTTTCCCATAGCGCTGTGCCTGTCAACCTTATCCGATCCCCGCCAGCGGCTCGTCTGCCTCGCTGAAATTCCTTGCAACTCCGAGAAACGGTCTGATGTTTATACTTGAAATGAGTCTCCTCGCCAGCTTCATGAACTTGGCCGGGCCGGATTTGATCGTCATCCTGCTGATCGTCCTTGTTCTATTTGGAGCAAAGAAATTGCCCGAACTCGCCCGCGGAATGGGTCAGGCGGTCAAGGAGTTTCAAAAGGCAAAGGACGAGTTCAACGACGAACTGCACAAGGCTGGAAAGTCTGATACGCAAATTGCCAAGCCCGACGTGAAACCGGCCGAGTCGACCGTCGCGCGAAGTGACAACCAGGGGGCTTCTAACGTTACCGCGCCGCAACCGAGTGTCGCAGTCACTCCCGGCGATAGAGCCGATCAGGTCTAGCTTTCGGAAGCGACGCGAGGACGCGTGCGCACTCCGAAAGCTTACGCGAAACAAGGGCCAGCATTCCGCGTGGATTTCGCACCAAGTGCTTTGGAGTGCGATGCGTCCTCGCATCGCTTTGGCCGAAGTGAGAAGTTCTGACGTTTTGCCCGTTTGACCGAACACGCAATTTACGGCAAAATCCCCGCTCGTTTATGTCTGAGCCGAATTTGCGTGCCCAAATCAAGGAGATGCTGGTCAAAAACCTGATGCTGCAAGTTACTCCTGAACAAATCGGCGATGAACTGCCGCTTTTCGGTCCGGATGGACTAGGCCTCGATTCCATCGACGCGTTGGAGCTGGTTGTGAGTATGGAAAAGACGTTCGGCGTGGGCGTTCCAAATTCCGACGTAGCCGGAAAAGCGCTTCGGACTGTAAACACGATTCACGATTACATTCTCGAAAAGCGCGCCGCGGCTGCGTAGATGTGCTAACCGCGCACCGCCGTGGCGTTTCGACGTGAACATTCTCTACGTAGAGAGCAGCCGCAGTTGGGGCGGACAGGAATATCGCACCTGTCTGGAAATTAACTGGCTCAATGCACACGGGCATCAGGCATGGTTGATCTGCAATCCAGACAGCCAGGTTCACTCGAAGGCGTCGGAACTCGAAACACGGCTGGTCACAATGCCGCTCCGCAGCCGGGTTGACCCGCTCTGCTCATTGCGCCTTTGGAAGTTTTGCCGGAAGAACAGAATCGATCTGCTCAAAACGTATAGCTCAAAGGATCACTGGATTTGCCTGCCACTTTTCCTTTGCGGAATTCCATTGAGCCGCGCGCGCTGCATCACCGATCCAATCGGCAGCCAAAGTCGCGCATTTGTTTTCAAGCACGGCTGTTCGCAAATCGTTGCCGACGCTTCGGTCATCAAACGCCAGTTGGTGGAACAACACGGCGTTGATCCCGCCAAAATTGAAGTCATTGGTTCAGCTGTCGATTTGGAAAAGTTCAAGCCCGCGCGCGATCGGACAAAATTTCGTCGTGAAATCGGTGTTGCCGATAACATCCCGCTGATTGGCAACGTGGGGATGATTCGTCCGGACAAAGGTCAACTCGAACTGGTGAAATCGGCGCTTCTCGTGTTAGAGAAACGTCCCGATGCGCGTTTTGTTATCGTCGGTCAGGGCACCGGGATTTTGAAGCGCGGTATCAATGTGCGGAATGCAATTGATCGCGCCGGACTTGCAGAGAAAATCATCATGGCTGGCTATCGCTGGGACACGCCGGACGTTTACGCGGCTTGCGATGTAATCGTGATTGCGTCACTGCGCACCGAAGCCTCTCCAATTGTTTTGCGTGAGGCTTTTGCCAGTGGACGACCGGTGATCGCGACGAAAGTCGGCGATATTCCAGAAATTGTTCGCCATCGCGAGAACGGTCTACTCATTGAGCCGGGCAACACTCGGGCATTAGCCTCGGCGATCCTAGAATTCATCTCTGATCCGGAACTGGCGGCACGTTGCGCAGCGAACGGCTTCCGTTACGCGACCGAAAATTTCTCGTTCGACAAAATGATGGATGCAAAGCTGCGCGCCGACGCGTTCGTGGTTGGAGCCGCGGCTAGGTAGCTCGCGAAGTCTGCAAGGAGCGACGGGTTGGGCAGCCGTCGATTCCCAACTTGACGGGTGCGAAGCCGTCACTCCCTAAAGCAAAGTCCGCTACGCATCAGCGGAAGCATTGATTGCATCAATCAGCTGACGAAAGCGCCCAAATCGGCTGCGAATCGGCGTAAAAATCAACCGCGGCAACTCGCCAGTTTCAAGTTCCTCATCTTTCGGATGCGCAACGCGTTGGGTAATCTTGCCGGTGCGCATGATGTCCGTGAAGTGGTCGTTCAGATCGACAAGCGCTTCGTTCGATAACGAACGATTGAGGCGAATGACGAAGCTCTTCCCCACCCAGCGCGCCGAGTGAAAGACATTGTAAAATTGCGCGATTTCCGCAGCAGCGTCCTGAACTCTGTGTTTGATTTTGAAAAACGCGAAGTCTTCCTCCGAAATGAAGCCGAACTTGAGCAGCCGCTCGGTAAGAAATTGCGTCCACGTCTCCCAATATTTTCCGCGTGGCCGGTCCAATAGCACGATCGGGACAATGCGCGTTTTGCCGGTTTGCATTAGCGTGAGCACCTCGAACGCTTCATCCATGGTCCCAAAGCCGCCGGGGAACAGCGCAAACGCGTGCGCCTCTTTCACGAAACTCAATTTGCGGGTAAAAAAGTAATTCAGCGTTACGAGCTTCGGATCGCCCTCTATTAATTCGTTTACCCGCTGCTCCGAAGGCAAACGAATGTTAAGCGCAAAGCTGTGCGCGCGTCCGGCCCCCTGCTGCACGGCACCCATGATTCCATCGCTGCCGCCCGCGATCACCATGAAGCCTCGTCTGACCATTTCGCACGCAAAATCTGTCGCGAGTTTGTAATTGAGTGAATCGTCCGCGCTTCGTGCCGATCCGAAAACCGCCACCTTTCGCAAATGTTTGAACGGCGCGAAAACCTTTGCTGCAGAGCGCATCTCTTTAGCAGAACGGTTGATTAGCTTGAGATCTGCGACGGTCATTTCGTCGCGCGCGATCTTCAGCGCGGTCGTAATCATTTCCTCGATCAGCGCCGGAGATTTTTGCGTACCCCAATCCCGAACGAGTTTTCTGACTCGCGCATCGAACGGTGGATCCACGTTCCAACGTTTCTTGCTTGTCCTCGCTTGCACCCGATCAATTGCTTCTTCTTGGGATGCTTTCACGTGATGAAAATCTCAGGTTAAATGGAAATCAAATCTTGAAGAATGTCGCGCATATGCCGAATCGGCAGCGAGTAATGTCCTTCGTTTGGAATGAATCGCGCCTTGCAATTCGGAAATCGGTTCGCGATTTCTTCTGCCAAACGAACGGCGAAGGCTCGATCTTCTATTCCATGCCAAAGTCGCACGGGTACGCGCACATCTTCGACTGCGAATCCCCACGGCTCCGCATAAATCCGTGCGTCGGCCAACACGCCTTCTACCGAACCGCGCCAGGCGCACCGTTGGCTTTCGAAAATCGCTTCAAAAGCTGCGTCGTCGCGCAAGCTGGCCGCGTCACACGGGCGCAATAGTAACATTTTTAGTAACAGCGGACGGAGCCGGATCGGCGCGCGGAACGACAAAAACGGTCGGGCCAGGCGAAACAATTGCTGCAACAGTTGCGGCCGATGGCGATAAAGTCCCAGCATATGACGATAGAGCGGCAGTAATCCTTTGAAGTCCTTCAGTTCGGCAAATGGGATCACTCCGCCGACGACAGCTATCGCGCGCACCCGGTCTGGCATCGAGATCGCCGTAGCATATGCGTAGGGTGCACCGCCGGAAATTGCGAGCATTCGGAATTCGCCGATCTCAAGTCTATTAACGAGTTGTTCAACAAGCGACGGCCAGTCGCTCAACTTTCGGTCGAGTTGCAAGCTGGAGCCGCTAATGCCCGGGCGGTCCGGTGAAATGATGCGAACGCTGAGGGCACGCGCTGGTTCGTCTGCGAGTTGCGCCATCGTGCGCGAGCTAGGCCAGCCGTGGCAGAAAATTACGGGCACTCCAGTTGGATCGCCGTATTCCTGAAAAACAACGATGCCGCCCTTATCGAGTTCAACGATCTGTTCTCTACTCATCTACATCCCGTCACACACGAATCTCAGATCAATTTTACATCTGTCTCCCCGAGTCAAAATGGAGCAGAGATGTGTCGCTCCGCTCAATATGACAACGCGATCATCATGATATGGGCTCTTAATGCTATCCGGCTCTCTTTTGCGCACTTGTATTGCAAGGCGTGCATGTGTAGACCAAATTGTACTTCGAAAAACGATTCTGCTGTTAGCAGCTTTGGTTATGGAAAATTATTCGCAACCTCCCCCGGGGAAAATTTCGGAGCATGGACACGGAATCGGCGCACCGTCACCGGAGGAAGTGGAACGTCGCGCCAGAGAAATCGCCATGATCGACGAGCGCAACCCTGACGAGTTTACCGAAGGGGATTGGGCACAGGCGCGCCACGAACTTATGGGCGAAGAAAATCATGTGCCTCCTGAGGAAACTCCAGATAACGCCGACATGACCGAGGAATGGAGCGTCATCGCCAGTTCCAAGGGGCATCACATTCCCCGTCCGGGCACGCAGGAAGAAGAAACTGTTGGAGAGCATCTCGTGATTGAAGGCGTAGACGAAGCAACTCATGATCAAATGCTAGAAGCGCGCCGCGAAGAACGCGATCAGGAGGGGGAAAATTCGTGAGTCCGTCCTCCGTTGAAACCGCCTCCACAAGGGCGGCAGGTCAGTCTCTTTTCCCCGCGAGTCAATCCCGCGTCGAAGGCTTGCGCGATCGCTTCCATCAAACCAGAAGATTCACCGACGCGCTATCTGCTGGTCTCGAACCCGAAGATTGCGTTGTGCAATCCATGCCGGACGTCAGCCCGACCAAATGGCATCTCGCACATACCACGTGGTTTTTTGAAACTTTTATTCTGAAAAAATTCGTTCCGGGATATCGCGCAGAAATTCCAGAGTACGCTTACCTTTTCAATTCCTATTATAACGCTGCCGGCGACATGCACCGGCGGGATCTGCGGGGGTTGATCTCGCGCCCGACTGTGAGCGAGGCGCAACGTTATCGCGCCTCGATCGATTCACACATCGACGATCTGCTCTCAAATTACGACAACAGTCTACTCGATGAAGTCGAGCCGATTCTCGTCCTCGGTATCCATCACGAACAGCAACACCAGGAATTGCTCATCACAGATATCAAGCACGTCTTCGCGCAGAATCCGCTCTATCCTGTGTTTCGATCTGGTAGGGAGGGCGCGCTGCGCCGTTCGGACGCCCCAGCGCGCCGGCCCTGCCAATTTATCGATTTTGAACAGACCACCGCTGAGATCGGCCATGAGGGCGACGGATTTTCCTACGACAACGAAGGGCCGCGACATCAGGCACTCGTTCCCGCATTTTCCTTGGCAACGCAGCCGGTCACAAATGGAGAATACATCGCGTTCATCGAGGACAACGGTTATAACCGGCCGGAATTCTGGTTATCGCTCGGCTGGATGACTGTGAATGAACAACGCTGGAACTCGCCGCTCTACTGGACAAAACGCGACGGAGCCTGGTGGAATTTTACACTCTCCGGTTTGCGTCCCGTCGATCAATCCGAGCCCGTCACGCACATTAGTTATTTCGAAGCTGATGCGTATGCAAACTGGGCTGGCGCACGGCTCCCGACTGAGTTCGAATGGGAGCGCGCCGCATTCAGTTGTCCAATCGAAGGCAATTTCGTCGAGACCGAAATTTTTCATCCAGTGGCCGCAGCATCCGATGTCTCAATGGACAAAACACAAAAAGGTCAGCTTCTTCACCAAATGTTTGGGGATGTTTGGGAATGGACGCGTAGCGCTTACTCGCCGTATCCCGGCTACCGCGCTGCTCCCGGCGCACTGGGCGAGTACAATGGCAAATTCATGTGCAATCAATACGTTCTGCGCGGTGGTTCCTGCGCCACGTCCCGCACTCATATCCGCCGTACCTATCGTAACTTCTTTCCACCGGAAAAACGCTGGCAGTTCACCGGAATCAGACTCGCACGCGATCCAGCATAAAATTCGTAGAACGCGACCGCCGGGCGCGCCGCTTCTTTTCACCTACAATGACCGGAGATTCAATCACTGCGCCGCCGCAATTTTCCGCGGCAGAATCGGCGGATTTTTTGGCGGATGTTATTGCTGGGCTGTCGTCAAGTCCGCGCACGATCCCAAGCAAGTACTTCTATGACGACCGTGGCGCGGCCTTGTTTCAGAAGATCTGTGAGCTGCCTGAATATTATGTCACCCGCACGGAGATCGATATTCTTGATCGAAGCCGCGCTGACATCGCATCGCAACTTGGAGCCAACATCGAACTAATCGGGCTCGGCACCGGCGCCGGCACGAAAACGCGCATTCTGATCGAGGCGCTCCAGAATCCTGCCGTTTATATCCCCGTCGATATTTCCGAGAATCAACTGCGCCAATCAACTGCTCTTTTCCACAAAATTTTCCCTGACCTGGAGATTCTCCCGGTATGCGCGGACTACCTCCAAGCGGTAGTGTTGCCTCTGCCTCGTCGCGAACCGGCGCGAAACATTGTCTATTTTCCGGGGTCGACTATTGGAAACTTCGAGCCGGATGAAGCCGTGCAGTTCTTGGCTCGCATCGCGAATGTCTGCCGCGGAGGCGGCGGGCTGCTTATCGGCGTCGATTTAAAAAAGGACCGCCAGGTTCTGGAAGCCGCTTACAACGACAGCGCCGGCGTGACTGCGCAATTCAATTTGAATTTGCTGCGGCGCATCAACCGCGAATTGGCCGCTGACTTCGATCTAGATCAATGGCGGCATCGCGCGATCTACAACTCCAATGCCGGCAGAATTGAGATGCATCTTATCAGTGAAATCGACCAGTTCGTGCATTTCAACGAACAGAAGTTTCATTTCCGTCGCGCGGAAAAAATCATCACCGAGTATTCTTACAAATACACGCCGGACGAGTTTGCGGCATTCGCTGCCAAAGCCGGATTCAATTTTGTTCGCATGTGGACGGATGAGGCGGGGTTGTTTGGCGTGTTCTACTTTGTGAGCCCCGCCGGTAGGGGCGATTGACCTCAATCGCCTGTCCGGGCATAAAATCGCGCATGGGCGGTTCACGTGAACCGCCCCGACCCAAGCGGATTTCAAAATGAGCGCTCTCGTTAAGCTGGCGAATGTTAGCAAGACCTATGGCGACGCAGTCGCACTATGCCCGACGAACCTCTCAGTTGAGTCGGGCAAAACCACCGTGCTCATCGGACCAAGCGGCTGCGGCAAATCCACTTTGCTGCGAATAATCATCCGCTTAATCGAGCCGGATTGCGGCTCCATCGAGTTCGATGGCAAACCGGTTACGCCTGAGAACATCAATGCTTTGCGTCGCCGGATTGGTTACGTGATCCAGGAGGGCGGCTTGTTTCCTCATCTAACGGCTCGCGCCAATGTTCTCTTAATGGCGCGTCACATCGGAAAATCCGAAGAAGAAACGCACAACCGCCTGCTGGAATTGTCCGAGCTGACAAGATTTTCAGAAGACCTGCTACCCCGTTACCCGGTGGAACTTTCTGGCGGCCAACGTCAGCGCGTCAGTTTGATGCGTGCGCTAATGCTTTCGCCAGAGTTGTTATTGCTCGATGAGCCCCTCGGCGCGCTCGATCCATTAGTGCGCGCTTCGTTGCAAAAAGATCTAAAGGAAATTTTCATGGGCCTGGGTCAGACCGTGATTTTCGTCACTCACGATTTGGCGGAAGCGATTTATTTTGCAGACAAGATCGTGCTCATGAACGAAGGCCGGATTGTTCAAAAAGGTTCGATTACCGATCTGCGCGAAACACCAGCCGACCCTTTCGTGTCCGAGTTCATCAACGCCCAGCGCGGAGTAAGCCTCCAATGAAATTGCATTTCACGTCAAGGAGCGGCGGTCTCCAGTCCGCTGTGGGTCTTCGATGGCTGAGAAGCCGTCGCTGCTTGATCTCTGCGCTTCTTTTTCTCCCCACGGCCTGCACGTTTGCCGCGCCCGTCGTCATTGGTTCCAAGAAATTCACGGAATCCTATGTGCTCGGCGAAATCGCAAAACGGTCTCTGAGCGATGCGGGAATTCCAGCCGAACACCGCCAGGGCATGGGCGGAACAATTATTCTGTGGGAGGCGCTGCGAGGCGGACAAATCGACGCTTATCCGGAATATACGGGAACAATCGCGACGGAGATTTTAAGGAGCGATTCCACGCTGTCGTTGAATCAAATTCGGAATTCGCTCGAAAAAAGTGGTGTGGGCATGACGGCTCCGCTGGGGTTTAACAATACATACGCGCTGGTAATGCGACGCAGTGAAGCGCAGCGGCTTGGTATCCGCACAATCAGCGATCTACAAAGATATCCCGCGCTCAAATTTGGGCTCACACACGAATTTCTTGAACGGCAGGACGGCTGGCGGCCATTGCGTCAGCGCTACGGGTTGCCACAGCAAAATATCGTCGGTATCGATCACGCCCTCGGTTATGGCGCGCTTGCGAATGGATCGATTGCTGTAAAGGACGCCTATTCGACGGATGCGAAAATAGAGCAGAATGATCTGCTCGTTCTCGAAGACGACCTTCACTTCTTCCCGAAATATGAGGCAGTCTTTTTGTTCCGATCGTCCACGCGCGCGGATGCAATCGCAGCATTGCGGCGAATGGAAGGCACGCTGGATGAGAAGCGAATGATTCGTCTGAACGCGGAAGCTGAGCGGACAAAAAATTACGCAAGAGCTGCAGATCTTTATTCGGAAGGTAGGGACGGCGCGCTGCGCCGTCCGGACGCCGCAGCGCGGCGTACCTACCAAAACCTTGATGATTCTTTCTGGCACAAGCTGGCGCGTTGGACACTTCGTCATCTCCAGTTAGCTGGATTTTCGCTGCTGCTTGCGATCATCGTCGGGATTCCGCTTGGCATTGTCGCAAGTCGCGGCGGTGTTGTTGGTCATGTTATTCTAGGTTTCGCGGGCGTCGTACAAACAATTCCGTCGCTCGCGTTGCTCGCCCTGCTTGTTCCCCTGCCCTTTTTTGGAATCAGCATTCGCACTGCGATCGCTGCGCTATTTCTTTACGGTTTGCTACCGATCGTGCGCAACACGGCGACCGGTTTGCAGGACATTCCACGATCATTGCGCGAATCCGCAGTTGCGCTGGGACTCAGCCCAACCGCGCGCCTCTGGCAAGTTTATCTGCCAATCGCGTCGCGCTCGATTCTCTCCGGAATAAAAACCAGCGCTGTGATTAATATTGGAACTGCCACGCTGGCCGCGTTAATCGGCGCTGGCGGTTTAGGCGAACCCATCATAAGCGGCCTTAACTTGAACGATCACGTGACGATTCTCGAGGGTGCGATTCCCGCTGCTGTGCTGGCGCTGCTTGTACAATGGTGTTTTGATTTGCTCGATCGCGTTTTGATTCCGAAAGGGCTGCGAATCTAGATGAAATGGTAGGGCGCGACCGCCGGGCGCGCCGACAACGGACGGCTCGGCGATCCGTCCCTACCAGAGTTTCGTCAATTCTAAAAAGCGATATAGATACACAATGGCGATCGCGTCAATCAATCCCGCTACAGGCGAAAAACTGAAGGAGTTCTCTCCCTTCAACGATGCGGAAATTGAGAAACGGTTGAGCCGCGCGGACAAAGCATTCCGGAACTATCGTCGCACCTCCTTAACTGAACGCGCGGAGCTGTTACACGCCGTATCGGAGTTGCTCTTCGAGGAAACGCAAACATTTGCGAAGATCATCACGCTCGAAATGGGAAAATTGTTCCGCGATTCAGTGGCAGAGATCGAGAAATGCGCGCGCGGTTGCCGGTTTTATGCGGAGAACGGTGCGCGATTTCTCGAGGAGGAACCGGCCCAGACCGATGCTGCTGAAAGTTACATCGAGTATCAGCCGCTTGGGCCGGTGCTCGCAGTGATGCCGTGGAATTTTCCTTTCTGGCAGGTGTTTCGATTTGCTGCGCCGGTTTTGATTGCCGGCAACGTCGGCTTGCTTAAGCACGCGTCGAATGTGTCGCAGTGCGCGCTTGCCATTGAACAAATCTTTTGCCGCGCCGGATTTGAAGATGGCGTTTTCCAAACGCTACTGATCGAGCCGGAGCAGGTGGAAAAACTAATCGTCGACGAGCGCGTGAAGGCCGTGACTGTGACAGGCAGCGAAAAAGCCGGAGCGGCCGTTGCGAGCGCAGCCGCGCGTGAAATCAAGAAAAGTGTCCTCGAGCTAGGCGGCAGCGATGCATTTATCGTTATGCCAAGTGCAGACTTCGAATCGGCGTTAAGCACTGCTGTTAAAGCGCGCACGATCAACACTGGTCAGTCCTGTATCGCAGCGAAGCGATTCATTATCGCCGACGAAATTCATGAGCGATTCGTTCAACAATTCGTTGAGCGCATGCGCGCGTTGAAGATTGGCGACCCAATGGATCCGGAGACTCAACTTGGTCCACTTGCGACGGAACAAATCCTGAGAGGCGTGGACGATCAGGTGCAGAAAACAATTGCCCAGGGCGCAAAACTATTGACCGGCGGCAACCGAATTCACGGTCCGGGATTTTTCTATGAACCCACGGTTCTCGTCGATGTGCCGAAAGAGTCCCCGGCATACCGCGAGGAAATCTTCGGCCCGGTTGCAGCCGTTTTCCGTGTGCAAGATGCAGACGCGGCCGTCGAGCTGGCGAACGACACCAGATTCGGCTTGGGTTCCAGCGCATGGACCAAAGATCGTAAGGAGCAAAAGCTTTTTGTATCGGAGTTAGACAGCGGAATGGTTTTCATCAACGCCATGGTCGCGTCGGATCCGCGTTTACCGTTTGGCGGTGTGAAACGTTCCGGCTTTGGCCGGGAACTCGGGGCCGCGGGGGTTCGCGAGTTCACGAATACGAAGACGGTTTGGATCTCGTGAACTGGCGGTCGGCCTAACATCAAAGATGCATAGTCGCTGTTGTATTACTGGATTCGCCATTTGGATCGGACTGGCCGCTGCGCTTGCCAGCAGCGTGTACACGAAAGCAATGTTCGCCAAGGGTTTAAAAAAAGGGGGCTTCGTTTTTATCACGCTTCACGATTCAAAAACTGCTTCCGATCATCGGGTATGTGTTTTGGAAAACATGCTGTTGGGAGCGATCCATATGCAGCATCACCTCGACTTTGATGAGAGGGGACGAAACAACGCTGAGCAACTCGCACTAAAGTTCTGGAATCAGCCGTTTGTGTTTAGTGACCCCAAAGCTTTTCGCAACGTAAAACCTGAGTACACGCCGGAACAGGTCGATGAGATTCGGAAACAATTGTCGAAATATGACAGGCGGATGCTCTCGAAACAGTTGGATGATCCGTACGGTGCGATACATGATCTCTACACACATCCGTACCGCGAATCGCAGAGGGACGCCGTAGCACATGTTCTGTTGGAGAACGGAATTGCGGTCGGTGTGGATGATCGCACACCGATGTTACTGCTACTGGACGACTAAAGCGGGACGTTGACGATGCAGACGCCGCCGTCGAGCTCGCGAACGAAACGTTCCGGCTTTGGCCGGGAACTCGGGGCCGCGGGAGTTCGCGAGTTTACGAATACGAAGACGATCTGGATTTCCTGAGAGCGGGATCGGAAAGATCACCAAGTCCACGAGACTCCACCGTAGAAGGAGCGACCGTCGCCTGGATGAAAAATCTCAGGATTCGGCTACTAAGCGTGGAGATACTTAAAACGTCTGCTAGTTCGAGCTTTACAATTTCCAGTTAACACCAATGGAAACGCCGCTGACGCCGCTCGAGTTTGCTCGCCGCGCGCGCAAACTTTATCCCGAACGTATCGCGGTGATCGATGGCGACTCACGCTGGACCTATGCGCAGTTTCTCGATCGATGTAATCGCTGGTCGGCGGCATTACAGAAACTTGGGATGGGACCGGGGGACCGTGTCGCATATCTCTCACCAAACAGTCACGCGCAGCTCGAATCGTTCTACGCAGTTCCGCAAATCGGCGCCGTGCTGGTGCCGCTAAACTATCGCCTTACAGCCGACGACTTCGTTTACCTGATCAATCACAGCGGTTCGTGTGTGATCTGCGCAGACCGTGATTATCTCGAAACGATCGATAGCATTCGCGAACAGCTTCCCAAGGTTGAACACTTCATCGCCTTGAGTTGTAACGCCGGCTCGCCTCAGGCGAATTCTGACTGGCTTAACTACGAAGCCATGGTGAACGCGAGCCCGGCTGAATTTTCACGCCCGGAAATTCGCGAAACGGATCTGCTCACAATCAATTATACCAGCGGCACAACCTCGCGACCGAAAGGCGTGATGATCACCCATCGCAATGCCTGGATGAATTCCGTCGGCACGCTGCTCTATGCGCCCATGACCTGTGCCGATCGTTATTTGTGGACGCTGCCAATGTTTCACGCCAACGGCTGGACTTTCGTCTGGACGGTGACGGCCGCGGGAGCGACTCACATTTGTCTTCGCAAAGTCGAACCGCGCGCTGTCTTCGAATTGATGGCAGCCGAGCAAGTCACCACGTTATGCGCAGCGCCAACGGTATTGATTTCATTGGCCAACGCGCCGGCAAATCTGCGTCGTCTCGCGCCGAAAGGAATTCATATTGTCACGGCGGGTGCCCCGCCGGCA
>Ga0207697_10001481_pt1 | contig 12816 bp, 11 predicted proteins | sample KBSSwiS5withPhiX_FD_184293 | JGI IMG/M metagenome (GOLD analysis project Ga0207697, IMG submission 184293) | Switchgrass rhizosphere microbial communities from Kellogg Biological Station, Michigan, USA, with PhiX - S5 (SPAdes) (version 2) | ecosystem: Host-associated > Plants > Roots >... | reverse complement strand
TCCGGATTCTGACTGAAGACAGTTTTCTTGAAAGCGTGGCGTGGGGATACATGCATTGGTTCTATGGGCAGGTCGACACTGTTTTCGTCAATTCCGAAGAGTACAAACAAAGCTGGATTAAACGGGGATTCGATCCGGCAAAACTGAAGATTTTGCCGCGCGGCCTCGACACCGAACTGTTTCATCCGGCGCGACGCGATTCGGCGTTTTTCGAAAAATTTGGAGCGTCGAACGGCGAGCTTCGCCTGCTCTACGTCGGCCGAATTTCACGAGAAAAAGACCTCGACGTGTTGGCCGACGCTTATCGCCGTCTGCGCAAAGAAAGACTCCCTGTTCGACTTTTTGTCGTCGGTCACGGCCCATATTCCGAAGCACTCGAGAAATCTTTGCCCGATGCGTTTTTTACCGGTTATCTCAGAGGCACGGAATTGGCTACCGCATATGCATCCGCCGATATCTTTGTTTTTCCCAGCACCACCGACACTTTCGGCAACGTGATTCTCGAAGCACAGGCTTCCGGATTGCCCGTTGTCGTTTCCGATTCCGGCGGCCCGAAGGAATTAGTAGCGCACAACGCAAATGGTCTGATCACCAAATCGCATAACGTCGAAGACTTCACGGACGCGATTCGAGCTCTTGTGATCGATCAAAAGCTACGGGAGCGGATGGCAAACTCCGCTCGCAACAGTGTTATCGACCGAAGTTGGCCGCGCGCTTTCGCAAAGTTCTGGGCCGCGACTGAAGTTTAGAAGATCTGTTCGGTGGAGAGATGACCCTGTAGGGGAAGCTGACAGCTTCGCTCCGTCTATTCGGCGCCCGATCGAACCACGACCGCGCCGTACAACTGCCAGAAGTAATAGACTGACGCCGCGGAACCAATAGCGATAACGAGCGATCGGACCAATGTCGGGTTTGAGCGATGCGATATCATTCCGCCAAGATAGCCGCCAACGAGACCACCGATCGCCATCGGCACACCGTAATTCCAGTTCACATCACCTTCGAGGATGAGCACCAGGACTGCCACGCCTCGCATACAAAGAGTGAGGAAGTTCTTGAGCGCGACCACGTGCCGGATATCTCCCCGCGAGATAAAACTCAGCGCGCCGATCATGAGAATTCCAATCCCGGAGCCGAAGTAACCGCCGTACAATCCCACCAGGAAAATGCCCGCAATTGCGACAGGCCACAACGCCAGCCTGATGTCCGGATGCACGCTTCCACTTTCGTCGCGTCGAACCAGGATCGGCCGCAGCACAATGATAACCGTGGCGACTAACACCAACCACGGTACTAACTGAATAAAGTTGCGATTACCCATCCGGCTGAGCAACACAGCTCCGATCAAACCGCCGATCACACTTGGAATCAAAAGCAGCCATAACCATCCGCGATGAAGGACACCTGCCAACTGGTCCCGGGTGCGCCACACAGCCGTGGGGTAGGCAAAGAACAGAGCGATTGCACTGGTGGCGTCGGCGGTCCCCGGTGTTACGACGAGCATTAGCAAGGGAAACGTGATTAATCCGCCGCCACCGGCCAATGCGTTAATTGTTCCCGCCAGAACAGTGGCTAGGAAAAACAGGAGGTAACTCATCATCCCCTTTTCGTGGTCGTGCTCATGCTACTGCTCGTCTGCTGAGTTTGGTAGGGACGGCGCCTTGCGCCGTCCGGACATCGCAGCGCGATGTCCCTACCACGGCAATGCATCCAGATCGACATTGCCACCGGTGAGAATGATACCGATGCTGGCGCCACTTATGTCGATCTTACCTTCTCGAATCGCCGCATACGGAACTGCCGCTGATGGCTCGATCACAATCTTCATCGTCTCCCAAATCGTGCGCAGCGCCGAAATGATGGCTTCCTCGCTTACTGTGACTACATCGTCGACGTATTGCTGAATGATCACAAAGTTTGGTTGCCCGACATTTGTGCGCAGCCCATCGGCGATGGTGAACTTCTTTTCAGTCACAAGTCGGCGTCCAGCACGAAACGATTGCGCCGCATCATCGGCATTCTCCGGCTCGACTGCGATCACTTTTATCTGCGGCCGCATCGATTTCGCAGCGATCGCTGTGCCCGACAACAGACCGCCACCGCCGACCGGACACATAATCACATCAAGATTGGGAATGTCTTCCAGCAGTTCCATTGCTGCTGTCCCCTGCCCCGCTATCACGTGTTCATTTTCAAATGAGTGAATCAACATTGCGCCGGTTTTATTGATCACCTCTGCGCATTTGATCTCACGCGACTCCTCTGTTGGTTCGCAAAAGACAACCTGCGCACTGTAACCTTCCACTGCGCGGATCTTTACTTTCGCCGAGTTTGACGGCATCACGATATGCGCCGGGATTCCGCGCAATTTCGCCGCACGCGCCACGGCAGCACCGTGATTACCGGAAGAATGCGTTGCCACACCGCGTCGCGCAGTTTCGTCAGCAAGCGCAAAAACCGCATTGGTCGCACCTCGCGCTTTGAACGCACCGACCTTCTGAAAATTTTCGCACTTAAAAAACAGGGACGCTCCGCACGCGTCGTTCAGCCACGAATTCGTCAGCACGGGCGTGCGATGAATGTATGGTCGAATCCGTTCGTGCGCTGTGCGGATCGTATCGAGGTTGACTGATCCTGCTAATTCGACCATCCGAAAAAGGCGTCGATAACCGCGAACGTGTCAATGAATCCGTGAGCGAAAATGCTGGCCCACAGGTTGCGACCGGCAAGCATGTAAGCAGATCCCAGGATCACTCCTGCAACGCCGGAATCGATCACACCGGCTGCACCTTTGTAATAATGCCCGTACCCAAACAAGATCGAAACAAGCACGATCCCAATCCAATAAGCGAGTTCGGATCGCTTTCCGACATCAGCGGCACGCGTCAGGAGATATCCGCGGTACACGATCTCTTCGCCGAAAGCGGCAAACGTCCATACGAGCAACAAACCAACGAACGCAATCTTCACGTTCCGGGTGATCTCGTTTGCCAATGCCGGTGGGCTCGGCTTCGACCAGAACAAGTCAGTGACAGGTTCGATTAGAAATTGCCCAAGCAAGATGCGCAAGATCGCAGCGACAAGCGCAATTAGAAGAATGCGTCGCCATGATGCCGGTCGTTTAAATCCCATTGCAAACCAGCTGCCGTCACGTAGCCGCATTGAAATGAATCCCAGCACAGAAAGGACGATCACTTCGTTAGGCACGATGTGAAAGACATTATGCCCAATCACAATGAAACCGCCGAAGCAGAATTCCAACGCGCTCAGCACGCGTGACGTCAGAGAACTACCGAAAGGGAGCGGGACATTCGAGGACACGACGATGGAAGATGTACCAGAATATTTCTCATTCAGCGCTCGGGCTGTGAAAATGCTCGGGACGCGGTCCGATTCCGATGAATCGAGCGGGAATCTGTCGCAAAATTGGAAACCATTTCAGCAAGCGAAAGACAAAGGGCAACGACGCTTTGCGATCCGACGTACGACCAGTCACCACACGTCGATGAATAAAGACCTGCATTGCTTGAATGATCCGCGTCGGCCATTCGCGGCGCGCCTGCACTTTGCGCAGATCGTCCAGGGAAGCCGGACCAATTTGCAATTTTCCCGCGAGCAGATTGGCAGTCGCGACGGCATCCTGAATAGCGAGATTGATGCCTACGCCGCCTGCTGGTGACATTGCGTGAGCAGAATCGCCGATGCAAAGCAGCCCGTCGCAGCACCAATCACGAAGGCGATTAATTTGGACGGTCAGCAATTTGATTTTCGCCCAATCATCGAGCTCTGCCACGCGGTCGCGGAGAAATCCGGCGAAGCCGACGATGTCGTTTTGAAGTTGCTGCAGACCACATGCTTTAATCTCATCGAAGTCGCCCTTGGGAATTACAAAGCCGCACTGCCAATAGTCGCCGCGGTCGAGTAACACGAGCAATTTGCCTTGTTGAAAGAAGCCGAATGTTTGCTGAGGATCGTCAAGCTTCTTCGAGATCCGCATCCAGAGCACGTCGATCGGGGCGCCGAAGTCTTGGCGCTCCAGCCCAGCACGCGTCTGAACGATCGAGTGCCGTCCGTCTGCGCCAATGATCAGGTCGGCGCGAATTTCCAATTCGCCGCGCGGAGTTTTCACACGCACGCCGGTCACGCGCCGTTCATCGAACGTCAGATCAACCACTTCGTGCTGCATCAGTAATTGGAAACTCGGGAATCTTTTGGCGTGCATGGACAGGAAATTGAGAAAATCCCACTGCGGCATGAAAGTGATGAATTTGCAGCGCGTGGGCAGCTTCGTGAAATCGGCGATTGGCACAGTCTGACCATTGATGACTGCGCGTAGTTCGCGGACTTCCTGATGCGGCTGCTTTAGAAACTCCTCCAGCAACCCGAGCTCGTACATCAGCTCAAGCGTAGACGGATGAATGGTGTCGCCGCGAAAATCGCGAAAGAAATCGGCATGTTTTTCCAAAACGATCACCGGCACACCCGCTCGCGCGAGCAAGTAGCCAACCATGATTCCCGCTGGTCCACCGCCGGCGATCACACAGCGCGTTTGCAGTCTTTCAGCCACGAATGACACGAATAGCACGGATGGGCATTTTCTAAATGCTCCGTCATGTCGAGCGAAGTCGAGACATCCCGCAAAGTTACTTATAGTTATGCCACGGGATTCCTCGACTCCGCTCGGAATGACGTGCGCGAGATCACTTTATTGTTTTTCATCTGTGTCATCCGTGCAATCCGTGGTTACGAATGAAAACTGATCAGCCGCTTTTCCTGAACGAAGAACAAGTTCGAGAGCATCTGCGGATGACCGAGCTGATTCCGGCAATGGAGAAAGCGCTGATTGATTTCTCTGCGGGCAGAGTGACTCAGCCGGTTCGCTCGATCATATCAATTGATCCGCCTGGAGGATTCTTCGGTTTGATGCCGGCGCTCACTCCGGATGGACTCGGATTGAAAGCCGTAACGTTCTACCCGCCCAACGCGGAGCGCGGAATCCCAACGCATATGGCGACGATTTTTCTTGTCGATCCACAAACAGGAACGCCACTCGCAATAATGGACGGTCGATTGATCACCGAGATGCGAACCGCCGCTGCATCTGCAGCTGCGACGAAACTGTTAGCATCGCCTAATGCTAAAATCCTCGCGATTCTCGGAAGCGGAGTGCAAGCGTGCAGCCATGTGGAAGCGCTGCGGCTCGTTAGGCAATTTGAGGAAATTCGTGTGTGGAGTCCCACGCTTGAACACGCAAAGCGGTTTGCACAGGAAATTGGCGCCTCAGCGATGTCTGCTGAAGAAGCCGTGAGCGACGCCGATGTGATCGTAACTGTGACCAATTCTAAAACGCCAGTGCTCAAGGGAGACTGGTTGAAAGCCGGCTGTCATGTGAACGCGATCGGCGCGTGTCGGCCGGACTGGCGCGAACTTGACGATGAAGCGATGCAAAAAAATGTCGTGTTTGTCGATTCTCGCGAAGGCGCATTGCGTGAGTCAGGTGACGTGATTCTTTCCGGCGCGACGATCTATGCGGAACTGGGTGAAGTGTTGGCCGCCAAAGTCGCGGCGCTGGCAAATGAAATAACCATCTTTAAATCGTTAGGTATGGCTGTGGAGGATATCGCTGCAGCAACGCTCGTGTATCGAGCAGCGATCGCGGCGTGACTGTAGCACGCTCGCTCACTTGCCAAATTGCCACGCAAGCGCAGCGCTTGCCCTACAACGGCAGATGACGGAAGAGTTTCCAGCGATGCCAGCTGATATTGAAGAACTAAACCCGACGATCAAACAGGCCGTTGCTCAGGGGCAACTGATCGAATCGTCGGCAAAGAATATTCGGACACTCCTCGAAGGCGCAGCGTCAGACGTCTATTTTCGATCGGTCAAGGAACTCGTCGATGCCGCTGAGTGGCAGGAACTCAACGATCGTTTTTACCAGACGCTCGCATTTGGCACGGGCGGGCTGCGCGGGCGCACCATCGGGGAAATCGTAACGACCACGGAACGCGGGAACGCGGGCGAAGGGGAGCGGCCGGAATTCCCATGCGTTGGCACAAACGCGATGAATTTCTTTAACATCAACCGCGCAACGCGAGGACTTGTTGCCTACCTGCAGGACTGGACCCGGCGCGAGGGAATTTCGACGAAACCAAAACTCGTGATCGCGCATGATCCGCGATTTTTTTCTAAAGAGTTCGCCCAGTTGGCGGCGAAAGTCGCCGCCGAAAATGGTTGCGACGCTTTTGTGTTCGATGGCCCGCGTTCTGTCCCGGAGCTTTCGTTTGCCGTTCGGTATTTGCGCGCGAACGCAGGGATCGTAATCACCGCCAGCCATAACCCGCCGCACGACAACGGCTACAAAGTTTATTTCGGCGACGGCGCGCAGGTAATCGATCCACACGCCAGCGGGATTATTGCCAAAGTGAACGCGATCACAACCGAGTCGTTCGTGCCGCTGTCTAAAGAGCAACAAGGAAAAGTGACGATTATTGGAAAGAATATCGACCAGGTTTACATGCACCGGCTCGAAACCTTGATCTGCGATCCGCGAATGATTCGCGAGGCGAAATCGCTGCGAATTGTTTACACGCCATTGCATGGAACCGGCAGCGTAATTATCAGACCAATGCTGAACCGGCTCGGTTTCAATTTCAAAGTCGTGCCGGAGCAGGATTGTTTCGACGGCCGCTTCCCAACGGTGAAGTCGCCGAACCCAGAATACGGCGAAGCGTTAACCATGGCGATCAACCTTGCTGAAAAAGAGAATGCGGATTTGGTCGCCGCGACTGATCCGGACTGCGATCGTATGGGAGTAGCCGTCCGAAGCAGAGACGGCAAGATGAAATTGCTGACCGGAAACCAAATTGGTTCGCTGCTGGCGTGGTATAGAATCAAGACGCTGTTCGACAAAGGCGTGCTCAACAAGACAAACGCAGCGCGCGCGGTGATCATTAAAACTTTCGTCACCACCGATCTGCAGAATGCCATCGCCGGGCATTACGGCGTGCGCTGCGTGGAAACGTTGACTGGTTTCAAGTATATCGGCGCGAAGCTGGCAAAGTACGAGGGTGCGATTCCCGAACATCTGCGACGGAGTTATGCCGATCTTGCTGAGAGCGAAACGCGCCGGCTTCGGCTCGCATACTCTTCATTTTACATTTTCGGCGGGGAAGAAAGCTACGGTTACAGCGGCGCTGATTTTGTTCGCGACAAAGATGGGAACGGCGCAGTAATCATGTTTTGTGAGGTAGCCGCTTACGCGAAATCGCGTGGACAAACAGTCGATGAGTTACTCGACGAAATTTATTCGCAGTTCGGTTATTTTGCGGAGAAAACCAGTTCGCTCGTTTTCGAGGGCGCAGAGGGAGCAAACAAGATCGCTAGGCTGATGAAGTCATATACGACCGATCCGGTCCGCGAAATATGCCGATTGAAAGTGGCGAGCTTCAAAAGTTTCGAAACGGATGAGGTCAGAGACGTGGAAGGCGATCTCATTCCAAAAACGAAAATGTTAATGCTTGAGCTGAAAGACGGCACACGCATCGCTGTGCGCCCGTCAGGCACAGAGCCAAAAATAAAGTATTACCTTTTTGCGCGCCGCCGGCCGGAAAGTGAAAAATTCACCGGAGAAGCCCTCGACAGAATCAAAGCGGAAGTTGAAAAACACTTGGAAAGTCTCTGGAAATGGCTACGAACGGGTGCCGAGTCGCGGCTTGCAACGTGATGTCATGTTGAGCGAAGCGAAATACCTCGGATCATTGATTTTGATGCCGCCACCAGGAAACGACCAAAGATTCCTCGACGCCGCTCGGAATGACACGATGTGATACGGAGTGACGGCTACCCAGCCGTCAATGTGAAATCGACGGCTGCCCAAGCCGTCGCTCCGTTGAATGTAGGCGCGTTGGATTTGGAAACAGCAGAGCCAATGAAAGCAATCACAAAGCTTTGGCCATGGTTGGCTGCAATCTGTAGCGGGATTCTTTACGCCGCTTGTTTTGCGCCATTCAACCTGACGTGGTTCTGCTGGATCGCGCTGACCCCACTTATCGCTGCAATTTGGTTCTCCGGCGCGGAGTCACGTTACCCCTGGCTTCGAAACTTGCTTCTCGGTTACGTCGCCGGCCTGACGTTTTTCTGGATCGTATTCTCGTGGCTTACGACGGTCACGGTTCTCGGTTGGTTTGTTCTTGAGTTTTACATGGCGCTTTATTTCGCGATCTGGGCGTGGTTTTGCGGTTTGCTGCGTCCACGAGCAGGCAGGAGGAAATCAGCTGGCAGTGGCAAATGGGGCGAGATGCTCGCTCAAGCCCGAACCACGGCTACGCCAGCGCCGTCGCCCTGGGTAAAATCCACGAACAACCTCCGACTCGCTTTCGTCCTCGCGGCGGCATGGACCACAGTTGAATGGTTGCGCGGTTGGGTCTTCTCCGGCTTTGGTTGGAATAACCTCGGTGTCGCACTACACGATTATTGGCCGTTAATTCAAATCACAGAACTCACCGGCGTTGCCGGGTTGTCGTTCCTGGTTGCGTTCGCCAACGTGATCGTTCTCACGACCGCGTATCGTTTGGTGGTCGAAGCGCGCACGCGCGTGATGCGACCACATTTTGATTTCACCGTCACAATGGCAGCTATTGTAGGCGTTCTGATTTTCGGACTTCGCGCGACTCAGATTTCGCCGCCGACGAAACCGCTTCGCGTTGCCGCGGTGCAATCAAACGTTCCGCAAACTCAAAAGTTCGATCCGCAGTTCACCAGGAGGATTTTCGATCAATTCCGGCGCTTGAGCGAAATCGCTCTGCGCTCAAATCCCCCGCCCGATCTGTTGGTTTGGCCGGAGAGTTCGATGCCAGGTCCAGTTCTCGCAGACCAGGAGAGCTACAAATTTGTCATGGATTTAGCCGCGTCGGCAGACACGGACCTTTTGTTGGGAACAATTGATGTAGATCAGCAAGACGTTTACAACGCGGCGCTGCTTGTTTCCGATGGCGGCGAACACGTCCAGGTGTATCGAAAAATCCACCTGGTGGCTTTTGGCGAATACGTTCCCGGTCGCCACACAGTGCCGCTGCTTGCGCAAATTGTAGGCAACCAGGTGCCGGCCGATTTCAAAGCAGGAAAAGAACCCACCGTCTTCACTTTGACCAACAGTGAGATCCACGTGGCGCCGCTGATCTGTTTCGAAGACACAATTGGCGAGCTCACCAGACAATTTGTCCTGCCTAACGAAACAAGTCCCGGTGCGAACCTGATCGTAGACGTGACAAATGATGGATGGTTTCAGAGGTCCGCCGGGTCACATCAGCACCTGGCGAATGCAATCTTTCGCTGCGCAGAAACACGTAGGCCAATGATTCGCGCGGCGAATACTGGCGTGACCTGTTTCATCAATCAATTTGGCCGCGTGACTCAGATGCTCCGGGATGACACGGGCAGCACATTCACCGAAGGCGTACTGACCGGCGAGATCAAAGTGCCGACCGAGCAAGAGCTGACGTTCTATGTGCGGCACGGCGAATTGTTCGCAAAGATGTGTGCTGTAATTACCCTGATCGCGATTGCGATAGTCTTTGGTGCTCGGGCTTCAAGGAACGACGGCTTGGGCAGCCGTCGATTTCAAATTTGACGGCTGGGAAGCCGTCACTCCTTGGGTCTCGCGAGACCTTTCTCGGCATGGTAGAAGAGGCACGTGCCCGTCCAACTGCCGCTCGATCATTTACCAGCACTTTGGCCTAACAAATTTCGCGGCGCGCGCATCGGTGCGCTCATTCACCCGGCTTCCGTTTCCTCGAAGCTTGAACACGCATCGCGAATCTTGGAACGACACAGTGGCGATTTGTTTCGCCTCGCCGCCTTCTTTGGCCCTCAACACGGATTTCTGGGCCAGACGCAGGACAACATGGTGGAATGGACGAGTTACGAGCATCCGCATTTGCACATCCCGGTCTACAGCCTTTACGGCGACCATCGTGAGCCGACGTCAGAAATGCTGCAAGGCCTCGATGTTTTATTGGTCGATCTTCAGGATGTCGGCTCGCGTTATTACACTTTTATTTGGACGATGTATCTGTCGATGCGTGCTTGCGAGAAATCCGGCATCCCAGTCGTTGTGTTAGACCGGCCAAACCCGATCAACGGCGTAACGATTGAAGGGCCGGTGCTTGACCTGAATTATAAATCGTTCGTCGGCATGCATCCCATTCCCGTTCGGCATAGCCGCACAATTGGCGAACTGGCACAACAATTTCGCGACGAAACATTTCCGAATTGTGAACTGTCCGTCCTGCCGATGAAAAACTGGGAGCGCGCGATGTGGTTTGACCAAACAGGTCTGCCATGGGTCATGCCATCCCCCAACATGCCTACGCTCGACACCGCCATGGTTTACCCCGGAATGTGTCTGTTCGAAGGCACGAATATTTCCGAAGGGCGCGGCACGACGCGACCATTCGAAATCTTTGGCGCGCCATTTATTGATGCGGAGAAACTTTGCGTCAAACTAAACGGTTTGAAGCTGCCTGGGGTTCTCTTTCGCGAAAACTATTTCCAGCCAACGTTCCAAAAATTTGCCGGTCAACTCTGCGGCGGCGCGCAGCTCCACGTTGTCGATCGAAACAGCTTCCAACCGTTTAAGACGGGTATTGAAATTATTCGAGCCATTCGGAGCTTGTATCCTAACGAATTCGAATGGAAGCAACCGCCTTACGAATACGAGACAGAAAAATTGCCGATCGAAGTACTACTTGGTGCACCGGTGAAAACATTCTTCGATGGGCGATGATTAGGCACCCGCGTTTTTCCGAGATGTCATTCCGAGCGAAGTCGAGGAATCCCGTTGCGATGTTCCGAGTACCGCCGCGGGATTCTTCGACTCCACTCCGTGTCGCTCAGAATGACCGAGCGATCAGGGCACTCCTGGTCGCATTGGCGATGTCGATCATCCCGCAGCTGCACGCCGAGATCCCATGGCCGGAAGTTGTGCGGCGGTTGGCGTACGAAAACGATAAACTCGCGCGACGTCCTCAGGGACACAACGGTGAGTACTTCGTCGTTTGCACTCTGTATTACACACCGAAGGAATCGGGTTTTACTTTCGAGCGCGGCTTTGACGCGACGCCAGTCACGAAACCTGGGTTGCACGGCCGCAAATATGCCCGCGATTTTCTGCGGTCCGTAAAAAAGGAAGGCTTCGGTCGAATTACTACGCCTGTTAACGGGCGAAATTACATTACCTACAACGACGGCGGTTCGTACGCGTTTGCTTCACATGCGACTAGTGGAGGCGGCGTTCTTGTGCCGCGCTATTCAGCAGCAATGGTGGGAGGGCATGGCGGGTTGCGTCGCGGGGCGATTATAGAGACCACATCCCCGGAACTTCAGAAAATCTTCGGGAGCAACCGCTGGAAGATCATGGATACCGGAGGCGGTCTGCGGCGATGGCAAATTGATTGCTATTTCGGCGAGGACGAACCACTAGGGCCCGGCAAGCTTCAGGGTCGTCCGCGCGCGACTACCTTTGAGTACGCTTACGCCAACGCGCGGATCGTGAATTGATGTGAAGCCCTTCAAGGTCCGGCTTCAGTTTCACGGCGACTTGAATATTTTTCTCGGGACGAAAACCGGCGACGCAGTAATCGAGCGGACACTCGCCGAAAAAACATCCATAAAAGACATCATCGAATCATGTGGCGTTCCGCACCCGGAAGTTGATGTAATCTTGGTCGACGGCCAGACAGTCAGTTTTGATCACACAGTGGCCTACGACGCAAATGTAGAGGTTTTTCCAATTGGACATCATGGTCCGCGTTGCACGGACAAACGACTGCAAACAATTGGAATTAATAAATTTGTTGCTGATGGCCACCTAGGAAAACTGACGCGCCGCCTTCGTCTGCTAGGATTTGACGTCGCCTATTGTAAAGACGCTGATGATCGCCAACTGCTTGAGATTATGGCCCTCGAAAATCGAGCTCTCTTAACGCGTGATAGGCGTCTACTCATGCACAGGATGGTCGAGCACGGATATTATCCGCGGTCCCAAAATGCCGACGAACAGACGATCGAAGTTATTCGCCGCTTTGATCTCTCAGAATTGATCGCACCTTTCACGCGGTGTCTGCGATGTAACGCAACGTTGGAAGAGGCAGCCAAAGCCGACATAATCGACAAACTCGAACCGCTTACCAATATCTATTACGACCAGTTCCGTCGCTGTCCTGACTGCAAACAGATCTATTGGCCGGGCTCGCATTTTCCTAAACTGCAAAAGCGGATCGAAGAAATTCGCTCTCGGATCGGACTCAAAGCGTAAGCTTGTCAGCAACTCGGTGGGACTGGCAGACTCTGCTCCCGATGAATTTCACTCATGGTGGACTTTTCGTTGCTTCCATTGTCATCGCGTTCCGCGCTTCGATTCTTGCTTACGGGCCGCTGGGACATGAGATCGTCGGCGCGATTGCGGATGAGAGATTGGCGAATACGCCGACAGCCGCAAAGGTCTACGCGTTACTCGACGGATTAACATTGGAGAAAGCGGCGCTCATTCCAGACGAAATTAAAGGCTGGGATAAAAAAGGCGTCGACGATCCGCGATCATTTCATTATTCCGCTCACCGCAACATTGACAAACAGTTGCGCGATTTCTGGCGCGCGAACCAGCCAACCCACGATCCCAATGCGCCTGCGCCTTCGCACCACTGGTTTCACTACACCGACGTGCCGGTGATGCCGGCGCAAGGATATCGTGACGGATCCGCAGGTCGGAGCAAATGGGATGTCGTGCACATGATTCCGTTCTGCATCGATGTCTTGCAG
>Ga0207697_10001479_pt1 | contig 12837 bp, 9 predicted proteins | sample KBSSwiS5withPhiX_FD_184293 | JGI IMG/M metagenome (GOLD analysis project Ga0207697, IMG submission 184293) | Switchgrass rhizosphere microbial communities from Kellogg Biological Station, Michigan, USA, with PhiX - S5 (SPAdes) (version 2) | ecosystem: Host-associated > Plants > Roots >... | reverse complement strand
CGACCTGCGGCTGGCGCGGCACCCGCCGCGACGACTCCGGCCTGCCCACTCGCCGCCGGTTGCGCGACCTCCCGGGTGCTGCTGGTTCGGCGTCCTCCGCCGACGACGCTCTTGACGATCCGCGTGGTCGGCGTGCCGGCGTATTCAGGCGGGGCAGGCATGGCCAGAGTGGAGACGATGCCGAGCTGGCCGCGATCGATCTCGCCGTTGCGGTCGGCGCAGACGTGCACGTCCCAGCCGCCCGCCGGCATCTCGATGGGGGGCATGTCCTCTCGATCGAGCAGGCGCCTGAACACCCGGCGGCTCGAGCGCCGCAGCGCGCGGTTGACGGTCTCGACCTCCGCGGTCAGCGCCTGCTCGATCTGCGAGACCACGCGCGCGGAGACGCCTTCGATCGCCGCGAAGTCGTCGGGGTGCAGGTAGACGTGGTACACGGCGGGGGCGATGGTCGAGAAGGGCAGCGGGTAGAGGTTGAGCATCAGCTCGTCCCGGACCGCCTTCCAGATCGTCCGCCCGCTCGGGGCCTTCACCGCTGTCGCCATGTCCCTCCCTTGGGCCGTTGGATACTATGACGAGGCTCGGTCCCGAAAGTCTCAAAGGAATTCCAAGGATTCTGCAGCCACGATGCGAATTGCCTTCGGCCGCTTCACCTTCGACTCCGACACCAGGGAGCTGCTCGAGGACGGGCGCCGGCTCCACGTGTCGCCGAAGGCGTTCGACCTGCTGCGCGTCCTGCTCGAGCGGCGGCCGAACGTGGTCAGCAAGACCGAGCTCCACGACAAGGTGTGGCCGGGCGCGTTCGTCGGCGATGCCAACCTGAGCGTCGTGATCGCCGAAATCCGTCAGGTGCTCGGTGACGATTCGAAGGACGGCCGGTTCATCCGCACCGTTCACCGGGTGGGCTATGCGTTCAGCGGCCAGGTCCTCGAGCGTGCGCCCGGGCCGGCCGTTGGGCGCGGGTATCCCTGCTGGCTGGTGTGGAACGATCGCCGACTGCCGTTGAGCGAAGGGGAATACATCCTCGGCCGCGATCCACGGTGCACCCTGCACATCGACGCGTCCGGCGTCTCACGGCGCCACGCCCGCCTGGTCGTGGGCGCCGAGTCGGCGACCATCGAAGACCTTGGCAGCAGCAACGGCACCTTCGTGCAAGGGCGCGCGATCACGTCCGAGCAGGCGCTCGCCGACGGCGACGCAATCGAACTGGGTGCCGCCACCCTGTCGTTCCGCGCCTGGGCTGACGACGCGGCGGCGAAGACGGAGAAGATTAGGCGAGGAAAGAGTCAGGAGAGTTGAACCGATTCGGTTTCTTAACTCCTCTTCCTCATCTCCTCCGCTTCGTATCGCTTGATCTCCGTGAGCCAGCAGCTGCCGGGCGGCGTGTTGCGGGATTCGCAGTAGTAATCCCAGACGGCGCCAAGCGGCAGCGTCTTGTACTCTTCCTGCAGCGCGAGGCGTGACGTGTAGTCGGCCGAGGCCTCCACGGTGCGCAGTGTGCCGATTGGCTCGATCATCGCGGCGAGAAGCGCTTTCAGCATGTTGCGCGTCCCGACCACCCAGGCGGCGACGCGGTTGATGCTGGCGTCGAAGTAATCGAGACCGATGTGCGTGCGGCCGAGGAAGTTGCCGCGGACCAGCTCCTGGCCGATCGCGGTCAGGTCGTCGTTGAGCACCACGACGTGATCGCTGTCCCAGCGCACCCCGCGGCTGACGTGCAGCAGGATCTCCGGCACGAACAGAAGCACCGCGCTGATCTTGTCGGCAATCGTCTCGGTTGGGTGATAGTGGCCGGTGTCGAGCGCATAGAGCAGCCGGCGCGAGAGCGCGTAGCCGAAATAGAACTCGTGCGAGCCGACGGTGTAGCTCTCGATGCCGAGCCCGAACAGCTTGCCCTCGAGGGCGTCGAGGTTGTGCGCCGGATCGATCGGCGCCGCGAACATCTCGTCGAGCGACGCGACCAGGCGCTCGCGCGGACCAAGGCGATCGACCGGCGTGTCCTTCATACCGTCAGGGATCCAGTGGTTCGTGACGCACGGACGTCCGAGCGCCGCCCCCATGGCCTCGCCGATGCGGCGGCACGCGATCCCATGGCGGATCCAGAAGGCCCGGATCGCCGGGTCGGCGTGCGCCAGCGTGAAGTTGTCCGCCGCCTTTGGATGCGAGAAGAACGTCGGGTTGAAGTCGAGCCCGATGCCCAGTTCCTTGGCCCAGGCGATCCAGCCGGCGAAGTGCTCCGGCGCGATCTCGTCGCGATCGACCCGGCGTCCGCCGAACTCGCCGTAGAACGCGTGCAGGTTGAACCGGTGCGTTCCGGGAATCAGCGATAGCGCCTTGGTCGCATCGGCTCGCAGCTCGTCCGGGGTCCTGGCCCGTCCCGGATAATTACCCGTCGCCGCAATACCTCCGCCCAGCGACTCGCCCACGTTCTCGAACCCGAGCACGTCGTCGCCCTGCCAGCAGTGCAGCGAGATTGCCACGTCGCCAAGGCGGGCCAGCGCGGCGTCCGTGTCGACGCCGTGATCGGCGTACTGCTGCCGCGCCACTTCGTACCGAGCGGTGATCCGATCTGAGGCCATTGACTGTCCTTGTCTGCCGGCTGAGACCGGCGAGGCGCGTCAGTATATCTTCCGCATCCAGTCGTCCATTACCATCATCAGCGTCGAGGAGCGCGTTTCGCATGACAACACTGGTCCGATCGCCCGGGAGCGTCAGCTGATGGAGTGGATCCAGGCTTACGATCCGCTGCATCACGCCTGGCTCAGCACGCTCGCCGCCGCGGTGCCGATCGTGCTGCTGCTGGTCGCGCTGGGCGTCTTCGAGTGGAAGGCCCATTGGGCAGCGATCGCCGGGCTGGGCATGGCGCTCGCCGTGGCGGTGGGGATTTACGGCATGCCGGCGACCACCGCACTCGGCGCAGCGCTGGATGGAGCCGCCTACGGCCTGTTCCCGATCGGCTGGATCGTGGTCAACGCCGTCTTCCTCTATAACCTGACGGTGGCAGCGGGGCAGTTCGACATTGTGAAATCTTCGGTGGCGCGGCTCTCGGCCGACCGGCGCATCCAGGCGCTCCTGGTCGCGTTCTCGTTCGGCGCGTTCATCGAGGGCGCCGCCGGGTTCGGCACGCCCGTCGCGATCACCGCGGCCCTGCTCGGCGGACTCGGCTTCACGCCCCTGTATTCGGCCGGCCTGTCGCTCATTGCCAACACCGCGCCGGTGGCCTTCGGCGCGATCGGCACACCGATCCTGACCCTCGCTGCGATCACCGACATCCCGGCAAGCACGCTGAGCGCGATGGCCGGGCGGCAGCTGCCGCTCGTGTCCCTCATCATTCCCGCGTGGCTGGTGGTGACGATGAGCGGGTGGCGCGGGCTGCGGGGCGTCTGGCCGGCGGTGCTGGTCAGCGGTGGGTCGTTCGCGCTGGTCCAATTCGTGTGGAGCAACTACGTCGGCCCCGAGCTGGTCGACATCGCCGGCGGGCTGATCTCGCTCGGCAGCCTCGGCCTGCTGTGTGTGTGGTGGAAACCGGCCGAGGCGTGGGATTTTCCCGATCGTGCCGACCGGCCGTCTGCCGTCGCAGCGGTGTCATCCGGAGGACGGCTCGTACCGGAACCCGCACTCGCGGCGGCGCGGCCCGCGATGGCCGGCGGATCGATCGTCAAGGCGTGGATGCCGTGGGTCGTGCTCTCGGTGTTCGTCGCCGCGTGGGGCACGGGCACGGTGAAGTCGTTCCTGAACGCCGGACCCGCGGGGGCGGCATCGTACCGCGCGAGCGGCAAGGCGCCGGCGCCACATCCGGTCCTCTCGCCCACATTCGACGTCCCGGGATTGCACCAGATGGTGTTCCGTGACTTCCCCGTGGTTCCCGCGCGGGTGGACCCCGCCCGGGTGCACGAGCCCGCCTACAAGGCGCAGCGAGCCGAGGGCGCGCGCTTCACGTTCAATTGGCTCTCCGCCTCGGGCACGGCCATCTTCCTCGCAGCCCTGGTGACGGCCGCGTTCCTGCGGATCCCGCCGCGGGTGGTGCTGGAGATGGTCGAGCTGACCCTGTTCCGGATGCGCTGGTCACTGCTGACCATCGCCGTTATGATGTCGCTCGGGTTCGTCACGCGCTACGGCGGTACGGACGCCACACTCGGCCTGGCCTTCACCCGCACTGGCGTGCTCTATCCCTTCTTCGCCGCGCTGCTCGGGTGGCTCGGCGTCGCCCTCACCGGCTCGGACACCAGCTCCAACGTGCTGTTCGGCAGCCTCCAGAAAATCACCGCCCAGCAGCTTGGCCTCAACCCGGTCCTGATCACCGCCGCCAACAGCACCGGCGGCGTCATGGGCAAGATGATCGACGCCCAAAGCATCGTCGTCTCCACGGCAGCCACGAATCAGCCGGGTCAGGAAGGGCAGATCCTGCGCTTCGTGTTCTGGCACAGCCTCGCGCTGGTGACGATCGTCGGCATCATCGTGATGCTGCAGGCGTACGTCTTCACCTGGATGGTGCCGGCATGGCCATAGAGGGCGCTTCGCGCGATCGGATCAGGGATCAGGGATCGGGGATCGTGGACCGGGGACCAGGGACTGCCGGCGACACGGCTCCGAAACGGTGGCCGGTTTGGATCCGGCAGCTGATCCTTCTGGTCGTGGTGGTGACGCTCGCGATCCTGTACGTCAAGAAGGTCGAGCGGCGGATGCCCGATTATGAAGTCTACCGGCGGGCCGCGGTGCGCGCGGCGCACGCGGAGCCGCTCTACCGGTCATCCGACGGGCATTATCAGTTCAAGTATCTGCCCGCCTTTGCAGTGGCCACGCTCCCAGTCGGGTTCGGCCCGGATCGGGTCGTGCGCGCGTGCTGGTTCACGGGCACGCTCCTGCTCCTCGGGTTCCTGCTGCGCACGAGCGTCGACGTCCTGCCGGAACGGCGCCGCACGCGCGCCGCGCTCATCGCGACGACGTTCGTGCTGATGACAAAGTTTTACGCGCACGAGATCGAGCTCGGGCAGGTCAACATCCTGATGGCCGCTCTGGTCGTCGCGGCGGTGGCGCAGATGCGGGCCGGACGCGAGATGGCCGCCGGCCTGCTGATCGCCGTCGCGATCGTAGTCAAGCCGTATGCGGTGCTGCTGATGCCGTATCTCGCGGCGCGCCGGCGTTTCGGGTCGCTCGCGGGCGCAGGCATCGGTTTGGGGATCGCCTTGCTCCTGCCGATTGTCGCGTATGGCTTCAGCGGCAACCTGACCCTGCTCGGCGAGTGGTGGCGCACCGTCACCGAGACAACGGCGCCGAACCTCATGGACTTCAACAACGTCTCCGCCGCGTCGGTGTTCGCGCGCTGGCTCGGGCCCGGGCAGACCGCCTCGATGCTCGCCGCCGGGCTCGTCCTGATCCTGCTCGGCGCCGCCGGAGCGGTGTTCCTGATGCGCGGCCGGGTCGCCGTGCCGGAGCCGCTCGAGGTGGGCTTGCTGCTGACGATGATGCCGCTCATCTCGCCGCAGGGTTGGGATTACGTGTTCCTGCTTTCCACGCTGCTGGTAATGGTGCTGGTGAACTACGCGCGCGAGCTGCCGTCCGCCGTGCGGGTCGTGACTACGATCGCGTTGTGCCTCATCGGCTTCAGCATCTGGGACATCGTCGGACGGGCCATCTACCAGCGCTTCATGCACATGTCGATGATCACCGTCTGCTACCTGGTGGTGATTGGTGCGGCGGTCGTACTGCGGCAGCGCCGAATAGCCTGAAAAGTGACGGCGCGCCCAGCGGAGAGCGCTGCGGTTTCACTTCCCGCTTCCCGCACCTTGAACCGCGCGGCGAACCTTGAACCCCGCGGCGAACCCTGAACCCTGAACCGTGAACCCTGAACCGATCCGGTTCTACTTGAGCGAAGCCGCATACGCCGCGATGGCGATCATGTCGTCCTGGGTCAGCTTCTCGACGACCGGACGCATCAGCGGCGACCACGTGCCCTTGCGCGTACCCTGCTGGATGTCCCACAGCTGCCGCACGATGTAGCTCGGCGATCGTCCGGCAAACCCGGGCACCGGGCCGAGCCCTTTGAGGTCGGTGCCGTGGCACACGCCGCACGGAGTGGTCTTGCCGCCGCCGCTCGCGACCAGGGCCGCTCCCTTCTTCAGGCTGCCGGTCGGCACGTAGGCGACGAAGCCGGAGCGCGGATCGCGCAGCTCGAAGCGTTCCGCGTCCTCCGGCGACTCGATGATCCGGTGGCCGATCGGCTCGGTTCCGCCGTCCGGGATCGCAAAGAAGACGTTCCCCTGGAGGCGCGTCTTCGGCACCGTGTCCGTCTCGACCACGCGAATCCACGGCGTCCACTTCATGGACGAGAAGTACTCCGCGGCGGCATTGATCTCGTCTTCAGTCATGTCTTTCGCCGCTTCGATCATCTGGGCGGTGTTCGCCTTGCGCGGCTCCGCGCTGGTCCGCAGGTCGTTCTTGAAGTCATGCAGCTGCTGGACGATGTAGGCGTAAGGCTGCCCGGCGACCGGAGCGTTCTCGGGGCGGCCCTTGCCGTTGGGCATGTGGCACATCGCGCAGCCGCGCACGTGCGGCTGGCGCCCGTGGACGACGACGTTCGGCATCGGCGGATGATCCTCGGGGAACCAGTCGCCGACGTCCCAGTAGTCGCGGATGTGCGCGAGCGTGAACTCCTGGGTGCTGCCGGGCACGTGCTTGAGCGAGGTGTCCGGCTGGCGCGGGGCCGCCGGCGGCGCTCCCGTTGCCGGTCCGCGCCCCGCGGGTGGAGTCCCGTCCGCGCCGAGCGGCGGGACGCCGTAGGCCCATGCGGGCGACGCCGGAGCCTGGCTCGCCGACGGCGCAGCAGGCGGTGTGGCTTGCGCGCCGAGGACGCCGCCGAATGTGAACGATACGACCGTTATGAGACCCGCGGCGCGGAGGACGGTGATCATGTACCGCTATTTGTAACATTCCGGACGCGGTCCGTCATCTCGCCAGTTGTTGTCGGGGTGGCGATCGCGCGACCGTTGGCGCGATCCCATCGCCGGCGCCACTTCCGGACGCCGTGGTCGGTCGCGGCGCTCATGCCGCTGGTGATGCGGTCTTCTCGCCGGCTGTCTCCGCGAATCCGATAGAATCCCGTCCTTAGGTCATGCGATTCAGAGCTCGGCACGGAAGCGTTCACTCGACTGAGATCCGGCCCTCGCCAGCCGCAGAGCGCGGCAGCGCACTCCACCGCCGCCGATCGAAAGGGAGTACCGCCGCAGCGGCCATCGTCCTCGTCGCGTCGATCGCGGCGTGCTCGGGCGCGCCGCGGGGGGGCTCGGCCGCGGCAGCCGCCGCACCAGCGAGCGGCGATGGCAGCTCCGCGATGAGCCGGAGCGAGCTGGCCACCTTCAAGGCGAAGTACGGGCCGGACCACTATTCCGAGCGCGAGGAGGAATGGTTGATCCGGGACTATTTCCAGGATCGCCGCGACGGCGTGTTCGTCGACGTGGGGGCGAACCACTACAGGTCGGCCAGCAAGACCTACTATCTCGAGTCCAGGCTCGGATGGTCCGGGCTGGCGATCGAACCGCAGCAGGAGTTCGCCGATGAATATCGGACCTATCGTCCGCGGACGAAGTTCCTGCCGTTCTTCGTTTCGGACCAGTCGAACCACACCGCGCGCCTGTACCTGCGCCGCAAGAAAGATCAGGTGGCGTCGTCTGACGAAGCGTTCGTGAAATCGCTCGGCGGGGCCTCGGAAGTGCGCGACGTGCCGACGATGACGCTCGACGACATTCTTGCGTCGGAGGGGATCACCAAGATCGATCTATTGTCGATGGACATCGAGCTGCACGAGCCGCAGGCGCTGCGCGGCTTCCACATCGAACGCTACCAGCCTTCCCTTGTCTGCATCGAGGGACTGCTCCCGGTCCGGCAGCAGATCCTCGACTACTTCGCCGCGCACGGCTACGTGCTGATTGCGAAATACATGTGGGTCGATCTGGAGAACATGTACTTCGAGCGGCTCACCGCGCGCGCAGCAACGGTCGGACAGCCGCTCCGGCCGAGCGCCAAATGACACGCGAGCCGGGACGGACTATCATCCCGCGCATGTTGAGAGCGCGTATCGACTCGTCGCGCCGCACCCTGCCGCTGTTCGTTGCCGTTCTGGCGCTTGGCGCCGCGCTGGTCGCCGTGCCGAGGCTGACGGCACAGGAGCCGACCGGTATTCCCAAAGTCGCGGCATCGGAGTGGATCCAGCTGTTCAATGGGAAGAACCTGGATGGCTGGACACCCAAGTTCACGCATCATGACCTCGGCGAGAACTTCCACAACACCTTCCGGGTCGAGGACGGCCTGCTGAAGGTGCGCTACGACGACTGGCCGTCGTTCACCGACGAGTTCGGCCACCTGTTCTACAAGGATCCGTTCTCCTACTACGTCCTCGCCGCGGAGTACCGGTTCGTGGGCGAGCAGGTCAAGACGACGCGCAGCGGCCTCGACTGGGCGATCCGCAACAACGGGCTGATGATCATGTCGCCCGATCCGAAGACGATGATGAAGGATCAGGACTTCCCGATCTCGATCGAAGTCCAGCTGCTCGGCGGCCTGAGCAACGGGAAGCCGCGCAGCACCGCGAATCTGTGCACGCCCGGCACCAACGTGGTCTACAACGGCAAGCTGCACACACCGCACTGCACCAACTCGACGTCGAAGACCTACGATGGCGACCAGTGGGTCCGGGTCGAAGTCCTGGTCCACAGCGACGAGCTGATCCGCCACATTGTCGAAAATCAGGTCGTGCTGGAGTACTCGAAGCCGCAGATCGGCGGCGGGCAAGCGAGCCCCACGGATCCGGCGGTCAAGATCGATGGCACGCCCCTGACGAAAGGGTTCATCTCGATCCAGGCCGAGACGGCGCCCGCAGAGTTCCGGAAGATCGAGCTGCTGAACCTCGAGGGGTGCATGGACAAGGCCTCGCAGGCGTATCGGCCGTACCTCGTGAAGTCGAATCCGGCGATGTGCATGTAAGCGCGACGGGTGACAGGCTGCGGGCGACCGGCCTCCGCCGGTCAACATCGCAATCCATATCAAGCGTGACGTCCGGCTGTCCGGTAGATTGCCTCCAGGATGAAGCCGGGGACACGTTCCTTCTACGCGCTGGCGGTGCAGCGGGCGATCGATCACATCGCCGCGACGCTGGATGAAGCTCTCGACCTCGAGGCGCTGGCGTCCAGGGCCTGTCTGTCGACGTTCCATTTTCACCGCGTGTTCAAGGGCATGGTGGGTGAGACGCCGCTCGAGTTGAATCGACGGCTGCGTCTGGAGCGGGCTGCGGCGCGGCTGGTGGCGAGGCAGCAGTCGGTCACCGAGATTGCATTCGACGCCGGCTACGAGACGCACGAAGCGTTCACGCGGGCGTTCAGGGCCAGCTACAGCACCTCACCCTCCGGCTTCCGCCAGCGGGCCTTCCCGCGCATCGAGATCGCCGCGACCTGCGGCGTCCACTACCACCCGGAAGGCGGCACCGTGCCGTTCGTGCCGCGTGATTCAGGAGGTCAGCACATGGAAGTGGTGATCGAGCAGATGCCGGCGCTCCGCGTCGCCGGCGTGCCTCATACCGGACCGTACAACCAAATCTCGCTCGCCTTCGGGCAGCTCGGCGCAATCGCCGGTCCCGCCGGTCTGTTCAAGCACCCCGGCGCGGCGATGATCGCGCTCTATCACGACGATCCCGATACCGTCCCTCAGGATCAGCTCCGCTCCGACGCCGCCATCGTCGTGCCAGACGACGCGACGCTGCCGGCCGGTCTGGTCGAGCAGCGGCTGGCGGGCGGACCGTACGCCCGTACCTTGCACGTCGGCCCGTACGAAACGCTCGGCGACGGGTGGGCCCGCTTCATGGGGGAGTGGCTGCCGGCGAGCGGCCACCGCGTCGGTGCCGGGGCCAGCTACGAGATCTACCGCAACGATCCGCGGACGACGCCGAAAGAGGAGCTGCGGACGGATCTTTATATTCCGCTCGCTTCCTGACGAGGGGTCGCGGGGCCGGGATTGGGGACTGGGGACTGGGGACTGGGGCGGTTCAACGTTCAGGGTTCAGGGTTCAAGGTTCATCGTTCACGGTTCAACGTTCAGTGCCGAGGTGGCGAGTGCCGAGTGCCGAGCGCCGTCCGCCGAACGCCGAACGCGTATCAGTCTCCAGTCCTCAGCGGTGCTGAGCAACGGATCCCGCATCACAAACGCGCATGCATTTGTAAAACGCTCGTTCTCTGCCATTTGCCATTACCATTTGCCATTGCCATCCACCATCCACCATCCACCATCTGCGATCTGCCATCTGCCATCTGCCATCTGCCATCTGCCATCTACCATCGTCCATCTGCCATGTCATAAGCCGGCCGATTCTGTCGGCGGCCAGCCACCCTCCGATGCCTACTCCGCGCGCAGCGCGATGATCGGATTGACCCGCGTGGCACGCAGCGCCGGAAGGACGCAGGCGGCGGTGGCGACGGCGATCAGCAGGGCGGCGTTGCCGGCGAAGGTCAGCGGGTCGTGCGCGGTGACGCCGAAGAGGAGCGTCTGGAGCACCCGCGTTAGGGCGAAGGCACCGGCGAGGCCGATGGCTACACCGATCGCCACGAGGCGCAGGCCGCTGCCGAGCACGAGGCCGAGGACCTGGCGCTGCTGCGCACCGATGGCCATGCGGATCCCGATCTCCTGGGTGCGCTGCACGACGGACTGCGAGATCACGCCGTAGAGGCCGATCGCCGCGAGCGTCAGGGCGAGCGCCGAGAAGAACCCCAGCAGGCGGGTCGTGAGGCGCCGCGGCGCCACGGCGTTGTCGATCAGCTGTTCGAGCTGGTAGAAGTCGCCGGTGGGGAGGCTCGGATCGTAAGTGCGCAGCGCGCCGCGGACCTCCGGCACGAGCGACGCCGGCGATCGCGTGCTGCGGACCACCATCTCCATCCCCGACCAGTCGCCGGTCTGGTGATAGTTCAGGTACATCTCGTTGCCACCGGCCTGCTCGAGCGTGCCGTGGCGAACGTCACCGACCACGCCGATGACGGTCGTGCCGCCGTTCTGCGTGATCTGCTGTCCGATCGGATCGCGGTCCGGCCAGAGCTCGCGCGCGAGGTGCTCGTTGATGATGACCGTCCTCGGATTGCCGGCCCGGTCGCGATCGTCGAAGTACCGCCCGGCCCGCAACGGCACCCGCATCGCCTGGAGATAGGTGGCGTCGACGATGCGTGGAAACACGCTGGGGCCGGTGCCGGGCGGGTAGTCGACGCCTTTGGCGCGGACGCCCCAGGTGCGGTTGCGCCCGAGCGGCAAGACGTCGCTGAGGCCGACGGCGTCGACCCCGGGCAGCGCGGCCACGCGGGCGACGGCAGCGTCCAGATACTGGTTCGCCTCGGCGAGGTCCTTGAACGAGCGCGGCGAGTCGACGCGCCAGGCCATCGCGTGCTGCGGCTGAAAGCCGAGATCCACCTGGAGCAGCGCATCGAAGCTGCGGATCAACAGCCCGGCGCCGACCAGCAGGACGCAGGCCATCGCGACCTCCGCGACGACCAGGGTACTGCGTGCGAGGGTCGACGGTCGGCCGGCGGTGCGCTGATGCGTGGCGTTTTGTTGCGCGCCATGGCTGCGGGACAGGTGCCAGGCCGGCAGCACCCCACACGCCACGCCGGCGAGCCCGGTCAGGGCAATCGTCACCACCAGCGCAACGGGATCGACGGAGGCGTTCTGGAGGAGCGGGACGCCGAAGGTCTCAAGGCGCGCCAGGGCGCGGGTTGCCCAAACCGCGAGCGGTATGCCGAGCGCGGCGCCGGCGCCGGCGAGCAGCAGGCTCTCGGCCAGCGTCTGCTGGATCAGGTGACCGCGCCGTGCGCCGAGCGCGACCCGTACCGCGAACTCCTGCCGCCGCACGTTGATGCGCGCCAGCAGCAGGTTCGACAGGTTGACGCACGCGATCGCCAGGACGCAGAGCACGGCTCCGGCGAGCACGGCGAAGGCCTGCCGGAAGGGCCCGCGCAGCGCATCACCGAGCGGCGTGACCGTTGCCCCGAGTGTGCCGCCGTAGTTGATCGTCTTCTTGAACCGGTCGCTGATCACCTGGAGATCGGCCTGTGCCGCGGCGGCGGTCACCCCGGGCTTGAGGCGGCCGATGCCGAACATCGTGTTCCCCATCCGCGCCGTCTCGGGCGCGAGCGGAAACGGCCGGAGCAACTCGATCTCCTGGCCGGGCGCGAAGATCGCGTCGAAGTCGAACGACGCCGGCAGGACCCCGACGATGGTAACCGCCGTATTGTTCAAGATCAGCGTGCGCCCGACCACGTTCGCGTCGGCGGCGAAGCGTCGCTGCCAGAACGCGTGGCTGAGAAGGGCGACCTGGGGCCCGTTGATCAGGCACTCCTGCGCCGTGAAGTTGCGCCCGAGCACCGGCGTCACACCGAGCACGTCGAGGAAGTTGTCGGAGATGCCGACGCTCCGGAGCCGCTCGGGATCCCCCGATCCGGTTATCGTCTCTCGGCGGCCGAAGTCGAAAAAGGCGAAGTAGCCGGCGAGCGAGTCGAAGCTGGTGTTCTGCTCGCGCCAGGCCTGGAACGTGTCCACGCGGGTCGTGCGGGCCGAGAGTCCGCCCGTGCCGACGTTCTCGATCCACACGAGGCGACCGGGATCGCGGAAGGGGAGCGGCCGCAGCAACACTGCGTTGACCAGGCTGAACATCGCCGTGCAGGCGCCGATGCCGAGTGCCAGGGTGAGCAGGGCGGTCGCCGCGAACCCTGGTGACTTGATCAACTGGCGAGACGCGTATTTGAGGTTGGCAAACATGAAGCGTCCTATTCGATTTTGAGGGCGACCATCGGATCGATGCGGACGCTTCATGTT
>Ga0207697_10001472_pt1 | contig 12870 bp, 16 predicted proteins | sample KBSSwiS5withPhiX_FD_184293 | JGI IMG/M metagenome (GOLD analysis project Ga0207697, IMG submission 184293) | Switchgrass rhizosphere microbial communities from Kellogg Biological Station, Michigan, USA, with PhiX - S5 (SPAdes) (version 2) | ecosystem: Host-associated > Plants > Roots >... | reverse complement strand
CTGGGCGGTCGCACCAATGCCGGCGTACTCGGCGGGGCCATGAACTTCAGCGGCAACATCGCCGGATTCGTCACCCCGATTGTGGTAGGCCTGATTGTCGGGGCCACGGGTTCTTACACCTGGGCGCTGCTGTACTTTGTTGGATCCGCTGTGATCATGGGCATCTCCGTCCTGGTCCTGGATTACAACAAGCGACTCCCGGTCTAACTCGCCTGACCGGGCCGGCCGGACGGTCCTGAACCGCCGGATGGCCGGAAGCCCGCCTGGTCGCCGGGCGCACTGCCTCACACATCACGAAATGGAGCTGGAAATGCTAGCCGCAGAAGACACGAACATCACTGACCGCCCCCTCCGGGAGTCAGTGCGTGACACGCTCCGTTCCAGGATTTTTGAGGGGCACTATGCGCCCGGCACCAGGCTGGTGGAGCGCGACCTCGCCGCCGAATTCAACGTTTCCCGCTTGCCCATCCGCGAAGCACTCCGGATGCTGAGGCAAGAAGGGCTTATCCGGGACCGCGCCGGCCGTGGTTCGGAAGTCAGCGGCCTGAGCCCCAAGGATGTGGAGGACCTCTTCGACGTCCGTCAATCCTTGGAAGTCCTCGCCTGCCGGCTCGCCGCCAAGCGGGCCACCACCGAGAACCTTAAACACCTCGCCGGTCTGCTGGATGAGGCCGACCGCTGCTTGGCCAAGGGCTCCATCCTGGAAGCCCACCGCGCCAACAGCGATTTCCACGATGCCATCACGGCAATCGCCAACAACGACTTTCTACGCTCCGCGCTGGAACCACTCCAGGGACGCATGCACTGGCTGTTCCGCCACGTCAGCGATCTCCCCGAACTCATCCAGGAACACCGCGACCTCTACGGTGCCATCGCCAGTGGCGACCCTGACCGGGCCGCTATCCAGTCGGCGTCGCACATCGGCAAGTACCGCGAGCAGTTCCCGGAGGATTCCAGCCACACCGAGCCCAAACTGCAACGGAAAAAACCATGAGACTCCTGGTCATCAACCCCAACATCAGTGACGACGTCACAGCCCTGATCGAGGCCGAGGCCTTGCGCTCGGCGGGGCCGGACACCGAACTGATCGTCCGGACAGCCGGGCACGGCGTCGAATACATCGAAACCCGCTTCGAGTCGCTTATCGCTGCCGGCGCGGTGGCGGAGCTGATCGCCGAATACGCGCACGACGGCGGCGCCGGCCTTGGGCGCGACGGCGCCAGTCTTACGCTCGAGGGCGGCCCGGCCGCTGTGGACGGCGTCGTTGTGGCTGCTTTCGGAGATCCAGGCATGCCTGCGCTGAAGGAACTCGTTGACGTACCGGTCATCGGCATCACCGAGGCGGCACTGTGCGCGGCAGCATTGCAGGGCCACCGCTTCTCGATCATCGCCATTTCGGACCGTATCCAGGCCTGGTACCTGGACTGCGTGGAACGCTTCGGTTTTGCCGGCCGTCTCGCTTCCATCCGCTCCATTAACCAAAGCCTGAATTCCATAGGGTCGGTGCAGGCAGATTTCAAGGAAACCCTGCTGGCACTCAGCCGGCAGGCCGTCGCTGAGGACGGTGCCGACGTCGTAATCCTTGCAGGTGCCCCGCTCGCAGGGCTTGCCCGGGAGCTCGAAGGACAAATCCCCGTGCCCGTGGTGGACGGCATTTCCGCCGGGATCCGCATGACGGAGGCCATTGTCGCGTTGAAGTCCGGGGTTCACCGTGGCGGCTCGTTCGCGGCGCCACCGGTCAAGCGGCGGCAGGGTCTTTCGGAAAACCTCGACGCCGCCCTGACCGCCGCGCAGTCCGCGGTCCAGTCCGTGCACCTCTCCTCCGTGCCGGTTCCGGCAACGCCCGCGCTGCCGTCCCGCTAAAACTTCCAAGAAGTCCCCGCTAAATCTTCCAAGAACAAGGAGGACAACGATGTCCCATTTTCCCGATCTCGTCATCGCCAACGGCACCGTAGTCAATAGTTTCGGCAGGCAAGCCGCCCACGTCGTAGTCGACGGCGGACGCATCGTTCAGCTCGTTGACGCTGCCGAACCCATTCCCGCGGCCGCACGAACCATTGAAGCCCACGGCCAGTTGGTCATCCCCGGCGGCATCGACGGCCACTGTCATGTTGCCCAAGTGACGGGCCGATTCCGCACTTTGGATGACTACCGGACCACGTCAACGGCGGCACTCTGGGGCGGCACCACCACCATCATCGATTTCGGCATCCCCCGCGATGCGCAGGAGACTCCGCTCGAAGCTGTCCTGAACAAGAAGCGCCTCGCCACCGAGTCCCGCTGCGATGTTGCCCTGCACGGCTCTGTTGTCTCGTGGGACGAGACGGTTCCGTGGCAGCTTGAGCAGCTTGCGGCCGAGGGCGTCAGGTCCGTGAAGATGTACACCACCAACCGCGGCTCAACCATGGCCGATGGTGACACCATCCTGAAGGTCATGCGCGAAATGGTGCGCCTGGATGGCCTCACGTACATCCACGCAGAGCACGATCCCATCATCACCGACTGCACTGAGCAGCACGCCTCGGACGGCCGCATCGGCATCGAGCACCTGCACCGTACCCGGCCTGAGCTTGCCGAGGAGATCTCGGTCAAGGAAACCCTCGCAATGGCCCAGTACACGGGAGCGCCCGTCTATTTTGTCCACCAGTCGACTCCTGGCGCCGTGGACTTGGTGGCCGAAGCCCGCGAAAGCGGCCAAGAGGCATACTCCGAGACGTGCCCGCACTACCTGACCTTGGACGACACCGTTTACGGTTCCGCGTTCCCGGAATGGTACGCGTGCTGCCCGCCGATGCGGAGTGCCGAAACGGTGGCCGCTTTGAAGGATCGGCTTGCTGCCGGTGCCATCCACACGGTTTCCTCGGACCATTCCTGCTACGACCTCTCCCAAAAACGCGAGCGCACGGACGACGTCCGCTATATGCCGCATGGCCTCCCCGGCGTGGAAACCCGCATGCCCGTGACGTTCACGGCACTGGTCACTGAATCCGGCGGCTCTGTGGAGGACTTCGTTGAGGTCTTCTCGGCAGGCCCCGCCAGGATCAATGCCGTCCCACGAAAAGGCGCGATCGTGGAAGGCTTCGATGCCGACATCGTGATCTTCGATCCCGCCTCACAGCAAACGGTCGACGGCGGTGCGTTGCACATGGGGACTGATTTCTCGCCTTTTGAGGGGAAGACGCTCAGCGGCTGGCCCTCAGCGGTGATCTCCGCGGGACGGGTGGTCCTTGATGAAGCAGGTTTCCACGATCCCGGGCCGGTGGGTCGCTTCGTGCCCCGCAACGGCTTCACGGAGCACCGAGACGCCCTCTCTGTTCCCGTCATTCCTTCTGCCGAATCCCTCAACGCTTAGGAGCAACCATGCCTTCAAACAACCGCCCCATCCGCATCGGCATGATCGTGCCGTCCTCCAACACCTGCCTCGAGCCTCAGACCTACCGGATTCTTGGCAATCGCCAGGATGTGACCATTCATTCAACCCGCATCCCCGTCACCCGGATTGCCTTGGACGACTCCTCGGACAAGCAATTCGATTCCTCGGTGATGCGCGGAGCTGCCGAGTTGCTGGCCATGGCGAACGTGGACGTTATTGCATGGAACGGCACGTCCGGATCCTGGCTCGGCGATTCCCACGACCATGCCTTGGTCCGTGAGATCACCGACGCCACAGGCATACCGGCCACCACGTCCACGCTCGCCTACTTGGAGGCGTTCGCGTCCTTTGGCACCGAGCGAATCGGATTGTTCACGCCCTACACAGCAGACGTGAATGAGGCCGTGATCGCGTCCTATGCCAGGGAAGGCATCAAGACGATCGATCACCGGCACCTTGACCTCACCGACAATGAGTCCTTCGGCCGGGTCACTGATGAGGAGATGCTGCCGGGCTCATTGGAGCTGGCGGCAGATCATCCCGATGCCCTGGTGTACCTGTGCACCAACCTCTATGGAGCCAACATCACAGCCGACGTTGAAGCCCGAACAGGGGTCCCTGTTCTCGACTCTGTGGCAGTGACACTCTGGCATGCCCTTAAGCTTGCGGGAGCTCCGTTGCTGGACCCGAAATGGGGGCGGTTGCTGGCTGACGCCGTGGCCTAGTCCTTGTTGTCCTCATCGATGCGCTCGAGCAGCTTGCCGAGCGCATCGCGGATATCGTCGTAGTCGTTTTGCGCTGCACGGCTCTCGGCAGAGATGACCGCGCATCTGTGGATCTTCTTGAAGTCGCCGAAGGGGAATTTGTAGTGGCCCTTTTGCTCAGCCGGGTGGTCGTCGTCCACGCCGAGGTACCACTTGGAGTACTCGGCCTGGCCATGCTTCTCCAGGAAGTCATTCTCGTCCTTGGTGGAAGGGGCGTGCTCGCTCCAGTCATCCCGGACGTCCTTGACGATCTTCCCGTCGCGGATCAGGTGCTTCGCGTTGTCGAATGCTTTCTTGTTGAGTTTGACGGTCATGGCGCAACCTCGCTTCGATGTGGCGGTTCGGCATGGGTTGGGTAACTCGTACCGTTCAGCTTAGGACGACGTCGGATGACCGGGAAGGGTGCGAGGCTCGGCATGCCCCAAGCTTTGCGCTCAGGTGATGAGCCGCACCCGGAGCCCTGTTCCGGTTTCCTTCATGACAAGCCGCCGGTCTATTGCTCCTTCTTGTTTGAGCCATAAAACGTTGCCGTCAGCGGTCACCGCTTCCACCAGGCCTTGGTCCACGATCTTGTTGCCGCGCCAGATTTGAACGTCCAGGCCAACGAGTGGCCTCCAATCTGTCACCCTCTTGCTTTGTGGTTTGTCGAAGCGGGAACCCGGCGTCGAATCCTTCATATGGTCTTGCAATCGATGACTCCTAGCCATGCATCTTTCCGCAGTCGCCGTCTGGGCAGACTTCTGTTTAAAAGATGTGGCTTCACCGGCCCGAACATGACGCGAAATTAGGGGCAGAAATTAGGGGACCGATCCTCCTAGAGTGCCTTCACTGCGCCCAACACCTTGGTCAACGAATCCTTTGCATCGCCGAACAGCAACGTGGTCTGAGGTTCGTACAAAAGTTCGTTTTCGATGCCAGCGAATCCTGGACGCATGGAACGTTTGAGGAACACCACCTGCCGGGCGTCGGCTACTTCCAAGATGGGCATTCCATAGATCGGGGAGCCGGAGGTGGTCTTGGCTGCAGGGTTCACGACATCGTTGGCGCCCACTACCAAGGCAACGTCGGCGGTCTTGAACTCCGGGTTGATATCGCTCATTTCCTTCAGTGACTCGTACGGAACGTTTGCTTCGGCAAGGAGGACGTTCATGTGCCCGGGCATGCGTCCGGCAACAGGATGGATGGCGAAGTCCACCTCGGTCCCGCGTGCCTCCAAAGCCAGGGCCAACTCAGCGGCCGTATGCTGGCCTTGGGCCACGGCCAAGCCATACCCGGGAACGATGATCACCCGCTGGGCGTACCCGAGCAGCACCGCAACATCCTCCGGGCTGGAGGACCTGACCGGACGCTCACTGACCGCAGTGGACCCAGCCGTGGAGCCACCCTTGAAGGCACCGAACATGATGCCAGCTACGCTGCGGCCCATCGCGGCGGCCATGGCCCGGGTAAGAATGGTGCCTGACGCTCCAACCAGGGTGCCGGCCACCACCAGGAGCACGTTGCCGAGTACCAATCCGGACGCAGCCACGGCCAATCCAGTGAAGGCGTTGAGCAGCGAAATGACAATCGGTACGTCGGCGCCACCCACCGGGAGCACCAGCAGGATACCGGCCACAAGGCCAAGGATCAGCAGCGCAAGGGCGAGCAGCAGCGAACCATTCAGTATCACCACAATCCCTGCGCCCACCGCGGCAAGCAGCACCACGCCCATCAGCACAGGCAGGCCCGGGAACGTCACTGGCCGGGTGGTCATCAGCCCTTGCAGTTTGGCAAAGGTAACTCCAGAACCGGCAAAGGAAACGGCCCCGACCAGCAGCGTGAACACAATGGCCAAGCGAACCCACGCATCACCCGTATGCGAGAGCTCCAGCAATGCCACGAGTGCGGCAGCCCCACCACCCACACCGTTGAACAGGGCCACGAGTTGGGGCATCTGCGTCATCTGAACGCGCCGCGCCACGGGTGCGGCCACCACCGATCCCAGGGCTATTGCCCCAACGATCCATGGAACGTTGTCCAGCTTCACTGAGACGAACACCGTGACGACCGCCAACAAGGCGCCGAACGCCCCGATGAGGTTTCCACGCCGTGCCGTCCGCGGTGAGTTCAGGCCTTTGAGCGCGAGGATGAAACAGGCTGCGGCTGCGAGATAGAGAAGAGCTGTCCAGGTGGGATCCAGAAGAGTCACCGGCCGAGCTCCTTACCCGCGTGATCCTCGGATGAAACAACTGACGACGGCGGCCGTTGCCTCCCGCGGAACATCTCCAGCATGCGGTCGGTCACCACGAAGCCGCCCACGAGGTTGGCCGTGGCAAGGACTACAGCCAGCAAGGCGACCACCAGTACCCACGGATCAGAGGCCTGGCCAGCGACGATGATCGCGCCCACGAGGATGATTCCATGGATCGCATTTGCCCCGGACATCAGGGGTGTATGGAGGGTGCTGGAAACTTTGGAGACCACCTCAAAGCCCACGAAAACTGCAAGTACGGTGATCGTCAGCAGACTCATGCCATCCATCAATGCGCTCCTTCACTGCCGGGGTTGGCCGCTGTGTGGGCACTGCCAAAGGGGCCGGTCTCACCCGCGAGCGCCGCGAGTGCTTCAGCTGTTGGCGGGTGCCGCACTTCGCCGTCGTGGGTAAGGCAGGTTCCCGCCACAACCTCGTCTTCAAAGTCCGGGGCGACAACTCCCTCCCGGGTCATCAATGCGATCAGGTTGGCCACGTTCTTGGCGAACAGTCGCGAGGCATCTGCGGGCATCGCGGACGCTGGATCTTTGAGCCCCACCAAGGTCACCTCGCCTTGCCCGTCAGCGGTGGGGATGTGGATGTCCTGCCCGGGGATGCTGCCTTCCACGTTTCCGCCTGACTCAGCCGCCAGGTCCACCACGACTGATCCGGGGCGCATCCCTTGGACCATTTCGCGGCTCACCAGGAGTGGTGCCCGGCGTCCGGGGACGGCGGCAGTGGTGATGAGGACATCTGCCTGCGCTACGTGCGGGGTCAGGAGCGCACGCTGCAAGGCACCCCTGTCTGCGCTGAGTTCACGGGCGTACCCGCCTGAAGCTTCGGCGTTTTCGAGGTCCAGTTTGATGAAGGTCCCACCCATGGAAGCCACTTCGTCTGCCGACGCCGGACGGATGTCGTTGGCCGATACCCGCGCGCCAAGCCTCTTGGCAGTGCCGATCGCCTGGAGCCCGGCCACACCTGCCCCCAGAACCAGGACCCGGGCGGGCGGAATGGTCCCAGCCGCAGTCATGTATAAGGGGAAGAATCTCGGCAGGCGTGTTGCGGCCTCAAGGACGCAGCGGTATCCCGCCACCAAGGCCTGTGAGGTGAGGGCGTCCATGGACTGGGCCCGCGAGATCCTGGGAACCAGTTCCAGCGCAAAGGATGTGATGCCACCTGCGGCGAGCGCCCGCACCGTGGGCAACTCCGAGGACGGCGACCCCAATCCGACGGTGACTGAACCCGGGCGGAGGGCTCCCGCCGTCGACGGTTCCATGGGACGCACGTGGCAGTAAACGTCCACGGATCCGAGATCCAAGGACTGCACAACAGAAGCGCCGGCCTGCCGGTATTCGTCGTCGCTGTGTCCGGAGGCAAGCCCCGCCCCGGACTCGATCTCTACGTCAAGGCCCAACCCGGTCAATTGCTTGACCGTTTCGGGCGTGGCTGCCACTCTGCGCTCACCGTCGAGTGCCTCGCGCGCTATGCCTGCTTTCACCCGCCACCCCTCTTCGGGAACTCTCCGGAACCAGTTGGCATGAGTCTATGGCCGCAAAGGTCAGGACGGGAGTAGGGGGTGCGCTATGTGGACAAGTCCATTAGGGTCGGTGGAAGCTGGGGCAACCAGCCTCCACACCGTCGACGAGCCGGTTCCGGCCGTGCCGTCGGGAAGGAACGCCGCTATGGACACATTCAAAATCGGCTATTTCGTCGGAAGCCTCTCTAGTACCTCTATCAACCGCGTCCTCTCGAAGGCGCTGATCAGCGTGGCGCCTCCGGAACTGGAATTCCATGAAATCGCCATTCGCGACCTCCCTTTGTACAGCTCCGACTACGACTCCGACTTCCCGCCTGCCGGCAGGGAATTGAAGGACGCGATCGCCGCATCGGACGGCATCCTGTTCGTCTCCCCCGAGTACAACCGCTCCATTCCAGGCGCTTTGAAGAACGCCATCGACTGGGGATCAAGGCCGTGGGGCACCAATTCTTTTGCCCGGAAGCCCACCGGCATTATCGGCGCGTCGCCGGGCGGCATCGGAACCGCGGTGATGCAGTCCTCCATGCGCAGCGTGCTCAGCTTCCTCGACGCGCCTCAGCTGAATGCGCCGGAGGCTTACATCCGCTTCGTCGCGGACGCGTACGACGACGACGGCTCGGTTAAGGACGAGGGCACCGCCGGGTTGCTGCGCCACTATATGGAGGAATACAGCGCGTTCGTCCAGCGTGTCCTGGCAGCCAACGCTCCGGGCCATATCGGCGATCCGGAACCTGATTCCGCCAAGCTAACGCGCTAGCCCCTCGGGTGGGGTCGCCCTTGCCGGGTGGGCGACACCCACCCCATTCTCGTCGCTAGTCAGTATGCTTACTACTATGAGGATTCGCGAACACGCCCTATCCCACAGGAGAAACGATGCTTCGTAGATTAGCCCTGACAACCCTGGCACTGACCCTCTTCACGGGGTCCCTGTTGTCCATCGCTGCAGCAGCAAACGCAGCAAACCCCGCTGCCCTGCAAGGCCTCGTGGCCGCCACTACCCCCACACCGTCAGCCTCGCCCAGCAACCCTTCCGGCCCGTCAACCGCAACACCGACAAACCCAGCTCCTTCGTCTGGCGGCGGACAAACCACGTCCAACCCGGCAAGCAGCGGACCCGCCAACCCAGGGACCGGAGAGTCCGAGCCCCAGGAACAAACCCGGACCGACGCCACGCCGTGGATCCTGGCCGCCGTTGCTGCGATCATCGTCATTGCGCTGATCATCTGGGCGGTTCGCGGACGCGGTCGGAATGAGGAAGTGCGGGACGAGGAACTCTAGGCGGCGCTAGGACGCCACTGTCCGGCTGTGCTCAAGCGCGGGAAGCAACTGCGGCCTGCCTCTGTTCCTACAGGTACGTGATGAGAGAACAGAGAGTTGGCTGGCATGACTGAGTTGCATGATGGGCACCCTTCCGACCAAACCAGTGGTGAGCAGCCATCGGATGTCAGGCACGAGACCTTCAGCATCACGCGCGATTTCGAGGCGAACCGGGCGGACATCTTCGCCGTGTTCGCGGATGATCGGTTGCGCCGGCGATGGTTTCGGATGCCAGGAACGGGGTCCGTCTATGATCACGACTTCCGCATTGGCGGCGGTGAGGAAGCGAGCAGCACCTTCACCATGCCAGACGGCCCGGCCCAGGAACTGCGCAATCGCTCGCGCTACCTCGACATCACGCCCGATCGCCGAATCGTTTTCGTCTACGAAGCGATCGTGGACGATGTAACCCGATGGGCATCGCTGGTAACAGTGACCTTGGCAGATGCGGAATTCGGCAGAAGCAGGCTGACCTGGACAGAGCAGGTCACGTTCCTCACGCGAACCGGGGATGGCAGCGCTGACCTGCCTCATCTGCGCACCGGAACGAGCCTTCGCCTCAACGGGATACCGGGAGCCCTTAAAACATAGTCTGGTGATGGCGAAACGAGCAGGTGACGATCCGTTTTCGCCGCCGCCGTTGTCATCAGGGCAGTTACGGAAAAGCCAACACGCGCGCTTTTAGCCGAGGCGCTCGAACACCATCGTTGCCTGGATACGGTCCCCGCCGCCGAGCCCCTTGCTGCCGCTGCTCGACGTGGTAATGGTGTGGAGCCGGTATCCCTTCGCGGCCTGATCGTTGATGGCCTTCTCCAGGGACGTCAGATTGCCCGAACCGGTTCCCAACAGCTTCTCCTTAAGGATCACTTGCAGGACGACATACTGCTGCATGACGCGACTTCCTTCCGTTGCTGGTCGATTGGGAGCAATGCTACTCAACGCGGCGGCGCCGGCGGCGGTGCTTCCTAACCGCTGAGCGTTCCCGCCGTCAGCCTTCCAATGGCACTGCTTTCCAGGTTTTCCAGCAGGTGCCGCGGATTGTCGTAGACCTCCGCGGCGCCTGCGTCGCGGAGCTCGGCCTCGCTGATGCCACCGCAGGTCAGGGCGATGGCGGGAACGCCAATTGCCGCAGCAGCCTTCACGTCCCAGACTGCATCGCCAACAAAGACGATGTCCGCTGGATCGAGTTCCAGCTTCTTCAGGCACGCCAGGAGGATATCCGGGGCAGGCTTGCTTTCGTCCGCATCGTTGGAGCTGGTCCACGCGTCAATGGACCCACCGGCGTCGAGGAGCCGCCTGCTGACGTCAAGGTCGCGCTCTTGCGCCGACGAGGCCAGCCCTACAGCCAGCCCGGAATCGGAGCAGGCTGCAAGGAGGTCCCGTGCGGAGTCGAAGGCGCGCAATGACGGCCAGAATGTCGAAAACACAGCACCATGCGCGGATTTCAGTTCCTTTTGCATGTCTTCCGGACAGTCCGGAACCAAGTGCTGGACCAGCTTGTCGCCGCCCATCCCGACGCAGCGATGAATGTCGGAGATCTGGATGTCCAAGCCTTCGCGCCTGAAGGCCTGCCACCAGGCGAAGGCGTGGAAGTAGCTGGAGTCGATCAACGTCCCGTCGACGTCAAAGAGGACGCCGCGTTTCTTGGAGCTTGAGTTCGCTGGAGTAGACATTTAGTAAGTCTACTTACCGTTCCGTTGCGCGGAAACTGGCCGCGCTCTTCGACATATTGCGTAACGCCGGAAATACGCGTCTGCAACATCTTGTTGGGGGGAGTATGACAACAATCGGAATCATCGGTGCAGGACACATTGGCAGCCAGGTTGCGCGCAAAGCAGTGGAACTTGGCTACGACGTCGTGATCAGCAATTCCCGGGGCCCTGAAACCCTCGCGGAACTGGTCACAGAACTTGGGCCGCGGGCCCAGGCCGCGACGGCGGCCGAGGCAGCAGCGGCAGGTGATTTCGCCGTCGTGACCGTTCCCCTGAAAAACTATCAAGACATCCCGGCGGGACCGCTCGAAGGCAAGATCGTCATCGACACCAACAACTATTACTGGGAGCGCGACGGCCGTATTCCCGCGCTCGATAACGGCGAGACCACCACCTCGGGCCTGCTCCAGAAGCACCTGCCCACATCCAAGGTGGCCAAGGGCTTCAACCACATCTTCGCCAAGGACATCACTACCGATGGCACTCCTGCCGGCACGCCCAACCGCCGCGCATTGGCCACAGCCAGCGACTTCCCGGAGGCCGCCGAACTCGTGACCAAGCTGTACGACGAGTTCGGTTTCGACACCGTCAACATCGGGCCGCTCGAAGACAGCTGGCGCGTCGAGCGCGATCGCCCGGCCTACGTCATCCGGCAGAATGCGGACGAACTTCGCGACAACCTCGCCAAGGCGACCCGCACCGTCTGATAGACCCGCACCATCTCACAACAGAACACGCACGACGGCGGCAGGCGGCTTACGCCTGCCGCCTCCTTTGTGCTGGGGTGCTGTGGGAGTGCCACTCCACGACGGGTGGGCACGATTTGCGGCCAAGATTTGGGCCGAATCGCATCACGAATTGGACGCTGGATGCACAAAGGGAGTGGCTGCCTCCCAGGAAGCCCGGCGCATAGGGCATTCCGGGAGGCAGCCGCGCCAATTAAGCCCCGAACCCAAGGAGTTGCTATGTCTACCCAAACTGAGAAATGGCCTGCAGGAACACCCGCGTGGGTGGATCTGGGGGTCGATGATCTCCCTGCCGCCAAAGCCTTCTACACGGAGTTGTTTGGATGGGATTACCTCTCCGGCGACGAAGAGGCCGGGGGCTACCTACTGGCCCAACTGGACGGACAAGCTGTTGCGGGACTCGGTCCCAAACAGGATTCCAACATGCCAACCGTCTGGACCACGTATCTGGCCTCGGACAATGTTGACACCACATGCAAAGAGGTAGCCGCTGCTGGTGGCCAACTCATCGCTCCTCCCTTCGATGTGATGGATTCGGGGCGCATGGCAATTGCCGCGGACAGCGTTGGTGCAGTCTTTGGCATCTGGCAGGCGGGAAGCCATATCGGGGCGGAGCGCGTCAACGAGCACGGTGCATTGTGCTGGAACGAACTCCACACCCGCGACTACGCGCTGGCCCGGTCCTTCTATGCCGATGTTTTTGGCTTCAGCTATCAGGACATCGACCAGGACGGATTCATATACGCAACCGCCAAGCGGGCTTCTGATGGCCGCGAAGTGGGCGGCATTCAGCACGACACCGAAATTGCCGAGGGCACGCCGAATCACTGGCTGACGTGGTTTGCCAGCGATCATGTGGATCGAACCGTCGCAACAGCCGTGGAACTCGGCTCTTCGGCCTTGGTGCCAGTCATGGACAGCCCCATGGGACGGATGGCAATCCTGCAGGCGCCGCAGGGAGAAATCTTCGGCATCATCGACGCGCCCCGGACCAAGGACTAAGCCCGGACCAACGGCTAAGCCCGCACGAACGGCTACGTCAGGACAGGGTCCAACGCTTCGCTGATGACCTCGTGGGCGTGTGCCGCGGCGAGCGGCGCCGCGAGGCGGTGCACTGCCTGGAAGGTGCGGCGGACTTCGGGCCCATGCCACTCAGGCGGAAGGTAGTCCGTCGGGAGGTTGGGGTCCCGG
>Ga0207697_10001465_pt1 | contig 12892 bp, 16 predicted proteins | sample KBSSwiS5withPhiX_FD_184293 | JGI IMG/M metagenome (GOLD analysis project Ga0207697, IMG submission 184293) | Switchgrass rhizosphere microbial communities from Kellogg Biological Station, Michigan, USA, with PhiX - S5 (SPAdes) (version 2) | ecosystem: Host-associated > Plants > Roots >... | reverse complement strand
CCGCTCCAGCCGCAGCCGCTTCAAGCTGGCATCGACACATTTCTTCAGATACTCCGGGCGCCCGTCCGGCACCCACTGGTCGGGGCCCGGCCGCGTGTTTCCGCCCTTTGTCGCGATGACCAGGTCTTTCGGATAAGGATAAAGCGTTTCCGCGATCAGCAGTTCGCTTGTCTCTGGTCCGTAAGCATCGGCCGTGTCGATCAGGTTCACCCCAAGTTCGACCGTACGTCGGAGCACCTTTTTCGCCTCGTCACGGTCCTTCGGCCAACCCCAAATGCCGGGGCCGGTAAGCCGCATCCCGCCAAACCCGAGCCGATTCACCTCTAAATCGCCGCCGATTTTAAACGTGGAAGGATTCTCTGCCGTTGCCGTGGTTGCTCGCAAAATCGTCGAGCTACCAGCCAGTACCGCCGCTCCGCCACCGATCGTCAGACCCACAAACCTGCGCCGGCTCAAGCCGAGCCCGCTGCGGTTAGTTCTCTCATCGCTCATCACCTTCACCGTGATACCCAATGCCGCTCTTCGCAACCGTCAGCGTCGTACTATCCGACCCGCTTTGCAGCACTCAAACCAAGCTCTTGAATCTTGGTCAGCAAGCGGTCGCGGTTCTGGGCGGCAATCAACTGAGCGAAATCTTCCTTCGTATGGATTCATACGGATGGCGTCTCGCTCAGCCTCGCCGCGCTTGTCTAGGTGGTAGCTCTACGGTGAAGACCCCGTTCAAACGGGCGCCGTCGCACTTGACGGCGCAACGTGCGCTGCCGGACACTGGCGGCGATGTTGAGCCATCGCATCCGTCCGGTCGCACCTCCGCTGGCGCCGCACGTTGAACATCTCTGGATGGTGCGCGGTCGGCTACCGGGGCGGTTGCGCAATATGATCCTACCGGATGGGGCGATGGAGTTGATCGTTAACCTGGGTGATCCGCAGCGGCTTTGTTCGCCGGACGATCCGGAGCGACAGACGGTTTTTCGCTCAAGCTGGGTCTCGGGTGAACGGACGGAGCCGATCGTCATCGCGGAGGCTGGCTATGTCCATCTCATAGGTATCCGGTTGCGTGCGGGAGGTGCGTGGCCTTTCCTCGGAGTGCCGTTGCGCGAATTTTCCGACCAGGTAGTGGAGTTGGACACAATACTAGGTCGAGAGGCGATCTGGCGGAGACGTGGCTTTGGCAGCGAATGCGCTCACGCACTCCGCCGACGCGTGCGGTGAGTCATGCGCTGCGAATTATTCAACTGGGAGCGAACGCGGCGCGGATCGGCCGGATGGCGGACGAGATTGGGATCAGCCATAAACATTTGTTGCGCGAGTTTGAACGCTGCGTCGGATTAACGCCGAAGGTGTTCGCGCGGATCTGCGCTTTTCAGCGAGTGATTCACTCAGTAGGGCAAAGGGCCGGGGTGAACTGGTCGGACGCCGCGGCGAGATGCGGGTATTATGATCAGGCGCATCTCATCCGGGAGTTTCGCGCTTTCAGCGGACTCACTCCGGCGAATTATCTGTCGAAGCGCGGACCGTTCCTGAATTATCTCGAAGTCTGACCGAGGTCGGGCGAAGAAATGTCAAATTTCTACAATCAGGCGGGGCACGCCTCAGTTACGAATTGAATCATGAAGCTGATATACCTTGGTAACGTTCTGCTCCTCATCGGAGCCACACTGTGCACACCTCTCCATGCAGAAACACCGGTCGGATCGGAAACGACGTCATCCTTGAAGCCGATCGCGTTTCTCACCAAACATGAGTGGGACGCGAAGCTGCCGGACTCACCGGATGGGAAGAAGATGAAGATCCACGCGCAATTCACGTGGTCGCAAAACCGACAGGCCATTCGCATCAGCAACCAGTTCGTGGTCGATGGTAAAGCGCGACCATACATTGATGGTCTCTACGCTTGGGATCCGCAGCAGCACATGATCGTGTTTTGGTATGTAGATGCTGGTGGAAGTCTTACTAAAGGCACTGTGAAGGTGGAAGGAGGACAACTGTTACACGAGTTCGAGGAGATCGCGCCGGACGGAAAGTCATCCGCCTACGTCGCAAAGGTAACACCAACCGGCGAGCAGGGCTGGGGGAACGAGATCTTCGCGCGGCGCGGAACCGAACTCACGCCAATGGTTAAGGTGCGCTACGAGATAGCGGAGTCGCGCGACTGATGTCTACGTTTTTGGAAGGCGCTTTCGGTTTTCCTCAAAACAGCGCAGGCAACCGATGCCTAAGTCGGGGGAATCTCCTCAAACTCGCCGCGCTCACGATTTTTCCGAACCCGGTCCCAGGGAAAGCATTTGCCGTTCATCGAAATGTAAACACCGGGGGGCAGCACCTGCACAAATGAGAGAGCGCTGCCGAGGTTGAAAAGGCCGTCGGAGCTGCCAAAGGCGTAAGGGATCATCGCGCCGGTCAGGACGACGGTTTTCCCAGAGACGGCCTGAGCGATTGCGGCTGCGGTTTCCGTCATCGTGTCGGTGCCGTGGGTGATGACGATCCGATTTTCATCGGACTGAAGACAATTCTGCACGATGAGGTCGCGATCGGCCTCGGTCATTTCGAGACTGTCGATCATCATCACGGTGCGGATCGTGGTCCGAACCCGCGATCTACCTAGCCTGAGCATCTCTGCAATGTGTGTGTCTTTGAAAAAGAGTTGGCCGGTACGTTCGTCATATTCCTTATCGAAGGTGCCGCCGGTAACGAGGATTCGGATAGCCATTTGGTCAGAGGTCGGAGGTCGAAAGTCAGAGGCCAAGAGCCGAAGCTAACGTTCCGGCGGGCGTGTCGCAATCCTCGCCGAGGAGGACCGTTGTCGCGAGAATATTAGAACTGATCGAAACGCGCCTCTTCGTCGAGGACCGCCTCTGTTTTTTCGAAGATCGCGCGCGCTTCTTCCGGCGAATCGCCGACTGCCGTGAGGCCGAGGCGTCCCGCACTTCCGAGTGCGCTGAGCATGTGAAAGACGACGCCGGTCTGGCGGACCTGGCCGAAGTGCAACCCCCGGCGCACGACGATGTCGAAGAGATCGTCCGGCGTGAAGCCGCGATAGCGCGGTGATTCGACATGATCGCTCGCGACGAGAAATTTCTTGCGCCCGTTGGGCGTAGCGAAACTTGCACTTTCCGGGTCGTAGGCGCCGCCGGTGAGGAATTGCAGAGTTAGGAAAGGATGAGTCGTGCCGCCTTTGCGCAGGTTAATCTCGATCGCGTAAGTCTCCCACGGTGCGGAATCGTTCTCGCGCGTGACCACGAAATCGAGTGCGAATCGGCCGACCACGCCCGCGTCGCGCAGGAGATCGCCAACCTTGGCGGCATCGCGCGTGATAGCGGCGGCATAGGCGGGATCTGCAGGGAAGGTGCAACCGAGATAACTCTGCCCGCTCGGGCCGCCCAGCATTTGATCGTGCGTCGAGAGCAACTCCACTTTGCCGAGCGGTGTGACGCGCAATTGCACGCTCGGGCTGCGCACTTCCTTGGCGCCGACACCGACCCGCTCCTCCACGATACCGCCGCGCGCACGGAATTTTTCCCAGTACTCCTCGAAGCGAGTGGCGGCGTGTTCGAAGCGCATCGCGCGGAGACGTTCCCTAATGGCGGCTTCGTTAGGCTGGCCGAGACCCGCGAGGTCGACGAGCGCATTTCCTTCGCCGGAAACGCCTTCATTGAGTTTCACCACGGCCTGCGCGATTGACGGTCGTTGCTTGCGCATCTGCATCAGCGCCGAGGCGACTTCCTCCAGGCTTGTCAACCCGTCGAAGCCGAGCGGGTGATTGATTCCCGCCTGCGCGAATAATTGCCGGCATCCCGTCTTGGTCCCAAAAGAGAGATGACACGGGTCAGCGCCATAGAGAGGAATGCCAAGACGGAGGGCAAGATTTCGTTCGAAGTAAGTCGTGTTGTAGCAGACAAGATGAGCGCGGTTTTTGTCCGTGATGCTCGCTTCGATCTGTTGCAGCAGGCGCGGGCGCTCAAGGACTTTGAGGCTAAGCGGACGTGGCGAATCATCATACGGCGCGAGCAAGGTAAGCCGGCGCAGTGCGTGACGCGGGATGATGCCCGGGAGCAAATCTAGGTAATACTCGATCACGCTGGGATGAATCGCCTGCGAAGTGAGGTAGATCATCCGCGCTCGCGGCTGGGTCAGGAGCAGGAGCAGGAAAAGGAAGCGTTCTTCGTAGGCCTGCACTTCCAAGCCGGTGATGGTCATATCGATCGACATCGATGGCACGACAACGATCGTTTGCTCGTCCTGATTGAAGGATTCGATTGAGCGCCAAAGCGGCACGAGTTTCTTCTGGAGAGAATCAAACTGGCTGGCCGCATCCTCAGGGGAAAGTCCGGTGGGTAATCCGACAAGTGCGGGATCGGTGTTCATATGCGAAGAGCCTACTGCACGTGACAAGCGGTCGCTGGTGGACAGAATTCCAAATGGCTCAAATTGCACCGACGGTTGCGACTTTCGGCAATACTTGCCCGGAAATGCTGCGCCAAAACCCGAAACGGAAGCCCAAGGAGCGGCGTTGTAACTGTTCGCCGCGCGTTTAACGACGCCCGTCAGGCATCCGATTCTCCTGGGCCGAAATGAAGCCCGGTGGAGGAATAGAAAGTGGAGCTTTATTGGAATAGCTGGCGTGACCGCCGCGTGCGTCTTTTTTCGGCGTCAAGTCCAGCAATTTGATCGTCAATTTCTTCTTGTTCGGTTTCTTAGGCATCCAGGTCGGTTCTTGAATTACGCAGATGAGGTCCGGGCGATTTGTCGCCGACTGAAGTGCAGAAGGCCACCCTTTACAAGCCAGAATCGCCTCCATTTTGGAATTTCGGCACGAAACCTTCGCGGGATGGTTCTTCGGCCTCGTCGCAGGGATTGTGGAGCTTGCGGCGGATGCGTGGCTGGTTGATGGCACGCGCACGCTCGATTACTCGGTCGGCGGCGGACCGATGATTTGGCGTTGCCGATCCGGATGCCGATGGCCGGGGAAGTGGTAGCCGTCCAATTTGGATATATCGGGCTGCGGCTCCGGGAGCGTTTTGGGATGGATCGGTCTGTTCCTGGTCGCGATTTTGGGCGCCATAAACATTCCGTTTTACGAGGAGATGGCTCGGAAGATCCATTGGTGGCAATACAGCGGCTGCCGCATGTTCTCTTTCACGCCGTGGTATATCATCGTCGGCGAATTTGGTATCGCGCTGGCCTTAACGCTGCTCGCCGGCACCTTGCGCCGCGGATCGTGGCGCACCGCTGTCATTGCCGGCGTGGGAGCTGGATTGTCGATCTTCGTCTGCTACGCGGTGGCGCTTTTTCTGACCGACCGACTGGTCAGCTAACTCCCGGAATTGAGCCAATTACGGGGCACTTAACTTTGAAGCCGGATGGCCGAGAGGGTGAGGGGATCACTGCACAGAATAGAAGGCAAATTCAAAGTACGGCTGTTAAACAATGTCGTGCACGAGCGAGTTTTCGTCATTAAGCTCAGGTTCGATTCTTCCGTTCGTCGATCATGTAGGCGAGGCAATTCGCTCATTTATGAAAGCTAAAACTCTTAAGAAAAAGATCCGTCGACTCGAAACCCGGCTGCGAGAAGGCCCCAAGAAACTTGCCAAGTTGAAACGGAAACTTGAAGCACTGGTGAAAGCGAATGAGGCCGCGGCGAAAAGAAAAGCGGCCGCTCGAGCTGCCGCCGAGCGTCGGGCCGCGAGGCGCACGAAAGTGAAAAGAACACTCAATCTCTCTCCAGAACGTCGTGCCCAACTTGCGGAAGCAATGAGGGCGCGTTGGGCTGCCAAGCGAGCTGCGGCTGCGGCGAACCGTGAAGAAACGTCGGCGAGTCACGATCCAACGGCGGGACAGGACGCGGTGGAGCCGCGCCGGTCCGTTTTTTCATGGCCGCCCAGAGATCCTCAGAGCTGATCGAAGCGCGTCTTCTCTATTTCCCGTCTGAAAGCGGATTCGTAGACGCGGCGACTCAGGGATGGGGCATTTATGGAGGGAGCGTTCCCGGCGGGGCGGCAAAATGATGAATATGCCGGATGCGATTCCTGTGTTCGGCTTCCATTTTTTCAAACTTCGCCTTCTGTTCCGGCGTAAGGAAGGCGGCGATCTTGGTGTTGGTCTCAGCGATACGATCCATTGCACGCCGAGTCGTCTCGCGATGAATCGTTTCCATGTCGGCGCAGGTCTTTTCGATCAGGGGTCTTATCTTCGCCATCTGTTCATCAGTCAGATTCAGACCGGATCGCAGATGATCGAGCATGTGGCGGGACATTTGCTGCGAATCGGGCAGTCGCATAAATGATCGCCCGATCATTGGGGCGACCAGCGCGCCGGTGATGGCGCCGGCGAGAAAAATAAGCGCAGCGTAGAGAACGATCCTGGTCGCGCGTGATCTATTCATAATCGTAACCTGCGACGATGGCCGAATCAGCCACCCGCGCCACCGGATCGAAGCGCTGGTTGAATGCCGCTAGTTCATCACTTTTCAAGGCAGCGGTGAGCAGGGCGACCGCACAAGCCGCCAGCGCGGCCCAACGCAAGCCACGCAGCAGTCCGGCGTTCGCCGAGCGATGCCCGACGGCTTCGTGCCAATGCGCGAGCACCGCGGTCTCGAGACCGTAGGGCATATGGACGATCGCACTAACAGGTGCGCGCCGCGCGAGGCGGAAGATAAGATCGAGCAGTCGGTCTGTGTTCATCGGATGAAGACCGGGATTGTCGTATCTATTTTGTCGAGCATCTTTTTCATCTTCGCTCGGGCGCGAAAAGCGCGAACTCTAATCGCGGCTCGGCTCCAGCCAGTCAGCAAGTGAATCTCCTGCACCGAGCGTTCTTCGAGATGGAGCAGCGTCACGAGCAAACGGTCCTCCGGCGAAAGCTGGTCCAACAGTTGATCCAAAAGTTCTTTCGCCACACGCTCGTCGTCCGGTGACGCGAAATCCGTCTCAGTGCGCGCGAGTCGCTCGATGGCCGCGGACGTTTCCGGATCGAAATCGGACAGCCGCCATTCGGGGCGTCGCTTTTCCGCGCGCAATTCGTTAAGGCAGGTGTTGACGGCTACGCGAGAGATCCAATGCTGAAGCGGCACTTTCCCGGCATAGCTGTCCAAGTTTTGAAAAATCTTAATAAAAATCATTTGGGTCAAGTCTTCCTGACTCATCTGTCGCGGCAGATGCGAGGCCACCAGACGTGCGACGAAGGGGTGAAAATGGCGAAGGAGATCGCGCGCCGCATCCTCGTCGCCTTTCGCAATCCGTCGCAGGCACGTCTGCTCATCGAAACTCTCATCTGGCATGGGCGATCGCGGAGCGGCTCCACATTACGTTTAAGACACGACGGGCAAGACAAGGTTACATCCGATTTGGGCGCTCATGCATGTAATCCGCAACGGCGCCCGCTTTCTCGACGGGACCGCCGGACAAATCAATGGAGATAAGCTTTGCACCGCCGAAGACGAAAGCGGTCTTGGCGAGATTGTCGGCCTCGGGCTGTAACCGATTGGCGTTTGTCGTGTCTCTGAGTTCGCAACAGTAATTTTGCTGCTCTGCATAACAATCAAAAGAAAGAAATGAAACCAATAAAACTTATTCCTATCATCGTTTGTGTCTCGGTCTTCGTGACTGTCGCACAATTCGCCGGCGCGCAGACACCCGACAATCCTTCATGCCATCACGGGCCACAAAACCTGACCATGATGCTGACGCGAACGCTTCAACTGACCGACGCGCAAAAGAGTCAGGTCGAACCGCTCGTAACTGCCGTGCGGCCGCAGCTCGAGGCGATTCATCAAAAAGCGCGAGCCGAAGCGGATGTGGTCCTCAAACAACTCGACACGCAGATCCGACCGCTTCTCACACCCGACCAACAGAAGCGGCTTGATGCCATGGAGACGCTGCACGGGACCGGTGTGCATGGCAGCGAGTAACTCCGGATCAGGCGGTTAGTGATGAGGGCTGCGGCAGCGCCGCAGCCCTTTTCGTTGTCGCAATGTTTCATCCTCCCGGCGATCAAGTGGGCGGCTGCCGATCAAGAGAGCAAACGAGAACGTTTCGCCGCAAGCTTTCTCGGTTTGAATCAATCGCCGGGAGCCACTAGACATCGTCGGTGCGTGCGGGCTCTTCATCTCAAGGCAGGCGAACGATTTCGCTCCTCACCGCTACCTGCATCGTGGTAGCCAATATGGTCGGCACTGGTATCTTCACCAGCCTCGGCTTTCAAGTTGGGGATTTGCCCACCGGCTTTGCCATCATGGCGCTTTGGGCGATCGGCGGTGTTTGTGCGCTTTGCGGGGCACTTTCTTACGCTGAGCTGGGCGCCGCACTGCCGCGCTCGGGCGGTGAGTATCATTTCCTCCGTGAGATTTATCATCCGGCGGTTGGATTTGTGGCGGGCTGGGTTTCCGCAACGGTCGGCTTCGCTGCGCCGGTGGCGATCGCGGCGATCCCGTTTGGGACTTATGTCGCCGGCGTTGTCCCGGGGCTGAATTCCCTCTTTCTGTCGTTCGCTGTAATTTGTATCACCACGCTGGCGTTGCTTTGGGATTTGCGGGTGGGAAGCGGGTTTCAGAATGCTTCGACCCTTTTGAAAGTAGGTCTGATCCTCGTGATCGTTGCCGCGGGGTTCTACGTGAAAGGAACCCAGCCGGTCTCGTTTTTGCCAGTGAATACGGATCGGGCGCTGATCGTGAGCACGCCATTCGCGATCAGCCTTTATTGGGTGATGTATGCCTACTCGGGGTGGAACGCCTCGACTTATATCGTCGGCGAAGTGCGCAACCCCGCTCGCGCCATTCCGCTTTCACTCGGACTCGGCACGCTTCTGGTCACGGTCCTCTACCTCGGCATTAATGCGGTCTTTATGCGCACCACCCCGGTAGCAGAAATGGTCGGTAAGCAGGAGGTCGGCCTAATCGCCGGGCTGCATATTTTCGGGAACGCAGGCGGCAAAGTGATGGCGGTGTTTATTGCCCTCGGATTGATCTCGACGGTGAGCGCGATGATGTGGATCGGACCGCGCGTGACCGTAGCAATGGGCGAGGATCTGGGGGCCTTGTCATGGCTCGCCCGGCGCAACGCGCGGGGCATTCCAGTCCGCGCGACGCTGGTGCAATTTGCGATCGCGAATTTGCTGATCTTCGTCGCGACGTTCCAAAAGGTTGTGAACTATGTGCAGTTCAGCCTCACGCTTTTCTCTGCTCTCACAGTACTCGGCGTCTTCGTCTTACGCTGGCGGCGTCCGAAACTACCACGGCCCTATCGCACCTGGGGCTACCCTATCACCCCGGCGATCTTCCTCGCGGTCAGCGGCTGGATGCTCTGGCACCTGCTCGAAGATCCCTCGACGCGTGAGCCATCGCTTTGGGGACTGGCGACCGCCCTGCTCGGGCTCATTCTATACTACCTCTCGCCGAAGAAGGCGCCTCACGAGGCGCTTTGATCATCCAGCCTACGATCGCAGACCCATCTCAATGGGAGACCTGCGATATGGGCGGTTAATCGTCACGCTGAGAGGGAAGCGCCGAAGCGCGGCCTTCCGTTCATTTGCCAAAGAGGAGCCGCAGAAATCGCGCGTCGGAGAACTTCCCGCCTTTGCCCTGCCTAAGAACAATTAGATCGAGCGACGGAACAACGTAGAGGCGCTGGTAGCCGGAGCCGATGCACGCCACGAGATCAGGTGGGGCGTCGCGGCAGAGACAGGCGTCGTGCCAGTTCTGGCTTGACCATTTGGGCTCCAGCATTTCCTCGAAATCGAACTCCCGTCCTCTTGGCGCGGCGCGGTTGTTCCACCAGCCTAACGAAAAGGCGCGATTGGGAGGCGAACCGCGCCAGCATTGCGCGAGGGTTTGCGGCCTAACGACCGGCTTGCCCTCCCGCAAGACCAGCTCACCCATCTTTGCCCATTGCCGCGGCGTGAGGACAAAGCCCGCGGCGAGGAGCGGATTTCCGGCGCGATCGTCGAGATAGCGTTGCGGACCAAGATGCATCCGGCGCAGGACACGGCGCTCGAGATATTCAGTCGGAGTTTTGCCCTCCAACTTGTCCTTCAAGACCTGATGGAAAACCTGGAGCGCCGCCGGCCCATAAATAAACGCTTTTGCCGGCTCGGCCAGCATCGGTGAGCGGAGCGCGGTCTTGTCGCGATCGCCGTATTCATTCACCTGCAAGCCAAAACCCGGCGCCAGACCGGAGGAAAAATCGAGCAATTGCCGAATCGTCACTTGCGACTTGCGCGGGTCCTGGCGCCACGAAGCAATCGTACCCGCGACGCGCTCATCGAGATTAAGGATACCATCTTCTTCGGCCGTGAGCGCGGCGAGATTCCAAAACGCTTTCGTCCCGCTGTAAATCCGCTGGGGCGTATCGGCGGAAGCGCGGCGCGGATACTCCTCGAGCAGCGTCCTTCCACTTTGAATGGCGAGGAAGGAAGTGCCGCGATGGTTGGTCGAATATTCCGCCGCCCTGTGCACCGCTGCCGGATCGAGATCGGCGGCAGGAACATCCGCCACGGCGAGGAAGAGGAAGCAAAAGGTCAGAGTCGATCTCACGCGATCACAAACATTGCTCCGGGCGCAGGTCGTGCGGCAAAGTTTTTTCTTCTCTCCATCGTCTGTTGCTGATCTACCTTGCCGCCTTGATCGCGTATTACCTCGATAATTTCAGCCCGTTCATGGTCGAGTTCGGATCGGGCTTTGGGATTCGCTGGTACGGATTCTCTTATCTCCTCGCTTTCTTCTGCGGTTTTCTCCTTCTGCGCTGGCTGGCGCAACGCCGCTACTGTGCTCTGCCGCCGGACAAGGTTGGCGACTTTATTCTCGCCGCGGCGCTAGGCGTGGTGCTCGGTGGCCGGCTCGGTTATGTTCTCTTTTATCGTCCTGGACAATTGCTCGTCGATCCGCTTTTCGTCTTTCGCATCTGGGACGGGGGAATGTCGAGTCACGGCGGAATGATCGGACTCACTCTCGCGGTGTTTCTTTACGGGCGGCGGCACCACGTCCCGTGGTTGAGCCTGGCGGATAACATCGCTGTGGTCGCGCCGGTCGGTTTGTTTCTCGGTCGCTGCGCGAACTTCATCAATGGTGAACTTTACGGTCGGACCGCGACGGTGCCGTGGGCCATGCAATTTCCAAAAGAAGCGCTTGATCTGCCCGAAATCGGGGCGCGGATTCTCGCTGCCGCCCACACCGTGCGCCCGGAGATTCCCAACCTCGAGACAATGATCGAACAGGCCCGGACTGATCCGAGCCTGCAATCCGTCTTCCACCAGACATTGACACCGCGGCATCCGTCGCAGCTTTACGAAGCACTGCTGGAGGGCGCATTGCTCTTCGGTTGTCTCTGGTTTCTGCGTATCCGCACGCGGCAGCCACGTGGCATGCTGGCCGGGCTTTTCCTGCTCCTCTATGCATTGGTGAGGGTCATCGTCGAAAATTTTCGCGAGCCGGACGCGCCGCTGACCGGACCGTTCACCCGCGGACAGACCCTCTCCGCGATATTGATTTTGGGTGGAATCTGCTTTGTCGCCTACGCGCTCAAGACGAGAGACTACGAGGCGGCCCAGCGTCGATGATGGAATCAGGTTGCGAACGGCTGTTTCTTCAGGACCCACGCGGCGACCAAGCCAATGCAGAGAAACCCAACTGCCTGGATAAGCATGTAGGCGCAGGTGTAGACCGCGGGAAACCCGTACCAATTCCAATAGGAAATATTCGTCGCGATGGCTGCGAGTACCCCGGCCACGGTGACAAATGCAACACGCGCACCGAAGGTCGTTAGGCGGGTCAGGCTGAGAAGGTAAACGACAAGAAGGGCTTCGAGAAACTCGGTCACGAATTCGATCGACAAATGGCGGGCCATGACGAACGGGCGCGAACCCGCGGGATGATATAACAGGAGGCCCGAAGGATGTTGCGCCAGTTTTTCATCCATGTGCTTCATCGCTTCGTGTTGTGCTTCCCGACTCGGATTCGGGCCAAGCCCAAATCCAGGGAAAAAATAGAGTCCGGCCTCATCCGCGATGCTGCTTTGCATTGCACTGAGCACCGCTGCCTCGTTAGGAATTTCCCCAATTCCTGCCTCACCCAGCGGAAGGACCATGTGGGCAATGGATGTCCAGATAAACATGGCGATGGCACCGAGCAGAGCTGCGAGAAAGATGCGTTTCATAATTGAGCCTCCTGCGGGGGATTCTGGTCCGCCGCCTTGACTGAGGTCGAGCACATATTTGGGCGCGGCCATGGTGCCTTTGGGTTCGAACATTGTCAGTTTCCACATGGTCCTCGTTTCGGACTTTCGAAAGCAGCCGGAAAATCGAGGATGAGGACATTAGGAGAACGAGCAGGAGTTGCAGACTAACAATCGATCAAATACTACTTGGTGGGTTTCTGGACGAAATAGTTTGACCGAGCCGTGCACTGGTTTACGAATGTGCTTTCGCTGCCATGACTTCGCCCGAACCAACACCACGCCACGTCCGAGGCGAATCGATGCTCGCCTTTAGCATCATGTTTTTCTCCGGGGCGCTGCTCTGTTTTCTGCTTGGCTGGGCCGATGGCGTCCGCCACGACAGAGCCTACCTGCACATTCCTGAGACCGGCAGTTGGCTCGTCGCGACCGCGATTCTAGCCGCGCTGGGCGTGACCTTTTTCGTCTGGTCGCGCGCCACGAAGCGTGGTTGACCATATCCGGGCGTGGTTTCGCTCGTTGCGCGATACTTTTTCAGCCAGGGGATATCGCGTCGGAGCATCCGGAATTTCCACCCCGGTCTGATCGGCTTGGCGGCCGACCTCAACCATGCCGAATGGGGTTACTATCTCCGCGACTACATTCGGGGAAAGGATGTGCTCGACCTGGGATGCGGCCACACTTTGTATGGGATCGGTTTTCTGATTTACGGGACGCGGAACTATCTCGGG
>Ga0207697_10001464_pt1 | contig 12894 bp, 9 predicted proteins | sample KBSSwiS5withPhiX_FD_184293 | JGI IMG/M metagenome (GOLD analysis project Ga0207697, IMG submission 184293) | Switchgrass rhizosphere microbial communities from Kellogg Biological Station, Michigan, USA, with PhiX - S5 (SPAdes) (version 2) | ecosystem: Host-associated > Plants > Roots >... | reverse complement strand
TTTTTCAAGAACAGGTAGACGATGAAATACCGGTGCAATCCGTAACCGGAGAGGCCGATGAGGACACTCAGGTAGCAGAATGTCCAGACTACATCCACAAGGCTTCCTTCCATAACGATACTAGACGGTGCCGCTGGTTAAGGCGCACAGAGGCGACATGATGCCGCTTCCGCGGGTTGGGTCAAATCAAATCTCCGTCGGAGCAGTCGCGCAATCGCTCCGCGAAGTGGGCGGGAGAAAGAGTCTCGGCGCGGCAATTTGGCCAGCGAAGCGAACGCCGCGCGCCCCACATCCGAATTGAATTTGCTGAGATGGACGATTGATAATTGCCGCCAGCGCGTCGGGCGAAGGTGGCATGCGAAGTTGCACCGGTATGAAATCGCCGGTTGCTTCGCCCACGAAGCAGCCGAAAACTGACCGGGCAGTCGGATCGAAATCGTGCAAGAGCAAGACAAACTGCGGAGCAGGCCTGGGGGGCGCTTCGAACGCCTCAATGTCGTCATCGCCATCCTGATCGCGGGTTGGGTGCCTTCGATTCTGATGCTGGGGGTCTCTTACACGATCCTAACCAAAACGCTCGAATCAAAGATCCAGCGCGATCGCCAGAGTTTCGTCCAACTCATTGCGCATCTCGTTGGGGACGATCTTGCTCGGAGCGGCGAGATCGTCGCATTTTACCAAACCAACCCGGCGGTCACGAAGATCTTCACCGCGCGCTATCCCGATGTGGCGGCAAAAAAGTGGCTTCAGGAGACCTATTTCAGCCACCCGCGTATCGACGGGATGTTCATTACGACAGCCGACGGCCGTCTCATAGCTTCGGTACCGCCGGACGATCCGGCGAGGATGCTGGACGATCGAATCTCGAGATCGTGGCTGGCGGCCGCGCGCACGACACAAGGGTACTACGTCTCGCCAGTGCACCCGCGCTCACCGGACAACCGGCTCGTTACCGACCTCGTTAGTGCAATTCGGGGACCGGATCAGATGACGATCGGATTCATCGGCGTCTCCGTCCTGGTCGAACGCATTGGGCGTCGGCTTTCCACGATCGATCTCGCCGACCAAGCGAAGTGTCAGATTGTCGATCAGAACGGTGCCGCACTTTTCAGCGATGATTTCAAGGCGAATCCGAATCCCATTTCGGGCTCCACAAAGGCACTTATTAACGATATTCGCTCCGACAAAACCGGCCACATTGAACAGCGAGGAAAACTCTATTCCTCCGCGCCCGTTGAACCAACCGGCTGGATCACGTTTGTCGAGCAGCCACGCTCAGTCGCCTACAGGCCAGTCAGGGATCTGCTCGAAAGAATGACTGTGCTCGCCACCTGGTTGATCGTCGCGACGGGAATCATTGCCTGGCTGGCCGGAAAGTATTACCGACGGCAGAGAGAAGCGGCCGCACGTATCGAGCGCGAGGTGATTTTCAACGACAAAATTCTGGCCAATATGCCGAGCGGCATTGCGTTGGTCGATCCCGAGACACGACGGTTCCTCCAAGCGAACGAAGCGTTCGAGCAAATGGCACGGCAGTTTGGGAATCTGTCGCCGGAAAAGGAAATGCGCGACGCGACCTACCAGGACGTGAGCATCGCGCCGGCCGAGGCGATTGAGAAAGTGCTCTCCTTTGGGACGCCCTTTCAGCTCGTCGAGCAACCGCTTGTGGATCGCGCCGGCATGACAAACTTCGTAAACGTGAATTTGCTGCGCCTGCAGGATTCCAAGCAGACCGTGCAAGGTGTGCTTTTCCTCGTGGAAGATAAGACGCGCGACGTGCGCCTGCGCCAGGAATTGATTCTGGCAAATGCGGCGAAAGATCAATTTCTGGCCTTGCTCTCGCACGAATTGCGCAATCCGCTTTCGCCGGTCATTGCCATGGTGGGCGAACTGGAAGCACGTTCATCGGACGATCCCGCGGTTCGTCAGCCGCTCGCCATTATCCGGCGAAATGTGGAGCTGGAAGCGCGCTTAATCGACGATCTCCTCGATGTGACCCGCATCGCGAAAGGCAAACTCCAGCTCAGTCTCGAAGTAACCTCTATTCACGAAACCTTGCGGCGCGCTTACGAAATTTGTCGGGAGGACATCCTGCAAAAGGATCTCGAGTTTGAGTTCCGGCTTCGGGCGGAAAACGAATATGTCAACGGCGACCCGGCGCGACTCCAACAGGTCTTTTGGAACCTGATTAAGAATGCGGTGAAGTTCACGCCGCAGGGTGGAAAAATCACCGTCGAAACGACTAACCCGAGCGACGATCATATCGCGATCCGGACAATCGACACCGGAATTGGAATCGGACGCGAAAAGATCGAAAAAATTTTTAATGCTTTCGAACAGGGTCAGAGCTCGATCACGCGCAAATTCGGCGGCCTTGGCTTGGGTCTTGCGATTTCAAAAGCTATGGTCCGGGCACATAGCGGAACGCTTTCTGTCGAGAGTGCCGGCCCGGGAAAAGGTTCGATTTTCAGCGTCATTCTCAAGACAGTGCCCACGCCTGCAGCGCCGAAATCATCCGCGCCGCCTGGTTCACCGAGCGAGGATCAGGCAGAGCCGTCACGCAAGGGTCATCTGCTGGTGGTGGACGATCATCAAGACACCTGTCTTGGGATGAAGATGCTACTGGAGCGCCGCGGGTATCGGATCACCCTCGCTCATACAGCGGATCAGGCGATTAAGGAGGCACGGCGCGAGAAATTTGATTTGCTGATCAGCGACATCGGCCTGCCCGATCGCAGCGGCTACGAACTGATGAAAGAGCTCCGAGCGACAAATTCGCTGCGCGGGATCGCGCTGAGCGGGTTCGGAATGGAAAACGACGTCAGCCAGGCTCGCGCTGCCGGTTTCTCGGAGCATCTCACCAAGCCGATCAACTTCGACCGGCTGGACGAAGCGATTCGAAATCTGCTCGTCGAATAAAGGCGCCAGTCACGCGGTCGGCAACCGCGCATCCACCAGGCAGCAAATGACGTGGAGCAAAAATTTATGCGCCTCCTGAATTCGTGCCGTCGTCTCACTGCGCACGAGGAGCTCGATTTCCGCCATTCCTTTCGCCGGTCCGCCGCTTCGACCGAGCAACGCCACTGTCCTTAGGCCACGTGAATTTCCCTCTTCCAAAGCGCGAAGGATATTTTTCGAGTTGCCGCTCGTCGTGATGGCGACCAGAACATCGCCTTTTTGCCCAAGTCCCGCGACCTGCCGAGCGAAGACTTCGTCGTAGCCGTAATCGTTGCCAATTGCGCTCATCAAGCTGCCGCCCTGCGCGAGGTTGAGCGCCGGATAGGGCCGACGATCCGTCACGAAGCGGCAACCGAACTCTGCCGAAAAATCGGCGCCGTCCGCTGCGCTACCTCCGTTGCCGCAAACCAGCAATTTCCGGCCCGCGCACAGGCATTCCGCCATCGCGTCAACTGCCCGGTTAACCGGGTGGGCAAGCTCTTGCAACGACTCAAAGGTGTCACAGGCGGCGCGGATCGATTCCTGCAAAAAATTCGCAATGTCGGCCATGGGTTCTCTCCAGTTTTGGATGAGGAAATCTTGCTGCCGATACAATTGGGGAACCGGAGTTGCAACCGATTATCCGAAGCACTTTCTATGTCCCGGATCACCATGCCACCTGACCGAGACCTCATTTTTCTTGATTTCCCGAGGTTATTTGTTGTAGAAGTGAAACCAGAGTAATCGGGTTGGAGCGTGAACATGCGACCATCCTTTTTTAGGGAGCGTTGATCCCTTTTGCCTAAGGCCAGAGGAATCAGCGTTTCGGGAGTACTCGAACAAAAGGGGCGTGATTCGTGCTTCGATGCGTCGGAGGCGCCTGGAATGCCGTTGAGATTCGATTTCGGTATACAGAAATTCCAAAACTTCATAAACTCGGGGAGGTATCAGCATCTACCACTTATTCTCATGAGAGACTTATCCAGCGCAAAGAACGGTCTCAAAGATTCCGGCAAATCACAGTCGACCCCTCCCGTGACGCTCTCGGTGATTTTTCCAGCCTTCAACGAGGAAGCTAACATCCGGTGTACCGTGGAGGCAGCCCGGCTGGTGCTTCCAAAACTGGCACAGACCTGGGAAATCATCCTGGTCAACGATGGAAGCAGGGACGCAACGACACCGATGTGCGATGAACTCGCCGAACAATACCCGGAGGTACGGGCGATTCATCACGTGGAGAATCGCGGTTACGGGGCCGCGCTCAAAAGCGGGATTCTCGCGGCGCGCTACGACTACATTTTCTTTACCGACTCGGATGGACAGTTCGATTTGCAGGAACTCGAAAACCTCATCGAGTGGGCAGGCCACTACGAGATTGTGACCGGCTACCGGGCCAAGCGGCAAGATCCGCCCCATCGTCTTATCAACGCCTGGGGTTGGAAGACTCTCGTCCGAATGGTGCTCGGAGTGAAAGTCCGTGATATCGACTGTGCCTTTAAGATTTTCCAACGTTCAGTTTTCGACCGGGTGCAAATCCGTTCCGTTGGCGCGATGGTCAATACCGAAATCCTGGCGCAGGCCAAAAGCTTCGGAATGCGGATTCACGAAGTGAAAGTGAGCCATTATCCACGGCGGGCCGGGAAACCGTCCGGCGCGAATTTACGTGTGATCGTGAAGGCGTTCCGGGAACTTTTCCGGCTCTGGGGACAGCTACGCAATGTTACTCATGAGCAGCCCGGGCTGTTTCGCACAGAAGCGGCGCTGGCGGAGGCGCCTTCGTTTCAGCACGAAAACGGATATGACTCGGTGCGAGGGGGGTCGACGGTGTTGGCCGGTCGCCTGAACGTCGAGCAAGCGGGTCGGTCAGCCGCGCGTAATCGCTGTTTTGTTGATTGAAGACCACCGGTCCGGTCTGAACTTTTCCGCAAATTGTTAGGCGAAATGGATCGGGGCCGTTTCCGCTGCGTGTTTATTGGCGCAGCATCTGCTAATTTCAGCCTGCTCACGCCATCATGTTGAAAGGCCTTTTCTCCGGTCAATCTGCCGATGAAATTCCGGCCGAGACTTCGCGTGCGCCGACCAATGGTTCGCGCCGCCGCGTCATGGTCATCGGGCTCGATTGCGCGGCGCCCGAGTTGATTTTCGACCGTTGGCTCGATGACCTGCCGAACTTGAAGTCGCTTTACGAAAGCGGAATGCATGGTGACCTCCGTTCGTGCGATCCGCCGATTACCGTGCCGGCGTGGTCGGTCATGATGTCCTCGAAAAGCCCCGGCCGGCTCGGGGTCTACGGTTTTCGCAACCGTGCCGATCACTCCTACGATCGCTACTCGATCGCCAACTCGCTTGCGATCAAGGAAGACCGGCTTTGGGAAATTCTCTCACGGAAGGGCAAGCGCTCCATCGTCATCGGCGTACCGGGAACGTATCCGCCGAAACCCCTCAATGGCACGATGGTGACTGATTTCCTGACGCCAGATATTTCCTGCGAATACACCCATCCACCAGAGTTCAAACAGGAGATCGAGCGCGTTGTCGGAGAATACATCCTCGATGTCCGCGACTTCCGCTCCGGCAACAAGGAAAAGATTCTGGCCGACATCTACGAGATGACCCGAAAGCGTTTCCAACTCGCGCGCCATCTTCTGGCCAAGGATGACTGGGATTACTTCATCATGGTGGAAATGGGCACCGACCGCATCCATCACGCCCTTTGGGATAACATGGACCCCGCGCATCGATTCTACGAGCCGGGGAATAAGCTGGAGAGCGCGATTCACGACTATTATAAGGAGGTCGACCGCGAGATTGGCGAGCTCTTGAGTTTTGCCGATGAGAACACGGATGTTTTGGTGGTATCCGATCACGGGGCAAAGCGGATGGACGGCGGCATCTGTGTGAACGAATGGCTCATGGCCAATGGCTATCTGGTTTTGCAGGAAAAGCCGACCAGTGTAGTTCCGTTTTCCAAGGTAAAGATCGATTGGTCACGCACGAAGGCGTGGGGCGACGGCGGTTATTACGCTCGCGTCTTTCTCAACGTCGCTGGGCGCGAACCGGAAGGCACGATTGCGCCGGAGGATTACGAGAAGGTGCGGGATGAGCTTATCGCCGGGCTGAAATCAATCCCGGACGAAAACGGGCGTGACATCGGCACGCAGGTTTACCGTCCCGAGGAACTCTACAAAGAAGTGCGTGGCGTGGCCCCGGATTTGATCGTCTATTTCGGCGACCTCTACTGGAGGTCCGTCGGCACGATCGGCGGCGGTAAGTTGCACACGTTCGAAAACGACACCGGCCCGGACGGCGCGAACCACGCGCAAAACGGCATGATCTTATGGCGACCTGCGGGGAGCACTCGAGGTCCTCGTCAAATCGAGGGCGCGAAGATCACTGACGTGGCACCGACAGTTCTGGAGATCTTGGGGCTGGCCATTCCGCGGGACATGGAGGGCAAGCCGCTCGTAAACTAAAGCGCGGGCTTTTCGCCGGACAATGACTCCACAACCGAAGAACTTCCTCAGTCAGATCAAGATGGTGCGCGCTCGAACGCCGCTTCGCTTGAGCTTCGGCGGGGGAGGAACTGATGTCTCGCCCTATGCGGACACGCACGGCGGTTGTGTCCTCAATGCCACTATCTCACGCTACGTTTACGGAACGCTGGTGCCAAAATCCGAACGCTCGATCGGCTTTCGCTCTTTCGATTATGGGACGGTCGTCTATTGGACCCAGGAGGAGCATTTCCAATTCGACGGGCAGATGGATCTCGTCAAAGGGGTGCTCAAACGCTTTGAACTCGACAAATTCCGAACCGACGGTTTCGACCTATTCGTTCATGCCGACGCTCCACCCGGATCCGGTCTTGGCAGTTCTTCCACTTTTACCGTCGCGTTGATCGGGCTTTTCCGGGAGCTCCTCGGGTTGCCGATCACTTCGAATGGAATGGCTCAATTGGCCTACGACATTGAGCGCAACGACGTCGGAATCAAAGGCGGCCGTCAGGACCAATGGGCCGCCGCCTTTGGCGGCTTCAATTTCATGGAATTCAACGGCGAAGAAGTCGTCGTGACGCCGTTACGGCTGAGCGAATACCTGATCAACGAACTGGAATACAACCTCATCCTTTGCTTCACGGGTAGTCGCGAATCTCAGCCGATCATCGACAGCCAGATGGAAAGCGCGAAAAACAACGAAGTGGCGCCGCTCGCCGCGATGGATCAGGTAAAAGCGATCGCCTACGAAATGAAAAAGGCACTTCTCGCGAGCGATCTCGATCGCTTTGGCGAGATGTTGCACGAAGGTTGGCGGCAAAAGAAGCAGATGGCCAAAGGCATCACCACGCCGCGTATCGATGAGCTCTACGAAGAGGCGCGCAAAGCGGGAGCGATTGGCGGCAAGATCACCGGGGCCGGCGGGGGCGGCCATCTCCTGCTTTATTGCCCGTTTAACAAGCGTCACATCGTTCGAGAGCGCCTGAGCGCACTTGGTACTTCGGTGACCGATTTCCGTTTCGACCCCGTCGGCATGCAAACCTGGCGGGTTTACAAATGATTACAATTTTCGGTCACAACTTTACGCCATCCCTGGGGACAGTTAACCTCCTCGCCACGTGAAGAAGGTTCCAAAGGTTGTGGTCATCGGCTTGGACGCCGCGACGTGGACTCTCATTCGGCCGTGGATGGCGGAAGGGAGCATGCCGAATTTGGCGAAGCTGATGAAGGCCGGCGTTTCGGGTACGCTCGAGTCCATTCTCCCGCCGATCACTCCTCCGGCCTGGACGTCGTTCATGACGGGCAAGAACCCCGGCAAGCACGGCATCTTCCATTTCGTCGAGACCGAGCATGGCGGCTACACGATGAATTATGCGAACGCTACGTCGCGTCGCTCACCCACCGTCTGGAAGCTCCTGAACAACGCCGGCTACTCCGTCGGCACGATGAACATTCCGTTCACCTATCCGCCTGAGCCTCTGAATGGATTCCAGATTTCCGGGATGGATACGCCGTCTGAGAGCAGTCCGTTTATTTATCCGCCGGCTTTGCGGGAGGATTTGCTCAAGCACCTCGGCGAAATTCAGCTCGATCTCCGATTCCTCGGGGCTATGTCGACCGATGAGCGACGGAGTCAGGTGCTCGTCGAAATGGAGCAGCTGGATAAACAATGGACGAAGGCCGCGCTCTACCTGCTCGAGAACCATCCGCACGATGTGATGATGTTCGTCTTCATGTCGATCGACACAGTTCAGCATTACTTCTGGCAGCACATGGATGAGGATCACTTCATCCATGATCCGAAGCTAGCGCCGAAGTTTGGTGACGCGGTGCGCAAGGTTTACGAGCGCCTCGACGCCGCAACTGGTCAGATCATCGATCGGCTACCGCTCGAGACCGCCGTTTTTGTCGTTTCCGATCATGGCGGCGGGCCAGTTGTTGACCGTACGATCTTCCTCAACCGTTACCTGGCCCAGCTCGGGCTCTTGAACTACAAACCAAAGGCGAATGGCGGCCTGAGGACCATCCCGACGAGGGTCTTACGGTTCGGATTTAATCTTCTCCGCGGCACTCTCACTTCACGTCAGAAGAGCCAGCTCTCCATGCTCTTTCCAAAACTCGTGCAAAAGACCGAGATGGCCTACTCGTCTTTCACTAGCATCGATTGGAGCCGGACCAAAGCCTACTGCAGCGAAGTGCTCGCATCGCCGCCCAGCATTTGGATCAACCTCAAAGGTGTAAAGCCTCAGGGGACTGTCGATCCGGCCGATTACGAGGTCTTGGTTAAGTTCATTATTGCGAAACTGGCCGAGCTGAAAGATCCGCGTAATGGCAAGCCGGTTATCCATCGGGTCTACCGGCGTGACGAAATTTTCCACGGTCCATTCGCCAATGAAGGCGCTGATTTGGTGCTCGATTGGTGGAGCGAGAACAGCCTCTTTTCCACGCAGCCCAGCTTCTCCGAGGATACCGATAAACCGGCCCTTGTTATTCGGGACCACGAACCATCTGAGATTTCAGAATGGGGCGGCACGCACCGCCTGCACGGTATCCTCGTCGCCCGCGCACCGGCTTTGAAGACAGGGGCGGAAATCGAAAACGCGCATCTGATCGACCTTGCTCCCACCATCCTTCATCTAATGGGAGTGCCAGTGCCCGAAGACATGGACGGCAGTGTGCTGAAAGAAGCCTTTCGCCCCGAATGCCTCGCCGAGCATCCTGTTAAGGTCGCTGCTGCTTCTGGCACTTCGGGCGGAGACCGGCCAAGCGGTTACACTGATGAAGAGTCGGCAAAGGTCGAGGAACGCCTCCAAGCTCTTGGTTATATCGAATAACCATCAAAATTAAGTAGTCATGTTTGAAACAATTCGTGCTGATTTCGCTCGCAAACGTCTGGCCTACGGAGTCCGGCCTGAGGACAATACTTTCTTCCGCCAATGGATAACGCCCTTTCTAGAATTTGGAACGTTTACTGTACTCGTTTACCGCTTCGGGCGGTGGGCGTATGGCGTAAAAATTCCTGTTATTCGCCAAATTCTTATCGCGCTCTACCTCTTCATTGATGTGTTTTGTGTGGCGGTTACAGGCATGAAGGTCCACCCGGAAAGCGAGATTGGCCCAGGGTTAATAATTCATACATTTTCCTGCGTCCATGTGCTGGTTAAGCGCATGGGTCACAGTTGCACCATTAACCAGGGCGTCTCGCTTGCTAATGTCCGAGGCTCGGGTCGGCCCGTTATCGGAAACAATTGCTACTTTGGAGCAGGATGTAAAGTCATGGGTGGCGTAACCCTGGGTGACAACGTCGTGGTTGCAGCGAACTCCCTCGTTATTAGTGACGTACCAAGTAACTGCACCGTGATGGGTGTTCCGGCACGCATCATTTCCCGTGAAGTTACGAGTCCTTACCTGAAGACTCCGTTGGTCCCTTTAACGCCGGCAACCACAACGGCGACGTGACAAGAACAGCACTCGACCATAGGTGTCGGACGGGCGGCTATTCGGTCGCTATGGTTGCGGCATGTCCTTTCCCGGCCAACCACGGCTCCGCCGCGAGCATTCGGGAGATGTCTGATACACTGGTGGACATGGGTCACAATGTTCATATCGTCACCTATCCGTTTGGCCAGGAGGATATCCGCGTCCGTCGCGCCAAAGTCCACCGGACGGCGTCATTCCGGCCGGAAGGCAATGCCAAGGTCGGTCCTTCAGCAGATAAGCTTTTTCACGATTTCCAGCTCCTGCGTCTTCTTTGCCGTGTAATCCGCCGCGAACGGATAGATATTATTCACGCGCATAATTACGAAGGCGGTCTCGTAGGGATCATGGCCAAATGGCTGACGCGCCGGCCGCTCCTCTATAACGCGGTTAATCTCATGTCGGATGAGTTGCCAGGTTACCGTTTTATCCGTCCAGCATGGCTCGCCCACGGCATCGCTCGCGCCTTGGATTGGTTTATTCCCATTTTTCCCAATCACATTACGGCGGTTTCGCCGGAACTGAAAGACTGGTTCGTTGACCACGGAGTCGCGGCCGCGAAAGTCGACATGGTGCCAGCCGGCATCGAGCCGGAGATGTTCGATAACCCGGCGCCCGAAAAATTTCGGCAGCAATATCAAATCAACGGCCGACCGGTCGTGATGTACACCGGTGTGCTGAACGCCTTCCAGCGCGTCGACCACTTGCTCCGGGCTTTTGCCGTCGCCCTGCAGGAGGAACCGAATGCTCTCTTGTTGATCGTTAGTCCGCTCGTCTCCGCGATTCACGAAGCGGAATACAAAGAGCTTGCCGACCAGCTCGGGATTTCTCGTTCGATCACCTGGATCGCTCCGCACGCACTGGCGGACCTGCCCAGTTATCTCGCCCTTGCCGATGTGACGGTCGTGCCGCGGCCGGAGTGTCCCGGTCACCCGGTGAAACTGTTGAATTATATGCTCGCGGGCAAGCCCGTTGTCTCCTTCGCTGGCGGTGCCAAGGGCGTTCGCCATCTTCATGACGCTTTTATCGTCGCCAATCACGATTACGAAGCGCTCGGCCGCGGCATTGTTACGATCTTGCGGGACCGAGCGCTCGCTACCGAGTTAGGAGCCAACGCGCGGGCGACCGTCCTGGCTGATTTCGATTGGCGGCAAATTTGCCTGAGGATCGAGCATATTTACGATCGGCTTCTCGGCGCGTCGGCCGCCGCCACGCATCCGCTAAGTGAAACAGCGACCCCGGCTGCGATTGAGCACTGACATTTAAGTTCTGTGGCATTGTCCATTACATATAGTTTCGCGAGAACCTGGAACTCCACTGAGCACAGGTTTCTGGCCGAGCTATTTAGTATCGACAACCTCCTTTCGGTCGCATATCACCTGTTCCCCCCGGTGCCGTAACGATCCTCTTACTACCCATATGGACACAAAAACTACATTGGCGGATAAACCGACGCGCTCCAGAGACGGTGGCTCCTTTGCTCGCCAAACTTCAACACCCCAAATGAGGCGCTCACATTGGATCATTTTTTTCGCTATCTGCATTATTCTTGGATTGCTCGTCTTCTTTACGATCATCCACGTGGTCAGTACCACGCCCTCGAAGGCACGCTTGGTTCATGCTCCAGCGCCTGTTGAGACCGTGCCTGTCCGGCGACAAGACCTGAATGAGGTGATCGGCGGAAGCGGAGCAATAGAACAAGCGCAGACCGTGCAATTGACCGGCCAGGTGACCGCGCAAGTGCTGCAGGTTCCCGTCAAGATTGGCGACATCGTCAAGAAAGGCGACCTTCTCGTCCGCTGGGACGACCGGCTGATCTTGGCGACTCTGGAGGCCAATCGCGCCTATGTCGATTCGAGCAACATCAAGATCAAGGACGAGACCCGGCAAGTCGAACGCTACAAGGCGTTGCAACAGAAAAACATGGGAACGCCGCTGGAGCTGGAGAAAAGCGAAATGTCGCTCGCGGACGCTAAGGAGGCACTTGCCAAGGCGACCCTTTCTCTACGCCAGGCGGAACTCGATCTCGAGCATGTCAAGATGACCGCTCCTCTCGACGGCATTGTACTGGAGCGCCTCGTAAATCCTGGAGAAAACACGAAAAGCGATCAGCTGGTCATAAAGCTGGGCTCGCTCAGCAACGTCCTGTTGGCCGCAAAGATCGGCGAAGACAAGGTGCATTCCGTGCAGTTGGGTCTGGCGGCCGAGGCAAGTTTCCCCGCTTTCCCCGGCGAACGCTTCGAAGGCAAAGTAGTCAAGATCGATCCGAACATCGATCCGGTTACCCGCAACTTCACCGCCTACGTGGAAATTAAGAACGATGACTTCCGGCTGAAACCCGGACTTTCCGGCTTTGCCCGCATCCGGCGCTCGGCCAAAGACGTGCTTGCGGTGCCGAGTATCGCGATCATGAATCCATCGGGCGAGCAAGCGTCCGTCTTTGTCGTCGACTCGGATAACCATGCCGCTTTGCGTAAGATTCGTCCTGGGATTGTCGTCGACGCCATGACTGCCGTCCGGGAGGGATTGAAAGAGGGCGAAAAGGTCGTAACCGTGGGCCAGCTATATCTCAACAACAATGACAAAGTGCGTACAACGGAGAAATCGCTTGAGAAATAGCGTTGTTCTCGGTCTAACAGTTGTTCTTTTTGTTGCCCCACTGGCGCGGGGGGGGCAGAACGAGGTTAGTTACAATTCGCGGGCCTTAAGCTTGAACGATTGTATCGCCCTCGCGCTGAACGAAAGTCCGGTTTTGGAGGCTAGCCGGCTCGACGTCGCCTCTGCGGCAGAAGACGCACGGGCGGCGCGTGACCAGACGCTTCCCGAAATCACGGGCAGGGCCGCCTATCAATATTTTTCGGGCAGTCCGACCGGCAAATTTTCCATCATAGACGCCGGCACCGGGATTGGCGTTGGGGTGAACAGCGCGATCGAGTCGGGAGCGGTCGAAACATATTCGGCGCACCTCTCTTATCCTCTTTTCAGGGAC
>Ga0207697_10001462_pt1 | contig 12898 bp, 9 predicted proteins | sample KBSSwiS5withPhiX_FD_184293 | JGI IMG/M metagenome (GOLD analysis project Ga0207697, IMG submission 184293) | Switchgrass rhizosphere microbial communities from Kellogg Biological Station, Michigan, USA, with PhiX - S5 (SPAdes) (version 2) | ecosystem: Host-associated > Plants > Roots >... | reverse complement strand
CTATTCACGATTGAAAGCCCGACCTTTGCTCTGCCTGTGTTACGACATTGGTCATCATGCACAAATCAAATCCGCCAGAGCGAACGATGACTGCCGAACTCGGAGATTTCGCCGGAGGTCTTCTTGCCTACGTAAATAGCGATCCCTATTACGGTGACCAGGGTCCCGGCGAAAATCACTGCGACAAACCACGGTGCAATATGCCCGACCCGCAGAGCGCGGTAGAACGCGCCAAAACTTTCGATCGGCTCGCTGGCGTGCAGAAAAATTTTAATAATCCAGGCGATAATGATGAGAAGGAAAATAAAAACATAGTTCCGTTTCAGACGCCGCCCGACCGCTTCGAGCATGCTGATTTTGAAGGATGGGAGAATCAGGTCTTCACAGACTAACTTTTTCCATTCGCCCTGAAGCAGGTGCCGATTTTCCATCACCATCGGCACGAGGAAATGGGCCTCGAGCATGCGGACGCGGGCGCGGAAGGCATCGTAAAAGCGGTAACGCCGCGCCTCGATCCAGAGCATGATCCAGACGATCGCGAGGTTGAAAAAGAAGATCAGGTGCGGCACGCCGGCGTTGGAAAACGCGATCGTGATAATTGCGGTGCTACCCGTCACGGCCCAGTTCGTCGTGGTATCGAGGCGGGTGCGCCAGACCATGATGCGACCGAGCTCGCCGCGATAAAAGTGCGACATGGCGTTGACGTAGCCCTGGTCGTAAAGGCTGCCCTGGACGGAGTGCGTCGGTTCGTCGGTCGGTCCGTGAGTTTCGTTCGCCACGCCTGGCGAATGATTCGACTTCGGCGCGGTGCGCGTCAATCTATCAATTGAACTGCCCAATGATCTCTTCACTCCTCGATGCTCTGCTCGATCCGAAACATGTCGCCCTCGACTTGCGTGGGAGCATGGCCGGCGAGGCGGTTTGGGAGATCGTGGAGCTGCTCCGCGAAAGCGGCGCACTGAACAAGCCGAGCGAATTTTTCGAGGCTGTGATGGCGCGCGAGGAAAAGGCCTCGACAGTGGCCGATGGCGGCGTCGCCTTCCCGCATGCCCGCACCGAACTCGTCGATCAAATTCTCCTCGGTATTGGCCGGAGCCGGAAGGGGATCGTCTTTGACGGGCAGAAAGACCTCGTGCACCTCATTTTCGTCATCGCGGTGCCGCAACAGATGGTGAACGATTATTTAATCTGCGTCGGTGCGCTGGCCCGGCTATTGCGGCAGGAGAGCACTCGGGAGGCTCTCTTGGCCGCGGCAACGCCGGCCGAATTCCTTGACCAGTTGCGGGCTGGGGGGTGAGTCGTTAGGCGAGAGTACGGTGGGAGAATCCGGACCAGGCTCGCATTTTTTGTCCGTTTCCGAATCGTTCTCAACCGTTTCCGTCCCCGCGACGGCGACGAGAACCGCTCGGGTGACCCCTTACTGGCCCTCGGTTACAACAAGCGTCTGATTTGTCGGAACCCTGCTCAAAATACTAGTTTGTCCGCTGGGCCAATTTACGGTGACTTGATTAACGGTGGCCGCTTTGGCAGCGCCGAAATAGAGCGGTGTGTCTCCTTGCGAGAGGTAATGACCAGAAGATCCATTGTTTTCCCGGTATTGGCTAGTCCGACCGATCTTCACCGTCACCTTTGCGCCCAAGCCCTGGCGGTTATTCGTCGTGCCGACCAACCTGATTTTGAGCCAGTGGTTGGCGTTGCCTGCGTTACGGTAGAGGAATTGCGGACCTTCTACATAGTCAGTGCCATCCTCGCCGTTGGTCACAAAGAGATCGAGAAAGCCGTCCTCGTCGTAGTCTGCCCAGGCGGCCCCACGGCCTCGACTGAGGACAAGGGCCTGGACGCCGGTGCTGGCAGCGACATCGGTGAAGGTCCCATTACGATTGTTATGGTAGAGATAGTTTGGACCCTTGCCGTCAGGATCCGTCCCGGAATTAACCACATACAAATCCAAATAGCCGTCATTATCGAAATCGCCCCAGGCGGCTGCGCGATTGTTGCTCATGGCCCCCAATCCTGCCTGGTCGGTGACATCGGTGAATGTCCCGTTACCCATGTTCTGATAGAGACTTTGCTTTATCGGCACTTCTGCGCCTCGCGAGACGAAGAGGTCGAGGAAGCCATCGTTATTATAATCGCCCCAGGCAATGCTCCGACCGTCGTTGATCTGTGGAATCCCGGCCTGCACAGTGACGTTCATAAACGTCCCATCCCCATTATTCTTCATCAAGAGGTCGTTGGCGGCTCCCGTCTTCAGAACATCCGTGCAGAAAATATCGGCGAAGCCATCGTTGTCGTAATCTGCAAAGGCCACTTCGACATAGCGCAGGTCACTTAACCCGGCTGCGATGGTCACATCAGCGAAGGTGCCGTCTCCATTGTTTCGGTAGAGAACCATATTAGTTTGTAAGTTACCGAGCAGGAGATCGGGATATCCGTCATTGTCGTAGTCACCCCAGGCAACGCTTCTCCCTCTTCCCCAGGTATTGATCACGCCTGCCTCGGGCCCGATCTCGCTGAACTGGTTTCCTCCCAGATCGAGAAGCATCTCGTCCTGCTTCCGGCCCAAGGCGCTCCCGCCGTTCGCGCCAATACTGATGTGAAGGTCGAGGTCGCCGTCGTTATCAAAGTCGCACCAACCGGATCCATGGCGGTCTCCGACTCTCCGGAGGCCGAGGCTATCAAAGATGTCGGTGAAGTTTCCACCGCCATTGTTCAGATAAAGGTAAGGCGAGCGGTTGAAGTGATTGTCAACGAAGATATCGAGGTCGCTATCGCCGTCGAAATCGCCCCAAATTGGGTTTCCGAATGGAAATCCCGTCGGTTGGAGGCCGGCGGAAGCCGTCGCGTCGGTAAAGACTGGATAGCGCGATTTTTCGGCAAAAGCCGGGCTCTGAATCGGTTTTCCCGTGCTGCCAACCGCAAACACGCTGTCGGGTGTCGCGCTGAGAAGAATGGCGATGGCGACATATTTCTGCGCCGTGAAACGCGGGATAAACCAGTAAATATTTCCGCTTAAGTTCATATGGAATAGCTCTTACGGGCGCGGGCGCGCACAACGTCGAAATTTTCAAACGCCGATAGTTTCAGGAGAAGAGAGAAACGTCAGCTTGGGTAACTATATTACAGCCGGGCGTTAACAGGAACATAAAAAGAGGCGCCTTCTAAATGTTTCGACGCGTGAGCACGAATTTTCTTGGCTTTTCAGCGCTGATTTGGTTTTATGGAAGGAACTGTACAAATTAATGCCGTGGGGGCTTCTTAGTCGGCGAATCGCCGTAAACTGCTCTCGACTTCGGCGATGCAACCCTGCGAGCAATTGCCTTGGCTTCCCAGCCCCAAGATAATGGATACGAGAAAAAACCATATCCTAAGTTCTGATCTGCTCTCTCGATGTTTGGCCCTAGGTTGGCGTCTTGCCCTCCCTGTCCTCGCCCACATCGCAACGGGAGGCCTTGTTCTTGGACAGTCGCTGACACACGGACCCGTTGTCGGAGGTGTGACGGCATCGAGCGCAAATGTGTTCCTGCGGACAGGTACCCAGGCCACAGTTTCACTCCGGTATGGGACTGACCCAAATCTCATCAGTTTCCAGCAGTCAAGCGCTTTCGAAACCTCTAGTGACAGTGACTTTACGAAAATCGTCGCACTCGCGGGCTTGGCCGCAGAACAAACGTATTATCTCAATCCGGTTGTAAACGGAGTGCCTCAGCTTGGTGCGCCCTATCCTTCTTTTGCGACCTTCCCAGCGGACGGCAGCTCCAGAACGTTCAGGTTCATCGTCCTGACGGACTTTGAGACGGTGAAGAACCTGACTAAGACGACGTCTACCTTCGCCAGCGCTGCGGCTGAGTCTCCAGCCTTTGTTTTCATCGGAGGCGATTTCGACCACAGCAACCCGAAGACACTTGACCAAAAGCGAGGGATGTTCAAGGAACTCTACGACCCATCTACGGCTTATATGAGTGGATTTGTACCCTTGATTTTGCGGAGAATGCCGCTCATTCATCAATGGGATGATCATGACTCTGGCCTGAATAACGCGGATAAGACTTATTTCAATTGGAGTGCCGATCAACAGGTTTTCGAAGAGTATGTGCCGACTTATGCGCTCTCCACGGTCAAGCCGGGGATTTGGCAGAAATTTAGTTATGCTCAGGTCGAAGGTTTCGTTCTTGATTGTCGCAGCCAGCGGGACGTGGAAACCGACCCGGACGACACGAATAAGAGTATGCTCGATGGGAACAACCTGGGCCCCACCGGTCAGCTCAGCTGGCTTGAGAATGGATTAATTACATCCACGGCGCGCTGGAAGATTATCTTTAGCTCGGTGATCACGAATACGAGCACAAAACTCAACGAGGGTTGGGCGGCGTATCAGACTGAATGGAATTCGCTGAAAAGCTTTATCACCAGCAATAACATTCAAGGAGTGGTCTTCGTCTCAGGCGACCTTCACCTTGGGGCCATCGACAACGGGACGTCGGCGGGTTTTCCTGAAATGTGTGTGGCTAAAGCAAATTCGGAAACCGAGCATGGGAACTGCGCGACGGCCGCGGAAGGAATTTGGAGCGAGGGATACTTCGAAAATCCATGCAGTGGGTACGGTGTTGTCTCAATCGAGGAAAACCCTGATCGCCTCGTTTTGGAAGCGGTTGACGAATCAGGGAATATCCAAATTTCATACACGGTGACCGGCTCGCCAACGCCAACCCCAACTCCGACGGCAACCCCCACCCCAACTTCGACACCAACACCAACCGTTACCCCGACGCCATCAGCGACTCCTACTCCTGCGCCGCCTTCCATTACCAAGCAGCCCAAGGACAGGATTGCCGTGGTAGGCAATCAGGCGAAATTCACTGTCGCGGCTTCTGGCGCCCCGCTTCTTCGATATCAGTGGACGAAGAATGGCGTGAACATTGCCAGGGCAAAGAAGGCTTCCTACCTGACTCCGCCTACCACTCTGGCTGATGACGGTGCTCTTTTCGCTGTGACTGTGAGTAACGCAGCTGGAAGCGTAACGAGCAATAGTGCCAAGCTAACCGTAACGGCCGCGCCCTAGCGCCGGCTCATTTCTTCGGTCGCCTGACGGAGAAGGACGAATTGATCAGGTGCGAACAGTTGCGGACGATAATACCAGCGATGCAGATGGCGCGGCGAAAGTCCGCACTTGTAGAGCACTATGAAGAGTCCGTTTTGGAGCGAGGTGCGCCAGGCGCCACGGCTCGCATGCCGTCGGCTGGACGATTCCACCGGCGGATCGAGCACGGCGACTCTGCCCGCGCGCCGCAGCCGTCGGGAAAATTCGACGTCCTCCATCAACGGGATGGGAGCGAAACCGCCAAGCGCGCAAAACGTTTCCCGCCTGACGAAAATTGATTGGTCACCGAAAAAACTCCCACCATGCTGGGCGAAAAACCGTCCCGCCACTTCGAGCCAGCGAAGACGCGGATGGCGCCCGTCGAACTTGCGATAGAACGCGCCGCCAATTGTCTCCGGGTCCCGCAATGCCCTCTCTATGGCCGCGACATGCGCCGCGGTCAAAATCGAGTCGGCGTGATGAAAGATCAATACGTCGCCGGTCGCGTTTTCCGCCGCGAGATTCATCTGCGCGCCACGATTAGGTTGCGCCGCAACCAGGTAGACGACGCCGACGGTCCGCGCCGATTCCGCTGTGGCCGGGTGCGGGGAGGCATCGGCCACAATCACTTCGTGCAGCCCTTTGAGCCTGGCGAGTGCGGGAAGGAGATGCGTGAGACTGCCGTGATCGTTCCAAGCCGGGACAATGACGCTGACCCGCAACGGAGCCCTTGCCGGGTCGCTCACTCAGATTTCTTCAGAAGCCGGTTGCGCGCCCGGTCGAGCGCACGCCGTTCGCTCGCGGTCAGGCTGCCGATGCCGGACTTGGAAATCTTGTCGAGCACCGGATCAATCGACTCGCAAATATTCTCGGGTTCCACCGCTTGCCGCACAGCGGGTCGGGGGACGACGCTCAGCGAGCGCTTTGAACGCCAGCGCGAGGTCCATTGGGTCAGCCAGGCGAGTTCGAGGTCCGCGCCGCGCAGATGGACGAAGCCATAGGCCAGGGCCACGCTCAGCCAGAGGACTGCCAGTTCCGCCCAGCCGTGATAGGCGAGCAACTGAAGCGAATAGGCGGCGACAAAAATCAGCGCGACCCATTTCGCCATGATCCGGAGGAACAATTCCACGTTCGGATAGATCGCGGCGAAGGCGATGAAGACGGCGAAATGAATGGTCGCGGAACCAGCCAGTCCTGTGCGTTGCCAAAGACCCCAAACGGTTAGCAACAGCGGCGGGACCAGCAGGAGCAAAACGTAGAGCGCAATGAAGGCGCGCCGCCCGATGAAGCGTTCCACTTCCCGCCCGAAAGTGAAGAGCATATACATCTCGATCGCGAACCAGATGAGCGTGGACGGCGAATGCACCAGGGCGTAGGTAGCGATCTGCCAAAGCCGGCCGCCATACAAGACCTGGGCGCTGTCGAAGGTGAGCACGCCGAGAAAGGATCCGGCGCCAACCGCAATCAAGAGACAGCCGATGATCATGCAGATCACGTGCGTTATCACGAGCAGCGTCGTGACGTGAATCGGATAGCGACCCATCCACGCCACCGGCTGGTAGTCATCGGATGTCGCGACGCCGAACATAGCGACAGTAAACGGCGCGGCGCGGGGTAGCGCAAGCGCGCTTCCGTGGTGTGGGGGCGCCCATGTCGGCCGCATTGGTATCAAGCCTGCCACATGCCGCGTTTTGTCAGTTTTTTCTTGGCCAACCGGCTGGAGCGTTCAAAGTAGAGATTCGCCCGCTCGTCGCGACCCGCAAACCATGGAAAACATCGCTCCTGCCATTTCGCCGCCCGCGGGTATCGGCAGGAACAAGCCGGCCAACCGAGCCGTTCTCGATTGGGTGCACGAGGTCGAATCCCTCACGGACCCGAAGAATATCTTCTGGTGCGACGGGTCCGAGGCGGAAAACGATTATCTCCTTGGCGAAGCCGGCCGGCAGGAGGTGTTGATCAAGCTCAACCAGGAAAAAGATCCCGGTTGTTATCTGCATCGCTCCAACCCGAACGACGTTGCGCGTGTCGAGCAATTCACCCTCATATGCACACCGACGAAAGAGGAAGCCGGACCGACCAACAACTGGGCCGAGCCCGCGGCGACATACACTAAATTACACGGCATGCTGAAAGGTGCGATGCGCGACCGCACCATGTTTGTCGTGCCCTACATCATGGGACCGCCGGAGTCGCCGCTGGCCAAGATCGGGTTTGAGATCACCGACTCGATCTACGTCGTGCTGAGCATGCGCATCATGACCAGGATGGGCACGCAGGCCTCCGAGCGCCTTGGGGAAAAAATGGACGCTGAGTTTAATCGCGGAGTGCACTCGTTGCTAGATATCAATCCAGAGCGTCGCTTCATCTGCCATTTCCCACAGGACAACACGATCATCTCCGTTGGCTCCGGCTACGGGGGCAACGTTCTGCTGAGCAAGAAATGTCTCGCCCTCCGCATTGCCTCCTACCTGGCGAAGAAGCAGGGCTGGCTCGCCGAGCACATGCTGATTCTCGGTGTCCAATCCCCTGAAGGGAAAAAGCATTATGTCGCCGCCGCTTTCCCGAGCGCGTGCGGGAAAACCAATTTTGCCATGCTCATCCCTCCGGAACGTTTTGCCGGATGGAAGATCACCACCATCGGGGACGACATAGCCTGGATGAAGATCGGAAACGACGGACGCCTCTACGCGGTTAATCCCGAGAATGGCTACTTCGGTGTTGTGCCAGGGACGAGCTACGCCTCCAACCCAAACGCCATGCGTGCGATCGAGCGCGACACGCTGTTCACGAATGTCGCCCTGACAAATGACGGGGACGTCTGGTGGGAAGGAAAAGGTGGCGATCCGCCGAAGGAAGCGATCGATTGGAAGGGCAACCCCTGGACGCCCGATTCGAAGGAAAAAGCAGCGCATCCCAACAGCCGGTTCGCGGTCCCGATGCGCAACAATCCAGTGCTCGATCCGGAGGTGGAGAACCCGGCCGGGGTCCCGATCAGCGCGATCATTTTTGGCGGACGCCGCAGCGACACGATGCCACTTGTTTTCCAGGCCAATGATTGGAAGCACGGCGTTTATCTGGGCGCGACGATGGCCTCCGAAACCACCGCCGCCGCGACCGGCGCGGTTGGTCAGGTGCGGCGCGATCCGATGGCCATGCTGCCGTTCTGCGGTTACAACATCGGCGATTATTTCCGACATTGGCTCGAGACCGGCCCGCGCCTAACCAACCCCCCGCTCATTTTTCATGTTAATTGGTTCCGCAAAGACGCCGCCGGAAAATTTCTCTGGCCTGGCTTTGGGGACAACATGCGAGTGTTGAAATGGATCATCGATCGCTGTGAAGGCCGGGGCGGGGCGGGGGAGAGTCCGATCGGCAGCATTCCGCGCGCGGAGGACCTCGATCTCGACGGGCTGGAGGGCGTTTCGCCGGAAAGGATGCGAGAATTGCTGGCGGTCAAGCCGGTGGAGTGGGCGAAGGAGCTGAAAGGCCAGAAAGAGTTTTTCAAGACGCTGGAACCCTATTTGCCGGACGAGCTGCTCGAAGAGCTCCAGAAACTGGGCCAGCGGCTCTCTCGTTAGGGCTGGGTCCTAGCTGTTGTCATCCCAGTTTCGCAGACGGCGATGGCCTCACCCTTATAATTTGTGTTTTTGAAGCTGCCATTGCAGTTGGGGAATCCCCTCGCTCCACTCGGGATGACATTGAAGACCGTCGGCGTCGCCCTTATTTTGACGAGCAACGCGTTAGTAGGCCGAGGGAGGCGGCACGACCAGTTGCGCAACTGTTTGCGCGATGATCCCGCACTCGAGCGTCAGATTCCAATTCTCCAGATACTCAATATCGCAGGCCACGCGGTTTTCGATGTCTTTGCTCGTCGGTGCTTCGCCCCGGAAGCCGCGCACCTGTGCGAGCCCGGTGATGCCTGGCTTGACGAAAGTTCGTACCTGATAGTTCGCCATTAGCCGCGAAAAGTGCGCGTTGTGCTCGATCAAGTGCGGTCGCGGACCGACCACGCTCATGTCGCCGCGGAGCACATTCCAGAATTGCGGCACCTCGTCCACGCTTAGCCTGCGAAACCATTTGCCTAACGGATAGACTCGCTCATCCTCGGTCGTCGCCTGCCGCGCGAGATCGTGATTTTCCGCATGCATGGTGCGAAATTTCCAAATATCGAAGAGCCGGTTTTGAATTCCGGCGCGGGTTTGTTTGTGAAAAAGCGGCCCAGGAGATTGCAGCCGCTGGGCGAGCCAGACGATGAGGGCGAGCGGTGGAAAAACGAGCAGCATGATCGGCAAAGCGAGCGCGAAATCGATCGTCCGCTTGACCCCGCGATTGAACGGGTTTTCGAGCGGTTCCTCCCGCAAGCCGATGAAATGAAATCCATCGTCCTCGAAATGTGTCACCGGATGGCGCAGCTTTTCCTCCAGGTCGCTGACGATCAATAGTCGCACGCCGAGCTGGTCGCAGGTGGCGATGAAGTTGCGGTTCAACTCGGTAAATTGGGGGAACTCGAGCATGATCACCTGGGTCACTCCATGTTCCTCGATCGCACTGCGGAAGCGGTCCGGCCCGCCGAGCACCGGAATCTTGCCTTCCGTCCAATCGACGGGTTCATCGCAAATGATGCCGACCGTGCGTAGTCCCATTTCGCCCTTGCGCCGCAGCCAGCTGCGTAGCCGGGCGGCCTTTGCTGTTGATCCCACGAGCAACGTCTTTTCTTCCCGGCGAAAGATTCCGCGGGCGAGGAATTCCGGCAGAAAATAATGCGAAAAGAGGAGCGCGATATAGAGCCAGGGGAGGAAATTGAAGAAGAAAATTCGCGAAATGAACGCGTCCTTTGTCGCGACCAGATAAAAGACGAGAACGCCGGCACTGGCGAAAGTCTGGCGGAGGGCGAGGCGATGCTGGCGGAGGAGTTCGCTCTGGAGAAAATATCTTTTTGAGCCTTCCCGGCTGAGTGATTCACCAAGGAGGCCGATGACGAGCATGGCGCAATAGACGCTGTAGCGCCGCCAAGTAAGCTCCGCGCCCTTCGCGTAGAAGGTCACCATCACCCAGACGCCAAACCAGAAGAGCGCCGCCACGATAACGATCTGGCAAAGCAGAAAAAGGCGATACAATCCTTGTATACGCTGGGTGACCATGATTATCGACTGGGAATCAAAACTGTCGTGCGAATGGCTGCAATATCGGTTAATCGATTGCCAGAATAAGAAACTAGTCTGCCAGGTTCGAGAGCAAATTCGTTAGGCATAATCATATCAGTGCATTCTGATGCCATCTGCTGAGAAGTCACCAATCAAACCGTTTCCGCGTGGCGGCGTTCCCGACTGGGCAACGATCGTTTTGGCATTCCTGGTCGTCCTCGCTTCGTTTCTCGGCGGCGCGACGCAACGCTGGAGCCAAGCGATTGTGATCGGAGGTTTCGCTTTACTGCTGCTCGCCTATCCGCCACGCGCCTCACTTGGGCCGGCTCTGAATACGCTCGCGCTTCTTTTTCTCGCCTTGGCCGCGGTCGCTTTTCTGCCCGCGCGCTGGTTCGTTCTGCCCGATTGGCGCGTCGCCCTAACTAAAGACTTCAACCTGCAACTGGGGCCGACATTAAGTCCGCAACCGTGGTTGACACTCGATTCTCTTTTCACCGTCGTCGCTGGATTGGCCTGGATTTACTATGTCACGGCTCTCAATGCCGATCTGCGCGATGTCCGCCGCACCGCGCGGGCGTTTGCCGGCGGCATCATCGCGCTCGCCGTGCTTTCCATTTACCTGAACCTCACGCACAGCGCGCTGCCTTTCTGGCATAACGAACGCGGCTTCGGCCCATTCCCCAATCGCAACCAGACCGGCGATTTGTTTGGCATCTCCACGGTCGTCGTCCTCGGCTGTATGCAGGATGACTTTCGCCGCGGCCACAAACGCTGGGTCCTCTGGCTGATTGGAGCCGGGGTGCTTATCGCCGCCTTGGTGCTCGCATTTTCCCGAGCCGGCATTCTCATTCTTGTTCTCGGCGTCACGGCGTGGCTCGCGCGTTTGGCGCTTCGCAAATGGTCGGGCGGAGGAATCGCGATCGCACTCTCCATACTCCTCACGCTCCTCGCCGGACTGCTAATTTTTGGCGGCGAAACGATCGAACGTTTCCATCTCCGTTTCGGAAGCGGAAATGCCCTCGTTTCCGAATATCGCTGGCTCATCTTTCAGGATACTTGGGCGATGATCAGGGCTTCACCCTGGTGCGGCCTCGGGCTGGGGAATTTCGAGAGTGTGTTTGCACTCTTTCGTAATCTTTCGCGCGGGGTCACCCGCTCGCATCATCCGGAAAGCGACTGGCTTTGGGTGGCGGCGGAAATGGGCTGGCCTGCGCTCGTCCTGATTCTGGCGGGCGTCGTTCTATTCGTTAGGCGGGCTTTCCCTTTGCACGAGGGAACGAACCAGCGCCTACGCTATGCCACGCTGGTCGGTGGGTTGCTTTTCCTGCTGCACGGTTTCGTGGACGTTTCAGGCCATCGCTTCGGAACATTCCTCGCTGGAACTTTGCTCCTCGGTCTGGCGCAGTTTCGCCCACTGCCCTCGCCGCCTCGTCGCTGGCCGCCTTTCCTTTTTCGCTTCGTCGGTCTGTTGCTCGGGGTGGTCAGTCTGGCCTGGTTTTTTGGCTTTCGAAGCGCCCTGCCGTTGCCGGGACGTTTGGGCGTTGAGAATGTCAAGCAAGCCGCCACCGTCGCGAACCGTGGTCATCGCTTTTCCGAAGCAATTTCCCTGGTCGATCAAGGCCTGGAGTGGGCACCGCTCGATTGGCAGCTTTACTTTCTTCGCGCCGTCGCTCGCATCGGCACACGGGAATTCCCCGCCCGCGCGCTGGACGATTTCCGACGGGCGCGTTTCCTTGAACCCGACGCCTACCAATTGCCGTTCGAGGAAGGGAAGGCCTGGCTCGGCTGGCAGCCGACGCTGGCCATCACTGCGTGGCGTGAAGCCTTGCGGCGCCGCGGCGCAGAAGAGGCGGGCATCTATGCACTCATGCTCACCGATGCCGCAAATTACGACGCGAAGGTGCACGCGGCGCTGCTCGAATTCGCGGTCAATCGCCCAGGCCTGACCATCAACTATCTGGAAGCCGCGAACCAGCGGCAATTCGAGGAGGCACTGCATGATCTGCTCGCAACCGACTCCGAACTCCTGCAGTTCAGTGCGAAGCAAAAGACACGGCTTTTCGAATTGTGGTCGAACCACGATCCGCTCGATGAATTGCTGCGTGCTGTGCAAACCCACCCGGAATGGCTGGAATTTGCCTGGCCGGGAGTCGCTCGTTATCATGCCGGTCGCCGCGAGTTTGAAGAGGCCTGGCAGCTCGTCAGGCGCTATACGCAGCCGCCCAGCCTGCCGGGAAACGCGGCCGGCGAATCGATGGCTGAGTTGAAGAAGGAGTTTTACGCCGTTCCTGGCGACTACGCTGCCGGCTACGCGCTTTACCGCGCGCAAATGGACTCCGGCAAGATCGACGACGCGCTCGCCACTGCCCGGCATTTCACTGCGCGACCGGATGCGCCGGCCTATTTTCATTACTTGGAAGCTGAAGCCTGGGCCGGAAAGCAAGACTGGGAACGCGCCTGGCGATCCTGGCAGGATTACAAACTGGCAAGCAAGAATTAGAGGCGCCCGCGACTAACTGGAATCGAAAGATTCATCGACATCGCCATGACCAACCGATTGCTGATTGGCTGGGAAATCGCCCTGTTCGGTGGGGTGGCCGGGTTGTTTCTTTCTTTCCAATGGGATCTGCCCTCGGGCGCTGCCATCGTTTGTACATTCGGTGGGCTGCTAATC
>Ga0207697_10001461_pt1 | contig 12903 bp, 12 predicted proteins | sample KBSSwiS5withPhiX_FD_184293 | JGI IMG/M metagenome (GOLD analysis project Ga0207697, IMG submission 184293) | Switchgrass rhizosphere microbial communities from Kellogg Biological Station, Michigan, USA, with PhiX - S5 (SPAdes) (version 2) | ecosystem: Host-associated > Plants > Roots >... | reverse complement strand
GGAAATCCCGTTGCGTAAAGTTAAGCTGATTCGGCGGGATTCTTCGACCACGCTCGGAACGACAAGCCGAACATGAGCACTAACCTGATTTCCAGCGGGACAACTGCCCGCCAGAAAGTGAACTTGCGCACGCCGGACGTGATGGCGGCCGTGCAGCAACAGGTCGAGTCACACTACCGCAGCGATATCATCGAAAAGGTCCGGCGCGCCGGTGGAATCATTTCCGTGGGAGACACGACAGTGCGCCTGGCGAAGCAGTTTGGTTTCTGCTATGGCGTCGAACGCGCGATCGATCTCGCATATGCCGCACGCAAGGTTTTCAAAGATCGCCGCCTGTTCATTGTGGGAGAAATTATTCATAACCCGGAGGTCAATCACCAGATTGCCTCGTTAGGTATCAAGAATCTCACCGGCAGAAATAAGGAGGCTGACATCTCTGATCTCGGCCCCGAGGACGTCGTCATAGTGCCAGCATTTGGAACTGAATTGTCGCTCCAGCAACAGATCAAAGATCGCGGCTGCCAGATTGTCGATACCACGTGCGGCGACGTGATGAGCGTTTGGAAACGGGTGCGCAAATACGCAAGCGAGTCGGCGACCTCAATTATTCATGGCAAGGCAGAGCACGAGGAAACGAAGGCCACCAGTTCTCGCGCGCTCGGTGACGGCAGCGGACATTACGTTGTTGTCCTGACTCTCGCGGACACAGATTACGTTTGTGATTACATCCGACACGGCGGCAACAAACAGGCGTTCCTCGAGAAATTCAGAGGCGCGCACTCGCCGGGATTTGATCCCGATGTGCACCTGGAGACCGTGGGCGTGGCGAATCAAACGACGATGTTGCGCGGCGAAACCGAAGAAGTGCAACGTCGAATTCGCCAGGCGGTGATCGATCGAGATGGACCCGAGCTTGCGCAGAAACGTTTTCGCTTCTTCGACACAATCTGCGGCGCTACGCAAGAGCGGCAGGATGCGTTGCGCGAATTGCTGAATGTTCGCATGGATCTGTTGCTCGTTGTTGGCGGTTACAACAGCTCGAACACATCACACCTCGCCGAAATGGGCGAAGAGAAGTTGCCGACCTACTTTGTGCTGAACGCTTCGCGCCTCGTTTCCGCTACGGAAATCAACCATTACAACCTGCACGAGAAACGCGAAGTCGTTTCGCACTTTTGGCTGCCGAACGGGCCCGCTGTGATTGGGATCACGGCCGGCGCATCTTGTCCGAATAACCTCATCGAAGAAACATTGATTCGGCTCTTTGAATTACGCGGCATCACGCGCCGAGATCTCGAACTCGCGGCATAGCCATTAACGTCCCGCGTTCTCTTTTCATCGTCATCCCGAGCGAAGTCGAGGGATCCCGCGGATGTAGCTTAAGGAAACGCAACGGGATTCCTCGACTCCGCTACGCATCGCTCTGAATGACATTATTGGATAACGCTCTCTCACGAGACGCCCAAGCTGCCCGTTTCGTGCGAAATAGTTACTACGTATGGCACGAGCAATTTGGAAGGGCAGCATCAGCTTTGGACTGGTCAACATACCGATCGCGCTTTATGCAGCTACCCGGCGAGAGGAACTAAAGTTCCGGCTTTTGCGCAAGGCCGATCTGAGCCCGGTCAATTATAAACGGGTTGCTGAAAAGGACGGCAAGGAGGTTCCCTGGGATCAGATCGTGAAGGGCTACGAGTACGAGAAAGGCAAATTCGTCGTGCTACAGGAGGAAGACTTTCAGCGAGTTGATCTAGAAGCCACACAGACTGTCGACATCCAGGACTTCGTCGATCTGGAAGATATTGATCCGATGTTCTTCTATAAACCGTATTATCTGGAGCCGCAGAAAGGCGGAGACAAAGCGTATGCGCTGCTGCGGGACGCGTTAAAAGATACTAAAAAGGTCGGCGTCGCAAAAGTTGTCATCAAGACTCGGCAGTATCTGGCCGGTGTTAAGCCGCAGGATGGTGCACTTGTTCTTGAATTGATGCATTTCGCTGATGAACTCGCGGACCCCGCGAAGCTGCACGTGCCGACGAAGCTGGAAGTCGGAAAACGCGAAATGAACATGGCCAAATCACTCATCGATAGCATGAGCTCGAAATGGAATCCGGAAAAATACAAAGACGACTACCGGGAGGCGCTGATGGAAGTAATTGAAGAAAAAGTGGAAGCCGGCGGCAAGGAAATCGAAGAGAAGCCGAGGAAAGCGCCGAAGCCGACAAAGGTGATCGATCTGGTGTCGGTTTTACAAAAGAGTCTCGAACAGAGTGGAGCGAAAGAAAAAAGCAGAGGCAAATCGCGCATGAAAAAAGCGCACCCGACCAGGAAAGCAGCCTAGCAGACTCTATCGCTGCGAAGCGTATAGCGACACGCCAGAAGACTTGACACTTTATCCGAAAATCATTCAGCCTGAACGATATGAACTCACTAACCCGGTATGCGATTCCGTTCTATTCGATCATGCGACTGATTGTTGGTCTCATGTATTTCTGTCACGGTGCACAGAAAATTTTTGGATGGTTCGCCCCGCCGGGCCAACATGCCGGGGCGTTGCCGCCGCTTATGCTAGCGGGTGGCTGGATAGAAATCGTAGGCGGTCTGCTCATTGCCGTAGGATTGTTTACTCGTGTAGCCGCTTTCATCGCCAGTGGCGAAATGGCTGTGGCATTTTTTATGATGCACGCCAAAGGCAGCTTCTTACCCATTGTTAACAAAGGCGAACTCGCTGTCGTTTACTGCTTTCTTTTCTTTTACATCTTCCTTTACGGGCCTGGCGCTTGGAGCCTCGATGTGATGGTGCGTAAGACAACGCCTATCAGCTAGGGTTCGGAAAACAGCGTTTGGTGCGCGTTATGAAACACTTCGTATTTGTGCTCGTGCTGCTTGCCGGCTCGGTGCTGGCAGCAGAAGAGGTCAAGGATTTCGGTCGGGATCGGCTTAACAACTCTCCACGGCACGGCGATTGGGTCGATATCAAATCGGGAGCGCGCACGATCAAAGCGTTTGTTGTTTATCCTGAACGCAAAGACAAAGCCCCCGCGGTAGTCGTTATCAGCGAGATTTTCGGTCTCACGGACTGGGTTCGCAGTTTGTGCGATGAATTGGCCGAGAATGGCGTCATTGCCATCGCACCGGATTTGCATGGTGGCCAGAAGTTCGAAGATCTCGACGGCGCCCGAAAAGCAACTTCGGCACTGTCGCAAGAACAGGTGAAAGCGGATCTGGACGCAACATCGGATTATGCGCTCACGAAAATTCCGGCGTGCAATGGCACGCTGGCGGTCTGCGGATTCTGCTGGGGCGGGGGCGTTACGTTCGCGTATGCGAATGAGAATCCGAAACTGAAGGCTGCATATTCATTTTACGGTGTGGCGCCGGATTCGCCCGATAAAGTGAAAAACATCGCGTGTCCGGTTTACGGTTTCTATGCTGAGAATGACGAGCGCGTAGACGCAACGATTCCCAAGGCGGAGGAACTAATGAAAGCCATTGCGAAGAAATATGTGCCGGTCATCTACAAGGGCGCTGGCCACGGTTTCATGCGTATGGGCGAACCGAATAATCCGCAAATGCGTGAAGCCGACCGAAAAGCGCGCGACGAAGCTTGGGAGCGGTGGAAGAAGCTGCTCAAGCAACTTAGGTAGGGACGCCGCGCTGCGCCGACCGGACGCCGCAGCGCGCCGTCCCTATCACGGGCTTCATGAAGATTCCCGACCGCAAACGATTGCCGCGTGATGTCCGACTCTGGGTCGATCCGAGCAAAGCGTGTTACTTTATTACGGTTTGTTGCGCCAGACGTGGAATCAATCAGTTGGCGCACGACCAGATCGCCCCCGATCTGATCGAGACGATCAAATATCGAAACGCAAAGAGAATTTGGTACGTTCGGCTCGCCATCGTAATGCCCGACCATGTGCACGTAGTCGTTTGGTTTCCCGAGGTGGAAAAGCGGGTTCAGACGGTTGTGAGTAAATGGAAGGAGTGGACTGCCAAGAGTCTGAAGATCGATTGGCAACGCGATTTCTTTGAACATCGCCTGCGGAAGGAAGAAAGCTTTCGCGAGAAAGCTGATTACATTCTCGCGAATCCGGTTCGAGCCGGCCTTGTAGAGCGAGTCGAGGATTGGCCCTGCGTTTTCATCGCGGAGCCGTGGTAGGGACAGCGCGCTGCGCTGTCCGGACGCCGCAGCGCGGCGTCCCTACCATTCACTTCGTGTTGAGCAATTCGTCTACGAGGGGCTTGGCATCGTAAACCTTTCGAAGCGCCTCGATAATTGCGGAGGAATCAACAGAGACGGCGCGCGACTGCGTGTCGGTGTAGGCGCAATCGGCCACGAGTGATTGAATGTTGCCGTCAAAGATAATGCCGACAAATTCGTTGGCTTTGTTCACCACAGGGCTGCCACTGTTCCCGCCGATGATGTCGGCGTCGGACACGAAATCGAAGTTCGTCGCCAAATCGAGATTCGATTTCTTGTCGATCCAACGTTTCGGCAGATCAAATGGCGGCCGGTTGTCATGTTCGGCCGCCCGCTGATATAGACCGGCAAAATCGGTGAACGCAGGGATTTGTTTTCCGTCCTGCTCGTACCCGCGCACCGTTCCATAGGAGAGTCGCAGCGTAAAAGTCGCATCCGGGTAACCGCTAGCGCCTTCAATGGCAAACCGCGCCTTTGCAATATCTGCATACGCCTGTTTTTTGATTTCATCCTGCGCGTTGTAAGTCTTTCGCGCTTCCCGGGCTTGTGCATCGATCATCCGAGCGAGATCGATCATCGGATCATGTGCCGCTTGCAGGGCAGCCGCGTCTTTACCGTAGAGATCTTTCCGCACAGAAGCGTCCTTGAGCTTTGTGCCGGAAACAAGCTCAACTGCGCGTGCGTGCGGAGATTTTGCAGCGAGCACTTTTTTCACCAACGGATTGTCTGCCCCGAATGCAGAAGCGAAATCGCTTAACGAGTCCGTGAGCCGCAAAATCTCGTAATCATCATGAATGGGTTCATTGGAAAAAAGCTCCAGCTCCAGTGATTCGCGCGCGCTATCACGAAAAGTCGAAATTCGTTCGCCGTTGGGCTTGGTGCGTTCATCGGCTGCGCGCACTAGCAGGCGCGCATACTTGAAAAGATCACCGGCGAATGCTCGTGGGGCACGGTAACCAACTGTGACTGGCCGTTCCTGTTCTAGGTAATTGTACACAGGCGCGTTCTTCGCAATCTCCGCCTGCGCATTCTTGATCCGGTCATAGGCAGAAAGTGTAGACTTGAATTTCGAAGCGTGGCCAATCGCGTCGCGCAATTTTCCCTCGCGCGCTTCAAGCGCCGACCAGATTTGCGGATCAAGCAGTCCAGCCAAATAACCGTTGTAGCGTTTGCGATTGTTTTGGACGCCGAACAGGTCCTCGCGCGCTTTACGCGCGTTCTCGAATGAACGCGCGCTGTAGGCTGATTCCAGCACTTCGCGACGATAAAACATGTTCAGTGCGTACGGTAGATAGCGATCACGCATATCGGTCATTTCTGCCAAGGTGAGTTGCCGGTCGGTTTTGCCCGGGCTGCCGCTTACGAAAACGAGTTCGCCGTCCGCGGGCCCGTTGGAATTGAATTTGAGAAAGTGCTCAATTTTTGCCGGCTGGCCGTTTTCATACACCCGGAAAAGGCAGATATCGAGATCGTAGCGGGGATACTCGAAGTTATCCGGGTCACCGCCGAAGAAGGCCATTTGCTGCTCAGGCGCGAAGACCAATCGCACGTCATCGTAACGCTTGTACTGGTAAAGATGGTAGGCGCCGCCTTGATAAAGTGTAACGACATCTGACCTCAGCCCTGTTTTATCTTTGCTTTCTTTTTCTATGGCAGCGATAGCCGCGTTGCGTGCAGCGGAGGCCTGATCGCTTGTCATGCCGGGTTTCAACGCGCCGGTGACACGTGCGGTTACGTCTTCAATCGACATCAGCACGTTTAGCTCCAAGTCCGTCGATTTGATCTCATCGGCCTGCGTTTTCGCATAAAAGCCGTCCCGCAAATAATTGTGCTCGGCGCTGCCCATCTTCTGCAACGTATCGGCGCCGACGTGATGATTCGTAATAACTAAGCCGGTTGGCGACACGAAGGATCCGCTCCCGCCAGAGTTGAAGCGAACACTGGCTTTTTGCAGATGCTCAAGCCACTGCGGCGAGGGCTCGAATTGATATTTTTCTCTGAGATGTTTTATCGGCGGCGCGTTGAAGAGCCACATGCCTTCATCGGCAAATGCAGAGGTCGTTATTGTGAGAGCTAGAATGAGAATAGAACCTGGAACAAATGTGCGAGGCGCATTCGGCATGAGCGGAGCATAGGTTGGGCTAATACGCGCGACAAGTTGCAGGGGAAGCTGTCAGCTTCCCCTGCAGGCTTCGCGATGTACATTTCGCTGATGTTTCGGACCAGGCGTCGAAAAATTGAAAGGCTCGATTTCATTCTAGCCGGGGCGCAAAAGTCCGGCACCACGGCGCTGCATTATTTCTTGTCCAGACATCCTGAAATTTGCATGGGCGACCAGCAGGAAATCCATTTTTTCGATAATGATGCGATGTTCGTTGCCGAGCCGAATTATGCGGAATTGCACAAGCATTATCCGCCGGTTGCTCCAGCGACTATCGCAGGTGATTGCACGCCGAGTTACGTGTATCACGAACCGGCGATGCAACGGATTCGGAATTATAATCCCAAGACTAAATTGCTGATCCTGCTGCGGAATCCGGTCGAACGTGCATTTGCCCATTGGAACATGCAGCGATACAAAGGGATCGAGCCGCTGGATTTTTTCGACGCAATTCGGGAAGAAGAAACACGCATTGCTGGCGCGCCGCCCGCTCAAGCTCGGCGTTTTGCGTATCTCGAGCGAGGATTTTATGGACGCCAACTCGAGCGCGTCTTTAAATTTTTCCCGCGCGAGCAAGTGAAGGTGGTGAAGTCCGAGGACTTCAAAGCAAAACAGCGCCAAACCCTCGCCTCAATCTTCTCCTTCCTTGGCCGTAAACCTGTACATTCGCTGCGCAACAAAGACAGGAACGTAGTTCCGTACGAGCGAGCGATGAACTGGGAGGAGCGCGTCTTCCTTTACAATCTATTCGCCGAAGACATCGCTGAAATTGAGCAACTGCTGGGCTGGGATTGTTCGGATTGGAAATTGTGACGCGTATCTGCTGCGCCATCCAGACAGCGTTCGAGAGACATAGCCATGCGATGATCCGTTAAGGGTCTTGCGTTGAACATCTCATTAACACCCTGCTTTAGCGGGGTGGGTAACCGCACGCACCCGTGTAGGAACCGCTTCACCGGTTTCTGCTCTCGTTAGATAAATCGCTAAAGCGGTTCTTACAGCGAACGCTGGAAGCCACCTCACTGAAGCGAGGTGTTAATGGAAGGACCAGCAGTTACACGAAGGCCGCTGAACACAGCCGCGCAATCTCGCTTACCTGAGTTGTTTGAATTGCGGTCGCTCAGCCGGATCCGCAGCAAGCAAGGCCTTCCAACGAACGATTCGCGCGCCTTGCGATTCAAAGAACGCGCGCAGTTCTGGTGTGAAAAATGAAGAGCCGTCTCCGCGCCGATTGAATTCCAGAAGGAGCCGCCCGTCAGGTTTAAGGAATCTCGTGCGCACGTCGTGGATAAAGAATTTCCAATCAGTCTCTGTCCATTCCAGCCATTCACCGTTTTCGCGCCTTGCGATGCGGTGGAAACAGACGCGATGCGCAGTAACGAGATCGAATTGTTTGCCGACATCGAGCAAAGGCTCCTGCGCATTAATTCGCGCAACGACGCGGCTAACCCCGAAGAACTTGGTCGTGCCGCGGAAAAAAGGTTCGTCATCTGGATCGAGCCCAAGACCCTTGTGACCAAAGATCCGGCAGAGATAGAGGAAATATCCAGGCCCGCAGCCTAGATCTAGAATGTCCAGCGGCGGCGAGCGATCAAGCCAGAGGTCCTGTATGCGTTTTACGTTAACGCCAACCCAGTAATTAGCGTCCTCGTAGGCGTTGATTTTTCGCGCGTTCGGCCGATACGGGTACTGTTTGCGCAGCCTTACCAATTGCGCTTTATCGACCGTTGCGAGAATCCGTCGAGAGCTTACCGGGTGCGTCCAGCGGCGAGCGTGTTCCCACAAGCTTTCCGCCGCGTCGCGGGTAAAAAGCTTTTGGAATTTTCGCGCCAGTCGCACGGCAAAACGATGCTATGAAGCACGCTTTACACAAGGAACGGCGGCTTCCAAGCTGCCGAGGGATATGACGGCTGGGAAGCCGTCACTCCTTGATATCTACTCGAATCAGACCCGTTGAGCCTTCTCGCGTCATCACGCTGCTTGTCCAGCCGTTGCCGGGATAAAAAAATTGGTCGTAACGCCAAAGCATTTGCAGGCTGGCGCCAGAAGACTTCTTCCACAGAATTTTCTGATAAGTATGCCGTTTCCAAGACGGAGACTGACCGGTGATTAAATTCATATCAAACGGTGTTGGCCAACTGAGAACGCTGTGACTCATTGCAAGATAGGCCTGATCGCCTGAAGGCGGTGCAGTAGAGAGACGTTCGCCAGTATTCTCGGAAGTGGATGCCAGCGGGCCGAAAGGAAAAACCTTCCCGTTCGTCGCCAACGCAAGTTGGTTGTCTTTCGTTGAGCCAACACTTAGCGATAAGCCCTGGCCAAGGTCATTCAGACTTAAATTAACGCCATTGCAGATGAGAATACCGCCGGTGCCGCTACCTTCGTACGCGATGGATTGAATAGGTGCGGATTGGGTTTCCACCGTCCAGTGACGATCGATAAACGATGAGATTTCCCGGCCGCGAAAAATCCAAAGGGCTGCCAACATGGCGGGACCCGCCGCAACAACCGCAAGCAGTATTAGCATCCGTCTCATACGCGTGGAATTTACACCGTCTTCGCCTTCCTCTTAGCTCAGAGTGTAATGCCGAAAAGGCGAGGCAGACCACATTTGATGGCCGGCCGAAACAGAGCAAGCGTGACGCAGCTCATTCAATGATGGGCGCAAGTATTGATCACATTACGAATTTCGTTTATGCGGAAAAACACAAATGTCAGATTACGTTGATCAACCAGAACCACGCGGACAGACGATAGCCGCAGTTCTTGCCGTCGGCGGGATTTACCTGGCCCTGCCACGCAACGTTGTTGTAGGTCCGATTTGGTTGTTGCCGACTGTGATTGTGGTTTTGCTGGTGCCGACTGTAGTGAGCCATCGCGTAGGAAGACAGTCGCTCAATCGCCTTCTCGGATTCGTTATTAATGGAATCACAACACTGGCGCTGATTGCTTCTGTAGTTTTGCTCGTCCGTCTATTGCCGTCGCACCGCGAATCACCATTGCAATTGCTGCGGTCCGGCGGGCTACTTTGGCTAACGAATGTGATTGTGTTTGCGCTTTGGTACTGGCGCCTGGATGGCGGGGGGCCAACCCTGCGTCACAAACAAGAGAGATTTGGCAGCAAGAGTTTCCTCTTTCCACAGATGCAAATTACACACGACGAGCGACCCGAGTTTGCATGTGCACACTGGCATCCACGCTTTGTCGATTATCTGTTCGTCGCATTTACGCAGAGTTCCACATTCGGACCGACCGACGCGCCGCTGCTCGCACGCTGGGCAAAGATTCTGGCGATGATGCAAATCTTCATTTCGCTGAGCATCGTCGTCTTACTGATCTCGGCAGCCGTCGGAGCACTGTGAACAGCCCATCGAGCTTGGCAGCTCGCCGGATCTGTTTATTGCGCTTTCGAGGGAATCAAAATCGCATCGCTCATGCCGTGTAAGAACTTCTTATCCGCTGGAACGATAGTAGCCAGTGCACCGCGTAACTTCACACGATCACCTTCAACGAAGTAATACGGGCATAGACGCACGCGGCCTTTCATTGCTTTCACTTCGCCTGAATCCGGATCCCAGTAACTGTGCTCAAACAGGCGGCCCTTGTGAAAACGCTGCAGAATCGTTGGTGACGATTCAAATGTTGCCAACGCCTGTTCAATTCGTTTTTCCCAATCGGCATGCGGCAGGTCGCTCCCCAGCGCGACGCCGCGGCTGCCCCAGCCGAGCGGGGAGAACCCGCTTACTTTCAAGAGAAGATCGCGATCTTTCTGACTGAACTTCGCAGCCTCGCGCCAGTCATGAATTTCCAAACGTGGAATGACTGCATGCTGGGGCAGAGGAGTCGGATCGAGTAGCCACGAATAGGGGATTATTTCCTGTAGCTTGATGAAGTATTTGTCTCCCAATTCGCGTCGCCAAAATTCGTGCAGCGGCTGAAGCCAGAATAGCGCGAACCACATTTTCTCTTCCAGATAAGGCTTGATCGGCGGTGTAATCGTAATTCGCTCCTCTGCGTTGGCTCGCAGCGTGTTTTCAATTCCAGGAATATTTGGCAGATCGAACAATTCGAAGAATCGGTACACCGCACGTCCGTCACGTGGTTCGTAATTTTCTGCCGGCATTACGCGCCAGGCAGAGGCTCGAGCTTCGACGTCTGTCGTTTGATTCATTCCCGCGGCGAGCCACTCCATTTCCGGCCGGTAGGTTGCTGATTCCTGCGAAATCACGATGTCGGCGCCGTTTGGCACAACGGCGCGAAAACCCTCCAGCATTCCGGTCGCGCCGCCGATGATATCTTTATCGAATGAAGAATACGTCTGGTTTAGCCAACCGGTTAGGCCAATTCCGCCCGGGACTGAATCGATCTCAGCAATGATGTAGCCTTTCTCAGTGAGGATCAGGTCTGGCCGGATTACTCGCGGCAAATCGTCGCGGATTTCCTTTCGCCGCGAAAATTCAATCAACTCTTTTGGTTTCCCGGCATCGAGATAGCGGGCGACCCACTCGGGCTGTTTGCCTTTAATGCTGAGTTGATACAACTGATTGCAAGCGCGCTGAAAAACAAACAGCCGATGCCCGAGTTGCTCGAGGTCCGCGAGAAATTTCCTGTCTATCGGAAATGCGTCTGGTGAGAGCAGCCACTCTTTTTCGGCGAAGAGGCCCTCTTTTGGGAAAGCAGCGCGAATGGTGCTTAGCCGGTCGGCCTGTTCCTGCACTTGCATGATGAAAGAACGTCCAACGCTCAACGCCGAACGTCCAATGCGGAATGGAAACGTCCCGACTCGATATTGGATGTTGAGCGTTCGCCGTTGTCTTCCTACCTGCCAGCCGCTATTCGCTTCAGCGCCAGCTTCACCAGTTCCTCGGCTGATTTGCCTTGGCCTTCGCCTTTCTGCTGCAAATCGTGCACTGCCTTGTGTGCATCGGCTTGCTTGTAACCGAGCGCGATCAAAGCGAGTACTGCTTCGTTCGCCTGTTCCTGTTCCGGCGTAGGTGCATGCGCAGCGCTCGCTGCTTCCCAAGCTGCAGCCACGCCGACCTTGTCTTTTAATTCGAGAACAATTCGCTCGGCCGTCTTTTTGCCAAGGCCGCTGATTTTCGAAATCGTTCCGACATCAGAATTCACTACAGCGGCTTTGAAACTCGTCACGCTCATCCCACTCAAAACTGCCAGCGCCAGTTTTGGCCCGATGCCGCTGACATGGTTAACGAGTAATCGGAAAAGATCGCGCTCGGCGGCCGTCATGAAGCCATACAGCACATGCGCATCCTCGCGCACGACGAGATGCGTGAGAATGCGGATAGCTTGCCCCACAGCAGGCAGCTTGTCGTAGCTCGAAAGGGGGATGAATACTTCGTACCCAACACCGCCTACATCCACAATCGCCTGCGTGGGCAAGGCGTTCATGAGTTTGCCATCAAGGAATGTAATCATGTTAAGTCGTGAATCGTTAAATCGTTAAATCGTTGAATCGTCAAATGCGCTCACTCTGATTTTAACACCAGCGTGAGATCGACTTGTTTGCCTTTCGCGATGTTGAAACCATTGATCGTAAAGAATCGCCAGCTTGCGGGTGGGTTCGCAAAGAGTTCGCCCGCTACGGCTGTAGGCAGGACGATAAAACGTGGATCGGGTGCGCTCATGAACTCAGCAGCGCGCCGCTTGTTCAGCGGCGTGAGAAAGCCTTCGACACGGGAGCGAAAATACCAGACGAGACTCGGTTCCTGGAACTCCACCGCAGCAAATTGCATGTTTGGCTGTAAGGAAGCGCGAGACACTTGAAAGAGCTGAAACGCGGGGAAAAACCGCGGCACCAATGGCGGCACCACGAGAGCAATTGCGATCCAAACGCATGCTGTCGCGATCGCGATCCTCGCGAATGAGAAAGGCCGACTTTCAGCTGGTGCTCCTTGATGCCAGTGTCGCGCAAGCAAAAGCGCAAGCAACGGAAACGCCGGCAGCGTGTAGTGCGGTAATTTCGTGCTGACGAGAGTGAAGATGACGAAGACGACCGCGATGCCCGAGAACAGATAAGTATCGAGGGGTCTTCCGCTGTAGCCGGACACGTCGACCGCGACTCCTCTATTTCGCCACAAATTCCGGATCAACCACGGCAATTTGATCGACCACGGAAAGAAACTGATGAAGACCGTGACAAAATAAAACGGCAATAGAAGCACATACATGCCGAAGGAACTCGCGCCGTGACCTTCCAACGTCATAAACGAACGGCCGAGGACATGTCGTCCGATTCCCACTGTGAAAAATTCGCCATGGGTTTGAATCAGTGCCGGAATTCCCCAAAGCGCGACCACGACGAGTGTGAGCAAAACTCCCCCGACAAAGTTGAAACGTCTGACGGCCTGCCAATCACGTGTGTAGATGATTATTACACCGACAGTTAGCAGCGGTGTCCACGCGATAGGGCCTTTGGCAAGAAAGGCCAGCGCGAGCGATAGGTAAAAAACAAAGAAGGGCGATTTCAAAATCGCCCACGGCGGTCTGGAGACCGCCGCTCCTTGGTTCAGTGTTGAGCGTT
>Ga0207697_10001451_pt1 | contig 12945 bp, 8 predicted proteins | sample KBSSwiS5withPhiX_FD_184293 | JGI IMG/M metagenome (GOLD analysis project Ga0207697, IMG submission 184293) | Switchgrass rhizosphere microbial communities from Kellogg Biological Station, Michigan, USA, with PhiX - S5 (SPAdes) (version 2) | ecosystem: Host-associated > Plants > Roots >... | reverse complement strand
CGAATTGAGGACGTCAATGAATTTCCCGGTCACATAGCCTGCGATGCCGAGTCTGCCAGCGAGCTGGTCGTGCCGATAATCCGTGATGGAAAGCTGATTGCGGTGCTCGATCTCGACAGTCCGAGGATCGCGAATTTCACGGACGAGGATGAAGCTGGCTGCGTTGCAGTCTGCGATCTGCTCGCGAAGATAGCCGGTAACCAGCACGACTTCGCGCACCTCGGCCGCACGCAACCGCAACGCGTGCCACTCGAGCAGAGTTCGGCCGCCGAATTCGAGAAGGATTTTCGGCGAGTCCGATTGTAAACGAGTTCCGCGCCCGGCTGCGTAGATAATAGCTTTCATGCCGGCACCTCAACTTCTCGCGCGACACGCTGCGCAAAACCGCGCAGCGGTTCCTCGGCATAGAGAAGCGCGCCACCGATTAGCGCGAACGTCAAGTCACGCGCACGGCGGATGATGGCGTAGGGAGCCGCAAGCGCCGGTGGCAAACCGAAAAGGTAAAATAGAAAAATAATGCCACTTTCCTGCACTCCAAGGGCGGCCGGGGCAAAAATCCCGAGTGCCTTGGCGACGCCGATGAATGCCTCAAAGGCCAGTGCCTGACTCCAATCCAACGGCATTCCAACCAAGTTTGAGACGAGCAAAATGTCCAGTGAATCGGCGATCCAACCCGCCAGATAAAACGCCACGCTGGAAAGGAAGCGCCGTCGATCATGGCGATAGAAACCTAAAATTCGCCGATCGAGTTGCCGCAAACTTTCCGCTCGCGACGTAAGCGCGCGAATGCGCAATCGCAATCGCCTGGTCAACGTCAGGAATGTGCTGAAAATTCCTCGATGCTGCAGCCAGAAGAGCATCCCGATGAGCGCGGTTGCCGCGCCGGTAATTGCGAACATGCCGGCGCGAGCAGGTGAATTGGCCGGCAGAATGGAAGAACCGGCCACCGCTCCAAACGCGATAAAAATCACTTCAGCCAGAACTTGCGCTGTCTTTCCGATGATTACGCTTGATGCACCGTCGACAACCGGCAGGCCGCGTTTATGGAGCAGATAGACTTTCGCGGCTTCGCCTCCGAGATAAGCGGAAGGGACAACATTGTTGAGCGATTCTCCAGCCCACCGAATGCGGAATAGCGTTCCGAAGCTGATCGATTTCGGAATGGTGTGGCTCAAGCACAGACGCCATCCAACAGTATCAAGAAGGTAAACGAGTGCGTAAGGCAGCAGAATAAGAGGAGCCGACCAACCGAGCGTGGCGAAAGCGCGCGGGATCGTATCTACTCCGGTTCGATATACGAACCAGGCAAACAGCGCAAGGCCCGCTCCGGCAATAACAAGTCTTAACGCCAACTTCACGCGGATTTTTCCGAGATTGCCGGCGCACGTCCGGTGTCTCGCCACTGCGAGCGAAGCGCGATGATCCAAAAGAGATGTACACCTATCCCGGCGATCCAGAGGAAGAGATCGAGTTTGCCGGCTATTGCCAGCAACAGGACCAGCAGCGAAAAGTCTCGGCTGGTCGTGTTTGCGATGAGGTAAATGGGAGCGCAACCTGCCCGATGCGCGGTCACAATCAAGCGATCGAGCAAGCTCAACCCCGCGATCTTTACGCCGTTCGTTTCAGCGACGCAGTCGAGGATGGCGGGGATTTTTTTCACCGCACCCTGCCTTTGCCGAAAGCCACCCGAAGCCCGAAGCAGGCGACCGCATCCAAGTCAGAAATCAATTCGTCGACCGTTGCGGTCGCACAGATGAGCATGGAATGAAGAGGAGCTTGCAAGGATGCCTTCGCAAAAAAACAGAAACAAGCGGCGCAACTAATTACTGGTATTAAGTAGCAGAAAGTCAATTATTCTCATCTTAGGCTGCTGCGAATCATGACTTCCTCGACCAATGGCGAAATCAGTAAGACGCAGCAATTCAAGCGACTTCTGCAATCCAAACGTCTTGAGTTCTTGATGGAGGCTCACAATGCATTGAGCGCCCGGATCGTCGAGGAAACCGGATTTCGCGGAATCTGGGCCAGTGGGCTTTCGATCTCGGCCGCGCTCGGCGTACGCGACAACAATGAAGCGAGCTGGACGCAAGTAATGGAAGTCGTCGAATTCATGAGCGACGCCACTCACATTCCCATCCTGCTCGATGGTGATACCGGCTACGGAAATTTCAACAACATGCGACGGCTCGTGAAAAAACTGGAGCAACGTGGAGTTGCAGCCGTCTGCATCGAAGACAAACTTTTCCCCAAGACCAATTCGTTCATCACCAGCGAACGTCAGCCGCTCGCCACGATTGATGAATTCACGGGCAAGATTAAGGCGGTCAAGGATGCGCAAAAGGATCCAGACTTTTGTCTGGTGGCACGGCTCGAGGGATTCATCGCGGGTTGGGGGCTCGATGAAATGCTCCTCCGCGCCGAAGCGTATCATCTCGCGGGGGCGGACGCCCTTCTGGTTCACAGCAAGAAGGTGACGCCAGATGAGGTGCTCGCATTTGCAAAAGCGTGGGCGAATAAGTGTCCGCTCGTGATCGCTCCCACCACTTATTACAGTACGCCGGTCGAAGTCTTTGAGCAGGCGGGCATCAGAATCGTGATCTGGGCAAATCAAAATGTCCGTAGCGCAATCGCCGCGATGCAAGAAACCACCCGTCGTATTTTCACTGAGCGTTCGGTTCAAAATGTCGAAGATGGAATTGTTCCGGTGAAAGAAGTTTTCCGGCTTCAGAATGCGGAAGAACTGTTGCTTGCCGAGGAGCGTTACTTGCCAAAAAGTCGGGCCTCTACCCGCGCGATTATTCTCGCTGCGAGTCGCGGCAACGAACTGGGAGAGGTTACGGCTGGCATCCCCAAGGCGATGGTGCCCGTTTCCGGCACACCACTGCTGCACAAGCTCGTCGCCCAGTTCGGCGCGGCCGGCGTCCGTGCGATTACCGTAGTGCGGGGTTATGCGGCTGAAAAAGTGCATGCCCCCAACGTGGAATTCGTAGAGAACGAGGATTTCGAAGACACTGGCGAATTGCTTTCACTGCACCAAGCCCGCGATCAGATCGAGGGCGATGTGATCATTTCGTTTGGAGACATCCTTTTTCGCCAGCATATCCTGAACAATCTACTCGCGGAAGAACACGATATCGTTATCGCGGTGGATGCGATGTGGGAGCGGCGACGCGAGCGTGCAGCGAATGAATACGTCGACTATGTCACGGCGACGCGGCCCTACTCGTTGCGTTACGAGGAAGAGGATGCGTTCCTGGCGAAGATGGGACCAGATCTTGCGACCGATAATATCGATGGTGAATGGATCGGCCTAGTCAAGACGACGGCGAATGGTTCCGCGGCAATCTGCGACGCGCTCGATGTCTTATCCAAGCGCCCGGATTTTTGCCGATTGCGCTTCGACGATCTTTTCAATCATCTCGTAAGCTCGGGCCAACGCGTGCAGGTTCTTTACATTAGCGGACAATGGCTGGATGTGGACGACCTCGACGATCTCGCGCGAGCCCAAGCGTTCTAAGCTCTAGCTAGCCCGATGTCCCGAAAACATGATTAGCGCTTGTTCGTTCGTCGATCAGCTGCGTGGACTTGGTTATTCACAATATGCGGGGGTGCCTTGCTCCTTTTTGACCTCTCTGATCAACTACGTGATCGATGATCCAGCGCTGGATTACATCGGCGCCACGAGCGAAGGCGAGGCAGTCGGAATCACGTTCGGGGCGTTTCTCGCCGGGCGAAAAACGGTGACCATGTGTCAAAACTCCGGCCTCGGTAACATGGTGAACCCCCTCACCTCGCTCAACTACCCGTTTCGTGTGCCGACGTTGCTGATCGTTACCTGGCGCGGACAGCCCGAAGTGAAGGACGAACCGCAACATGAACAGATGGGAAGGATCGTGCACCGTTTGCTCGAAACCTTGGAAATACCGTGCTTGCCTTTTCCTCGCAGCGAAGCGGAAATCGCCAAAACGATGGAGCAGGCCGAAGCGAGCATGGAGAAACGAAAACGGCCGTTCGCATTAGTTATGCAAAAAGGATCGGTCGCGCCGCACGCTTTGTCGGGTCGCCTCGAATCCGAGTCGATCAAAACCGATTTGCGAGAAAACCTCTCGGCGAAGGAGAATGAGCGACCCACGCGGACGGCTGCAATCGAGCTCATTCTCGATGCTCTCGCCGGTGACGAAGCGATCATTGCTTCGACTGGCAAGACCGGCCGCGAACTCTTCACGATCTCGGATCGCGCCAACCACCTCTACGTCGTTGGCGGAATGGGCACTGCGTCGGCGATTGGTTTCGGTGTGGCACACGCGCTCCCCAGGCAACCAGTCGTTGTGATCGACGGAGATGGCGCTGCCCTGATGAAGCTCGGCGTGTTCGCCACGATTGGCCTGTATCAACCATCGAATCTCCTGCACATCGTTCTCGATAACGAAGCGCACGATTCAACAGGAGGCCAGCAAACGGCGTCAGGGATTGTCCGGTTCGCGGCCATCGCCGCTGCGGCTAATTACCATTCAGCTTTTGCAGTGGATCGCCCGGAGAAGATTCGCGAGGCGGTTCGTCTGCTACGTCATCGACCCGGACCTTCCTTATTGCACGTGAAGATACAACCGGGCTCGCCGGGGAAGCTCGGTCGTCCGACCGTGCAACCGCACGAAGTAAAAGAACGCTTTTCACAATTCCTGAACTCGAATGCGAAATGAAAGATCCGCTTCTCTTCACTCCGGGACCACTCACCACGAGCGCGACCGTGAAAGCCGCGATGCAGCGCGACATTGGTTCGCGCGCCGCCGACTTCATCGAACTGGTTGCAGGCATTCGCTCGGAATTGCTTCACATCGCGGGTGTCTCGCGCGAACAAGGTTACGAAGCCGTGCTCATGCAGGGAAGTGGGACATTCGGGCTTGAGTCGGTCATATCGTCAGTGATACCACCGGAAGGGAGATTCGTGGTGCTAGCTAACGGCGCTTATGGCGAGCGCATGGCTACGATCGCAGAGCGATTGGGAATTTCCACCAGGCTGGCCCGCTGGCCGGAGAACGAATCGCCACAGCCCGCGGCCGTGCAACGCCTCATCGAGGAAGAACCGGGCGCCACTCATGTGGCAATTGTGCATTGCGAAACTACCACCGGCATTTTGAATCCGATCGACGAGATTGTGCGAATAGTAAAAGCGGGTGATCGCGAATTCATTCTCGACGCAATGAGCAGTTTCGGCGGTGTGCCCCTCGATTTGAGCAAACTGGAAATCGATTATCTAATTTCTTCCCCTAATAAGTGTCTCGAAGGCGTGCCCGGTTTCTCCTTCGTGCTGGCGCGACGCGACGCGCTCGAAGCAACCAAAGGCCGTGCGCGGAGCGTCAGTCTCGATCTGCTCGCACAATGGGAAGGCCTTGAAAGGAATGGGCAATTCCGGTTCACGCCGCCCACCCACGCGCTCCTCGCCTTCGCTAGAGCGCTCGAAGAACTGCGCGAAGAAGGTGGCGTCTGCGCTCGCGCCGCCCGCTACCACGTTAGTCACGAGACTTTGCGAGCGGGAATGCGCAGGCTTGGTTTCGCCGAGTACTTGCCCGCAGAGCGCCAGAGCAACACCATTACCGCGTTTCGTTATCCCGATGATCCGAGCTTCCGATTCGAAGATTTCTATCATCGTCTCCGTGCGCGCGGCTTCGTCATCTATCCCGGCAAGTTGAGCCAGGCCGACTGCTTTCGGATCGGAACCATCGGCCGCATCAACGCGGAAGACGTGGGCGACCTTGTCGCCGCGATCGGCGAAGTGCTTCGCGAGATCGACTGCTGAGATCCTCAGGCTACACCGATTTTTTTGATCGCGCGAGATTGTAGATTGAGGAATCCACACCGCAACCTAATGGCGTTGAGCTATCTGGCCACCTCAGGTCCAAAGCGTCAGCGCAAGGTCGGCAACCAGGGGGACCGAGCCCGCCGGGCCCAAAGAATTTGCACAAATTCTGCCGATTTTTCTTCCATTCCCCAAATTGGATGCGGTAGAGTCGGCGGCTTCAGAGGAAAATGGATAACATCATCGAGGCGAGAGAACTGCAGATAGAACGCAAGCATTTCTACGTGGAGCTCCGAGAAAATGAGCGCGGGAAATTCTTGCGCATCACCGAAGAAGCTCATGGCCGCCGCAACAGCATCATCGTGCCGAGTACCGGCGTCGATGACTTTACGGCGACAATTGCTGAAGTTCTGACGAACAACGAACGGGCGCCAGCTTAACCTGCTTGATCGCCGGTTCGGGTTTCTGGCAGCCAAGTCGGCTGTGACAGTTTCTCACCTCTAAACAACACGACTCTTCGAGTTTTCAGGATCGTTGACACGGCGACACCTGAAACTACTTTGGCCCGTTCGTTTCTTGGCGATTTTTTCGCATCCTAAATATGGCCACAAGACGCAAATCCACGGTTCGAAAATCAGCTCGGCGCACATTAAAAAGACCGAAACGACAGGCAAATAGGCGCACTCGGGTGAAGAAAACGAAAAAGCCGCGCTACGTTTATTACTTCGGGGACGGCCACGCAGATGGATCAGGCAGTATGAAATCGTTGCTGGGTGGCAAAGGCGCGAATCTCCACGAAATGACGCGCATCGGCCTGCCGGTGCCGGCTGGGTTTACCATCACTACCGAAGTGTGCACTCACTTTTACGGTCATAATCGGACCTATCCGCGAGAGCTGCAGGCGGAGGTTGCCGCCGCGCTGGCAAAAGTCGAGAAATCTGTCGGAAAAAAATTCGGCGATAAGGAGCGGCCTTTGCTCGTTTCCGTAAGATCGGGCGCGCGTGATTCCATGCCCGGGATGATGGATACCATCCTGAACCTCGGGATGAATGACGATGTGGTCGAGATTGTCGCAAAAAAAACAAGCAACCCGCGGTTCGCCTGGGATTCATACCGGCGTTTCCTGCAAATGTACGGCGACGTGGTCATGGGAGTTCAGAAACGGCCGGGCGAAGACCATGAACCGTTCGAGACGATCATCGAACACCTGAAGGACGAGCGCTACGGCAAGCATGACTTCCCTGATGTGAGATTGACGGTCGCCGATCTCAAAGAGCTTGTGCAACGATTCAAAGCATTAATTAAAGAGCGCACCGAAAAATCTTTTCCGCAAGATCCACAAGCACAGCTTTGGGGCGCGATCGGAGCGGTTTTTGGCTCGTGGATGAACGATCGCGCGATGGTGTACCGCCGGAAATACGGCATCCCGCACGACTGGGGAACGGCCGTCAATGTGCAGACGATGGTATTCGGAAATATGGGCGAGACGAGCGCCACCGGGGTAGCATTTACGCGCGATCCTGCCACCGGTGAAAAAGTCTTTTACGGCGAATATTTGATCAATGCCCAGGGCGAAGACGTCGTTGCGGGCGTGCGCACACCTCATCCAATCGCCCATTTGGCAAAAGAAATGCCCGCAGCCCATAAAGAGCTCATGAAGGTCCGCGCGGTCCTTGAACGTCACTTCAAGGACATGCAGGACCTCGAATTCACAGTGGAGGAAAACCGCCTCTACATTCTGCAAACTCGCAACGGCAAACGCACCGGTCACGCCGCCGTCCGTATCGCAGTCGATATGGTCGGTGAAAAATTAATCACTAGAAAAGATGCTGTGCGCCGTATCCCGGCCGATTCGCTGGCCCATCTTTTGGCGCCGGTTTTCGATCGGCAATCAGCGAAACAAGCGAAAAAGATCGGCACCGGCCTGGCCGCCGGCCCAGGAGCGGCTTGTGGTCGCGTTGTCTTTAACGCGGAGGAAGCCGTGGTGCGTTCCGAGAAGGGCGAAAAGGTCGTGCTTGCGCGCATTGAAACGTCCCCTGAAGACCTGCGCGGCATGATTGCCGCGGAAGGCATCCTCACATCGCGGGGCGGCGTTTCTTCCCATGCGGCCCTCGTTGCCCGGCAAATGGGAAAGGTGTGTGTGTGCGGCGCGACGGGGATTCAAATCGATTACCAGAAGCGTACCCTCAGTGCGAATGGCACGACCCTAAGTCGAGGCGATTACATCTCCATTGACGGCACCGCGGGAGAAGTGTTTGCCGGCGAAGTCGCGACGGCGCCCTCGGAAATCGTCCAGGTGCTGATCGATCGCTCACTCGACCCAAAAAAGAGCGTCACTTATCAAGAGTACGCAAAACTGATGAAGTGGACGGACGAATTTCGCAGACTGGGCGTGCGCACAAACGCCGATACGCCCGAGCAGGTTGCAAACGCAGTCGCGTTCGGTGCGGAAGGCATTGGGCTCTGTCGCACGGAGCACATGTTCTTCGAAGGCAATCGCATTGACGCCATGCGAGAAATGATTCTTGCTGGCACGAAGGACGAGCGGGCACGTGCCCTGGCGAAACTGCTTCCTTACCAGCGCAACGATTTCATTGGCATTTTCACGGCGTTAAAAGGTTTGCCCGCCACGATTCGTTTTCTCGATCCACCGCTTCATGAGTTTTTGCCGAATGATCACGCGCAACAAAACGAACTTGCAAACAAGCTGGGTGTCGCGGTTGAGCAAATCGCGCGCCGCGTGCACGAGTTGCACGAGTTCAATCCGATGCTCGGTCACCGAGGCTGCCGACTCGGCATCGTTTATCCGGAAATTTCCGAAATGCAGGCAAGGGCGATTTTCGAAGCCGCAGCCGAAGTGCAGGACAAAGGAATCAAGGTCCGTCCCGAAATTATGATTCCGCTCGTTGGATTCCCGCGTGAGCTGAAGCTTCAAATCGACATCGTCCGGCGTGTGGCCGGTGAAGTGGCAAAGGAAAAGGGGACAAAATTCAATTATCTGGTCGGGACGATGATCGAAATTCCGCGTGCCGCGCTCGTTGCGGACCAGATCGCGCGCGACGCCGAGTTTTTCAGTTTCGGCACAAACGATCTCACCCAAACGACACTCGGAATGAGCCGGGACGATTCGGGAAGCTTTCTTCCGGCGTACGCCGAGCTCGATATTGTGGAATCAAATCCCTTTGCGTCGATCGATCAGAAAGGCGTCGGCCGCTTGATGGAAATAACGCGCGACTTCGGGCGCAAGACCCGGCCAAACATCAAACTGGGGATTTGCGGCGAACACGGTGGGGAGCCAGCGAGCGTCAAGTTCTGCCACCGGTTGGGCTTGGATTACGTAAGTTGCAGTCCGTTCCGGATTCCAATTGCCAGATTGGCCGCGGCGCAGGCAGCACTCGAAAGTTAAACGCTTGGTTACATTTCAGGACATCGAAGCGGCGCGCAAACGAATTGCGGACGCGGTTTATTATTCGCCTTGTCCGCCCTCCATTCCTCTAAGCGAAATCACCGGCATGAAAATTTTCTGCAAGCTCGACAACTTGCAGCGAACGGGAAGTTTCAAGGAGCGCGGCGCGCGCAATGCGCTGGCACAGCTGTCGAGTGACCAGCAGAAACGCGGGGTCATCGCCGCGTCTGCGGGCAATCACGCTCAAGCGCTCGCTTATCAGGGCAGCCTGCTCGGTATACCTGCGACAGTAGTGATGCCGAAATTCGCGCCGCTCATAAAGATCAGCACCTGTCAGCAACTCGGTGCAACTGTCATCTTGCACGGAGATGGTTTCGGGGAAGCAAAAGCGCGTGCACATGAAATCGCCGCGGACAAGGGCCTCGCATATATCAACGGGTACGATGATCCCGCGATTATCGCCGGACAGGGGACGATAGCTTTCGAAGTCGTCGAACAGGTTCCTGACCTTGAAGCGGTGATTGTTCCAGTGGGTGGAGCCGGTTTGCTCGCTGGTGTTTGCTTGGCTCTCAAAACATTGCTACCAAACGTCAAAATTGTTGCCGTAGAAGCCGAAAACGTCGCGAGCTTTTCAGCCGCGCTTAAAACAGGAAGCCCGAAGAAAATCACGATGCGTCCGACGCTCGCAGATGGGCTAGCTATCCCGCAGGTGGGAGCAAACGCGTTCCAAATTGCGCGACCGCTCGTCGATCTAACTGTCACCGTGACTGAAGAAGAGATCGCTCTGGCGATCCTCCGTCTCGTTGAATTAGAAAAAAGCGTTGTCGAAGGAGCCGCAGCCACACCATTGGCTGCGTGCATGTCCGGAAAATTGAAAGAACTCGCCGGTAAGCGGGTAGTTCTGTTGCTTTGCGGTGGGAACATCGACCCGAATGTTTTAAGTCGTGTGATTGAAAGCGGCCTGGTGGCGGACGGCAGGCTCGGGCGATTCACCGCCGTAATAAGTGATCGACCCGGCGGTCTGGCCGATCTGGCAGCCCAAATCGCGTCGACGGGAGTAAGTGTGAAGCAAATCCTGCACGATCGCGCCTTCGCCAGCCCGGATGTCTCAGTAGTGAACGTGCTTTGCACGGTCGAAACCCGCAACCATCAGCACCTGGCCGAACTGCGCGCCCTTTTGAAAAGCCGGGGCGTCGAAATTCACGACGCTCAATAGATGGTAGAGCACGAGCGCCGGGCGCTCCGACAAACTTGAAGCGCGATTCGCTTTCCGTAGTCTGCTCCCATGCAACGGCGTGACAAAACAATCGATCCAAATTCCTTCGCGCGCCGCCATATTGGCCCGAACGAAGAAGAAGTACGCGTCATGCTGCGCGAGGTCGGCTTCGAAGATCTCGATTCCCTGGTCGAAGCTGCTGTTCCACGAAATATTCGGCTGGATCGAGACCTGAACCTGCCGGAAGCGAAATCGGAGATGGAAGCGCTGACCGAGCTCCGCGCGATTTCCAGGAAGAACAAGCTCCCGCGCTCATTCATCGGTTGTGGCTATTCCGATAGCATTACGCCGCCAGTGATCCAGCGAAACATACTGGAGAATCCCGGCTGGTACACGGCTTACACGCCTTACCAAGCGGAGCTCGCGCAAGGCCGACTCGAGGCCCTCCTCAACTTCCAGACGATGATCACCGACCTGACAGCGCTCGAGATTGCCAATGCGTCGCTGCTTGATGAAGCCACAGCGGCCGCCGAAGCGATGGCGCTTTGTCATGCGGTCGTCCCTAATCGCAAAACGTTTTTTGTCGCGGACAATTGTCACCCCCAAACGATTGCTGTCGTGCAAACACGCGCAAAGCCGCTGGGCATCGAGGTTCAGATCGGCAATTTCGCAGAGTACAAGCTCGACGAGACCGTTTTCGGCGCGCTGGTCCAATATCCCGCCACTGATGGCGCAATATACGATTATGCAGACTTCATTAAGCGGGTACATGACACCGGCGCCCTTGTCGTGGTGGCAGCCGACATCCTGGCGCTGACGCTGCTGAAACCGCCTGGAGAATTTGGAGCCGATGTCGCGGTCGGTAACACGCAACGCTTCGGCGTTCCGCTCGGGTTTGGCGGCCCGCACGCGGCATACTTCGCCACGCGCGACGAGTACAAACGTCACATGCCCGGCCGGCTCGTGGGCGTTTCGCACGATGCGGAGGGGCACGCCGCTTATCGACTTGCGCTGCAAACGCGCGAGCAACACATCCGTCGCGACAAAGCGACCAGCAACATTTGCACGGCTCAGGTTCTACTTGCTGTGATTGCCTCGATGTACGCTGTGTATCATGGCCCTCGTGGATTGCGGGCTATCGCCGAACGCGTTCATCGCCTAACAAGTCAACTTGCCGATGGTCTGCGCGCGCTGGGTTTGAAAATCGCACACGAAAATTTCTTCGACACAATACGCGTCGAAGTCGAATCGAGCGCGCTCATTTTAGAGCACGCGCAAAAAGCGGACTGCAATCTGCGCGCACTTGGCCCGCGCGCGATCGGCATATCGTTCGACGAAACAACTACGACCCGCGATATCGAGGCGTTGATGTCGGTCTTTCGCGGCACGCTCGTCCGGGATTTTGCGGACGAGGAGCTGGGCGAACCGCCAATTCGGATTCCGCAATCCGCAATTCGCACTTCCCAATTTCTCACGCACGCCGTCTTCAACACACACGACACCGAGACGGAAATGCTGCGGTATCTGAAAAAGCTCGAATCGCGAGATCTTTCACTGACCACCTCCATGATCCCGCTCGGATCTTGCACGATGAAATTGAATGCAACGGCGGAAATGTTCCCGATTTCGTGGCCGGAAATTTCCAAGCTGCATCCGTTCGCGCCGACAGAGCAGACGGCCGGCTATACAGAAATATGCAAACAGCTCGAAAACTGGCTTGCCGAAATCACTGGATTTGACGCAATTTCATTGCAGCCGAATGCCGGATCGCAGGGCGAATACGCGGGCCTGCTGGCGATCCGCGAGTATCACGCTTCGCGTAACGAAGGCCACCGAAATGTTTGCCTCATCCCGACGTCCGCCCATGGCACGAACCCCGCCAGCGCAACCATGGCAGGTTTTAGGGTTGTCTCAGTTGCCTGCTTGAAAGATGGCGACATTGACCTTGCCGATCTGCGCGCCAAAGCCGAAGCGCACGCGCGCGACCTCGCCGCGCTGATGGTGACGTATCCTTCGACGCACGGCGTTTTTGAGCCCACGATTCGCGAAATCTGCGACATCGTGCACGTGCATGGCGGGCAGGTTTACATGGACGGCGCGAACATGAATGCGCAGGTCGGCCTTTGCCGGCCCGGTGATTATGGCGCGGACGTCTGTCACTTGAATTTGCACAAAACGTTTTGCATTCCCCACGGCGGTGGCGGCCCGGGTGTCGGACCCATTGGTGTGGCCAGGCATCTCGCGCTCTATCTTCCCCGAGAGTTCATTCTCGACCCCGGGACCGGCCGAATTTTGTTTGGAGACGGAGAACATGGGAAACGTCCACCGAAAGGGAGCGGCTCCGATTACCGGCACGGAGGAGGCAAAGGTGGCAACGTTTCTGCCGCGCCCTACGGCAGCGCCAGCATTTTGACGATTACGTGGATGTACATCTGCATGATGGGCGCCGCGGGATTGAAACGCGCAAGCGAAGTCGCAATTCTAAATGCTAATTACATCGCCAAACGGCTCGACCCTCATTTCCCT
>Ga0207697_10001448_pt1 | contig 12958 bp, 15 predicted proteins | sample KBSSwiS5withPhiX_FD_184293 | JGI IMG/M metagenome (GOLD analysis project Ga0207697, IMG submission 184293) | Switchgrass rhizosphere microbial communities from Kellogg Biological Station, Michigan, USA, with PhiX - S5 (SPAdes) (version 2) | ecosystem: Host-associated > Plants > Roots >... | reverse complement strand
AACCCTTAACCTGCGACAATCCGCCGATTCTCCAAAAAAGGAGTGCAATTCGTCACACTTGGCGCTACAGTCAAATTCAATAAAGTGATGAGACTTTGATATGAGGCCCTCGCCCCTCAAGGTCCGAACAGGAGCTGAACATGTACCAGCCACCGGTCCGCAGTCAGGACGATCTTCAATACATTGTGAGTGGGCTCAACGGGAGTAAACCCGGCGATTGCCTCTCAATCACGCACGCACTCCGCGAGGAGGCTCCATGAGCATTCAAGGTCTTCCGCGTACGTCGCCCGGTCTTCGTGTCACTGGCTGGGCCCGCCGGGGCCAGAGCATTTTGATGAACCGGTCCAGCACCATCATGGTTGCCGTCGCCGTGACCATCATTGTGGGGTTACCGCTTATGGCCATGGTGGCTCCGCTGCCGCATGACCCGCTACGTCCGGATACGGACGCGATCGGTATTGCACCCAACGGAACCCATTGGTTCGGAACTGATGGCAACGGGATGGATATTTTCTCCCGTACCATCGAGGCCGCGAAGCTGGACCTCCCAGTTGCCCTCGCCGCCACAGCACTCTCTTTGCTGGTTGGGGTCCCTTTGGGCCTGTTCGCAACCAGCGGCAAGCTCGGCGATGCCATCATGCGCGTCATTGACGCATTTGCAGCGCTTCCGATCATCGTGATCGCCGTGGTCTCAATCAAACTCATGGGTGGCGGGGCGACGGATGTGGTCCTTGCGATCGCTATCGTGGCTGCGCCCAGATTTGTGCGACTTTCCCGCGCTGCTGCGCTGGCACTTCGGTCCGCACGGTATGTGGAGGCCGCGGCAGCGATTGGTTGTTCGCCGATCCGCATCGCCTTCAACCACATCTTCCGCAACGCTTATGGCGTGGTCCTGGTGCAGGCAACGCTCACCGCGGCCAATGCGCTCGGAACCATTGCTGCCTTGAACTTCCTTGGCGTAGGGGTGAAACCTCCCACGCCCACGTGGGGGGCAATGATCAACGACGGTGTCAGCATGCTGATTCGCGGGGAGTGGTGGGCTGCTGCCTTTCCCACCCTTGCGATGCTCCTAGCCATTGGTTCCCTCAACGTGATCGCCGGGGGAATCGAAACCAAGATCGAGCGAGTGGAAAGGGCACGATGATGACAGGACTTCACGTACAGGACCTCGTGACCGAGTTCCACTCCCGGGGCGGCGTAACGCGCGCCCTGCACGGTATCTCCTTCGATGTCGGCGCCAATGAAGTCGTGGGCATCGTGGGTGAGTCCGGATCAGGGAAGTCCACTGTGGTGCGCTCGGTGATCAAGCTGCTGATGCCTCCCGGTCGTGTCATGGAAGGCACCGCCGAATTCCACGGCCAGGATTTGATCCGCTTGCCAGAGCGGCAAATCCGTCATATCCGTGGCAAAGAGATCGGCTTCGTTGCACAAAACCCCTTCAGCGCACTGAACCCCGTGGTCCGCATCGAGAAGCAGTTCGCGAACATCGCCAAAGCCCACGGCCTGAAGGCGGACGCTGAACTACGTAGCCGTGCGCTCGAATTGTTGGCTTCTTCCGGCGTCAACGAACCCGAACGCGTTATTCGTGGCTATGCGCACGAACTCAGCGGCGGCATGGCACAGCGCGTCGTCATCGCCATGGCGCTCTACCTCAACCCACGCCTTGTCATTGCCGACGAACCGACGACGGCACTTGACCTCACTGTGCAGCGGCAAGTGCTGGACACGCTCACGAGGTTGACGAAGGGGAGCGGCCGATCGATGTTGATTGTCACTCATGACCTTGGAGTGGTGGCCAACTACTGCGATCGCGTCCTGGTGATGTACCGCGGCCGGATTGTTGAACATGGTCCTGTATCCGAGGTTTTTGTTCACCCGAAGGATCCTTACACCGTCTCGCTGCTTGATTCTGTTGTACAGCCGAAAGCCGCCGTACAGCCGAAAGCAGCTGAGATCCCCACGACAGAGCCAGAAGCCGAGAGGCCTAACGGCACGCAGCCGAAGAGTGCCGACACAACGAACCCCACCGTTCTCTCCCCCTCCAGGAGTGCCTAGCCATGCCCATCATCGAACTGAAGGATGTCAGGAAAACATTCCGAAGCCCCCAAGGGCAGCTTGTCACCGCGGTGGACGGAGTTTCACTTGCCGTCGAACGGGGCGAAACCTTGGGGATCATTGGTGAAAGCGGCTCCGGCAAGTCCACACTGGGCCGCCTGATTCTGAGGCTCATTGAAGCCGACTCCGGAACAATCCTCCTGGAAGGCGAGGACATCCGGGGCTTGTCGAAAGCACAGCTGAGGAAACGACGCCGGCGCTGGCAGATTGTCTTCCAGGAGCCTTTCGCATCGCTGAACCCCCGTTTGACGATCCGCCAGATAGTCGAAGAGCCGCTGATCGTTGCCAAGACATATGGCTCCAGGGCTGAACGTCTGCGCCGTGTCACGGAAACGCTCGAAGAGGTGGGGTTGTCGCAGGATTTCCTCAGCAGGCGTCCCGCCAACCTCAGTGGTGGGCAGCAGCAACGGGTGGGCATCGCCCGCTGCCTTGTAACAGACCCGACACTGGTGGTGCTGGATGAACCGACGTCCTCGCTGGACCTGACGATCCGGGCATCAATCCTGCGCATGCTGGCCAAGCTCCAAGTGGCCAGGGGATTAACTTACGTCTTCGTCTCCCATGACATCGATACAGTCCGCCACTTTTGTACCAGTGTGGCCGTAATGCACCGAGGACGGTTCGTCGAGACGGGTTCCACGGATGACGTTCTCTCCCATCCCCAAGAGTCCTACACCCAGACCCTGATGTCCGCGGCGATGCCTCCCATTCCCTATAACCCAGGAACCAAGGAGGCCATGGCATGATCCGCTACATCCTCTCCCGTGTTGTTATTGCGTTCCTGCTCCTCCTGGGACTTATTACCCTGAGCTTTGGGCTGGTTTCCCTCCTCCCGGGTAATCCGGCCGTAGCACTCCTGGGTGAGTATGCCACCGAAGCTGATATCGCCCGTATCAATGCCCAGCTTGGGTTGGACAAGCCTTTTTGGGAACGCTACTTCCACTACATTGGCCGCACTTTGAGTGGGGACCTGGGAAATTCGTTCTTCACGGGAAGCTCTGTTTCGAGTGAGATCTGGACGCGGTTGCCCAACACGCTTGTCTATCTGGTGCCGGGGCTTGTGCTTGCCCTGCTCATTGGAATGGGAATGGGTACCCTCGCGGCATACCGATATGGGCGCGTAGCAGACAAAGCATTCACTGCCGGCGTCTCTGTCCTCATGGCCATGCCGGAGTTTGTCCTGGCACTCCTTCTCCTCTTTATCTTCTACCAACAACTCCACCTGGCCCCCGCACCTTTGGGCATGCTATCCAGCTCCGATATCCCACCACCCAGAGTCACGGGATCGTTGGCGCTGGATGCAATGCTCGCCGGGCAATGGGGGACAATGCAGTCCATCCTCAGCAGGGCCGTGCTGCCGATCATTACCATGGGCTTGTTTTTTGCGGCTCCCTTTGGAAAGACCGTTCGGACTGGCCTCCTGCAAGTGCTCAACTCACCGCAGATCGAGTTTGCAAGGGCATGCGGGTTGAAGCCACTTCAGGTATTCCGCTACGCGCTCAGCGACGTGCGGGGGTCTTTGATGACCTACATGGTGCTGTTGTTCGCGGCTGCGCTGAGCGGTGCGGCAATTGTGGAAAGTGTCTTCTCCTGGCCAGGGGTTGGTGGTTGGTCATTGGACGGAGTGCTTAAGGGCGATGTCCCCGTCATCCAAGGGTTCGTGTTGATCATGGGTGCCACGAGCCTCCTTGGTTACGTGCTGCTGGACACCCTTATCACGCTGCTGGATCCCAGGACGCGCAACAACGTCGTTAGTGGTGTAAAGCGTCCGTCGAAGCTGGCCCCTGCTTCAGAGCCGGCTGTAGAGCCTGCCGTGCAGCAGGGCTAAGAGTCCTGAGAAAATCCTTGACAAATACTCCAGATTCAATAGATTGAAGATATGTTCACTTCATTGCATGCAGACAAGTTGACGGTCCTCGGCGGGAACATCCCGCTCGACGGCCGCGTGAGCTGGGTTCCAGAAGGTGCAACAGGCTTCCAGCCGTCGAACGCTTACCTCTTGACCGAAGGGACTTCCCGCCTTCTGGTTGATTCAGGTTTGGCTGTCCACAGCGACGAGATCCTCGATGACCTGGCGGAGCTCATTGGCGAAGGCGGGGGAGTATCCATCTTCTTCACCCGAAGCGAGATGGACTGTGTGTCCAACCTCGAACCGATCGCCGGTCGGTTCGACATCGAGCGGCTTTTCACTGGAGGGGTCATCAACCCCTTCGACGCCTTCGATGACCTGAGCAGGATGGCACTTCGAGGCAGGCGCCACCAGATCGATGCGCACAGGACCGAAGAGGGTGACTCCCTTGCACGGGCTGCCGAGATCGAGATAGCACCCGGCCGCGTGCTCCAAGTGGAATCACCCCTGCTTCGCCTCCTTCCCACGTTCTGGGGCTGGGACCAGGAAACAGGCACGCTGTTCACCTCGGATACCTTCACCCACGGCGTGATGGATCGGCCCGACGGCCAGCGCATCATCGACTCCACAGTGGAGGACACCACCACGGTGGAACAGGTAGCCGGGCACTTGTATGCGAAGTACGAGTGGATCCCGCGCTCTACATGTGAGCCACTGAGGGAATGGCTCCAGGACAAGTTCCACACCCTGGACCCCGAGATCATTGCACCTTCCCGCGGCTGCGTTCTCAAGGGACGCGACGTGGTCAAGCGTCACCTGGATTTCATGCTCGACGCCCTCACCCCGCAGCTGGTTTAGGAGAGAACCATGGAAGAACAACTCGTAGAAACGATGAGCAGCGACCTCCCGCGCAGCGTCGCGAAAGGCGTCACATGGATGAGTTCCTGCCTCCCGTTCCACTTGGCCGACCGCGTAATCCACGGGCACAACTCCACCTACCTGGTCCAGGGCGAACACTCGTCCATCCTGGTCGATACCGGTAACCCGTCCAGCTGGCCGATCATTTCAAGCACTCTGGATGAGCTCTTGGATGGACGAGAGCTGACCTATGTTTTCCCCACGCATCCTGAGCTTCCCCACACCGGAAACCTGCCCAGGCTCGTGGAGAAGTATCCGAACATCCAGGTGGTGGGCGACACCCGCGACTACCACTTGTTCTACCCACAGATCGTTCCAAATCTCCACGCAAAGGTGCCCGGGGACACGGTGGATCTGGGTGGGCAGGAGTTTGTGGTGGTCGAGGCCCTCATCCGGGACCTGCCCAACACGCAATGGGGATTTGCACCTGGAGCCGGTGTGCTCTTCACTGCGGATGGCTTCTGTTACATGCACCGTCCTGAACTCGACGACGAAGATCCAGTACACCTCCCCGGCGAATGTGGTTTGACCACCGGCGAACTGCAGGTTCCCATCGCCGTCGAGAACGCTGCCTTCTTCACCGGGAGCGCCCTTTATTGGGCGCGCTTCGCAAACGACGCAGACGCAGTTTACGATCGCGTCCTTCATCTTATTGATGAACTCGGCGTCACCTCCGTGGCCCCTACCCACGGCAACTTCATTAGCAACATCCGCGACGTGGAGCCCATCATCCGGGCCGGCCACAAGCGGGCATACCGCTACGAAACTGCACAGTCGTAGCTTCCCCCCAATAAACGGAGCCACCTTCATGAAAAGTCTGCGTTTGCTCACCGGAGGCGCTGCAATTGCCCTCACCACATCCCTTGTTGCCTGCGGGGGTCCAGCCCCGCAAACTGCAGCTACCAAATCCATAGAAAACGTTGTTGTTGCCGTGGGCGCCCTGCCTGACAGCCTGACGCCGGCGCCTTGGGGAGGCAGCGCCTCGCACGTAGTGCTCAGTGGACTCGGCTCGCAACTCCTCGAATACAAGATGGGAACAAGCGACGGCAAGTCCTGCCCCGCGCCGTCCACAGAGGTATCGGGCCGCCTGGCCGAAAGCGCCAAACCAAGCCCTGATGGAACGGGCGTGATTGTCACCCTTCGCAAGCTCACGAGTCAGTTTGGAAACACCCTGTCGGCCGAGGACGTCCGGTGGAGTTTCGATATCGGCATGAAGCGTCAGCCGGTGATGAAGGGGACGTTGAAGAGCAGCGGCTTCAATGTTGACAACCTGGTCAAGGTGATCGACGAGCACACCTTCCAGCTGAACACCACCGGACTTACCTCTTACACAGAAGAATCACTGCAAAACAACCTCTTCTACATCCACGACAGCACGGAAGCAAAGAAGCATGCGACGGCTGATGACCCCACCGCCAACGCCTGGCTTTCGAAGAACCTCGCCGACTACAGCGGCTGGAAGCTGGAAGAATTCACTCCCGGCGCATCCCTGACCGTGACGGCGGATCCTCAGTGGGAGGGCACACGCGGCACGGTGAAGCGTGTATCCGTCAAGGCTGTCCAGAGCACCGCTACCCGGAGCCAGCTGGTTGAAACCGGCGAAGTACAGGTAGCCAATGGCTTTGAATACGACCAGTACAAGTCACTGGAGAAGTCCCCGGGCGTGACTGTCATGAACTGCCCCAGCCAGACCCGCGACACCATGATGATCAACACGAAGACCGGTCCACTTGCCGATCCCAAGGTTCGGCACGCAGTGTCCATGGCTATCGACCGCGAAGCGCTGATCAAGGGTGCGTACGCAGGCTTCGGTGAACCCGCAAAATCGATCTTCCCCAATGTTGACGACTCTGCGATCTACAAGTTCAACAAGGACGAAGCCAAGAAGCTGCTCAGCGAGGCCGGATACGGCAATGGCTTCCCGATGACCCTCAGCTACAGCGTTACGCGTCCGGGGCCTGTAGCGGCCAAGTCCGCGGTCCTGATCCAGTCCATGCTCAAGGAAGTCGGCATCGACGTCCAGTTGCAGAATGTGGCCAGCTCCACCGACTTCTCGACGGCGCTCATCGACGGCCGTTACCAGGCCGTGCTGTACTCGGAGCCGATCGTCATTGCCGATCCCGCCTTCTACAGCTACGCGTTCTACGGCAGTGCCGCCCCCAGTAACAGCACCGGGTGGTCCAACCCTGAATTCGATAAGGCACGCAGCGAACTCGCAGCCACTCCGGACCAGGAAACGGAGAAGCGCGATGGCCTCTTGAAGAAGATGGCCGGGCTGGTGGACGAGGGCGCAGCCATTCTGTCGCTCGTTGAAACCAGGGGAGTGCTGGTCACCAGGGAGGGTCTCTCAGGTGCGGTTCCGCTGACCAATGGCCAAATCCACTTCAATTCCCTGGGCCGCTAGGCCGCCAGTAGCTACGCGTGATGCCGGCCGGTCGCCGTCGAAACCCGGCCGGCATCATCTTACAGAAGGAAGACTTCCGATGATTGAAATTTGCGGAAAGCAGGTCCGCGACACCCTGCAGGAGTTACTGGATCCGGCCACTACGGCCCTTGTGGTTATCGATATGCAGGAAGGGGCTGTCTACGCCGGCGGCGCCATCGGCGATTCCGGCCACGACCTGAGCATGATGCCTTCCGTGGCCAAGCGCTGCGGCAGGGCAATTGAGTCCGCCCGGAAGAACGGTGTGCCGATCTTCCACATCCGGGTCGAAAACCTTCCCGACGGCGCCAGCTCGCCTCCCGCGTGGCTGCGGGCTTTGTACACGGCTGCCAACGGGCGGCCGATCGATCTTGGCAGGCTCAGCCTCAAGGGCGATCCGGCTACGGAGTTTTGCGCCGAGTGCATGCCTGAAGAAGGCGAAGTCATCATCACAAAGCGCCGGCCAAGCGCATTCGTAGGCACGGAATTGGCGCTCCTGCTGCGGAGCCAGGGCATCGAATCCGTTGCTTTGGTAGGTGTCTCCACAGGCGGTTGCGTCGAGGCTACCCTGCGGGACGCGGTCCACAACGATTTCTACGCAGTCCTGATCGAGGACGCTGTGGGCGCCTACGACACCGTGGTCCACGACGCTGCGCTAACTGTCATGAGGGCCCGCCATGATGTCTGCACACTGGACCAGGCCATTGAGGTTTGGGACTCGGCCGGCGCGGGCTCCTGATTCGACTGACGAGAACCATAGAGAGGAGAAGCCGTTGAATCCCGGCACAGCCCAGCGTGCGGTGGCCACCGGCGCACACCGCCTCATTGGAGACCGCGTTCACCGTTTGGGAGCAAACATCGTCCTGGACGAAAACGTGAGTTGGTGCCCGCCCGGAACCCGGACCATCCAGCCTGTCAATTGCTACCTCATTAAGGGAGACAACGGCTCGGTGCTGGTGGATACGGGTATCCGGCTACATGAAGCTGAAATCATCCGGCAGCTGGATTCACTCCTGGATCCGGGGGAACGGCTGGCTGTGGTGCTGACACGGACGGAAATGGAATGTTGCCTGAACCTTCCGGCCATCGAAGCACGGTTCAACGTTGAATCGGTCTGGTACACAGGCGGAATTACGGTGCCGAGGATGACTGCGTCACCGCAGCGCATCATGGTCAATCCTGGAACCTCGCGTGAGGTGGAGGTTATCGATGGCCTGACGTTGGAGTTCGTGTCGCCGTTGATGCGGCTACTGCCGACGCTTTGGATCTTCGATCCAGTCTCCAAAGTGCTCCTGACCTCGGACGCATTCACCCATCGTTCCCCGGGTAGCTCGCGCTCTTCGGGTAGTTCGGCGGCGGCGGGATTGCAAAAATTCCAGTGGTTTGCCCAGGCGGATACGAGGGACATTGCGCGGGACGTTGAAGAAGTTATCCTCCGGCGAGAGGTCGCGGCCATCGGACCCGGGTACGGCGAGCCGATCGTTGGCGCAAGCGAATCTGCCGCCGAGGCCGGCGCACTGGCCGAGGCGATCAGAAAGGTGGGTATCCAGTGAGTACCGACGTTTCGGGCGCGGAGCGCACCACGGGCCGCGTCATCGCAGAAGGTGTGTATTGGCTGGGCGGATGCCTGTCCGCCAGCGCCGAGGGACAGGAAGTTCACTACCACGTTTCGTCTTATCTGGTGATGGGCTCTGAAGCATCCATCCTGGTGGACACGGGAGATCCCGCGCATCGGGATACCGTCCTGGCCGAACTGGAGAATGCGCTTGGAAGCAGATCGCTGGACTACGTCTTCCCGACGCATCCGGAAATCCCGCATGCTGGCAATCTTCCGGTTTTGTTGGAGCGTTATCCGTCGGCTGTCGTGGTTGGGGACATTCGTGATTATGCACTTCATTTCCCCGAGTATGCAGACCGTCTGACAGCCAAGCGTGCTGGGGAGTCGATCGCTCTCGGGGACAGGGAGTTCCACTTCCTTCCGGCTTACATCCGTGACCTGGAGAACACTCTCTGGGGTTACGACTCCGGTGCGGGAATCATGTTCGTTTCCGATGGCTTTTCCTACATCCACGACATACCCGGACCGGATGAGGACGATGAGCCCGTGCACCTGCCCGGGCAGTGCCGTTTGCTCTCCACCGAAATGCCGGCGCCGCCGTCCGTGGAACAGGCGGCGTATGGTACGGGCCGTGCGCTCTACTGGACCAAATTCGTTGATGTCGGCACGGCGTTCCGAAGCATCGAGGAAGCCCTGGAGAACTACCCAACCAGCTTGATAGGGCCTGCCCACGGAAACGTCATTGACGACGTCCAGGGCATGCTCAAGACGTCACTGGCTGCCCACCGCAAGGTTTACGAAGGGCGGAGGCTCTAAATGAACCTTCGTCACTATGCACAGCAAGGAGAGAGTCAATGCGGGACCTGATTGGATATGGGGAGAACCCCCCGATTGTCACTTGGCCTCACGGCGCCAAGGTTGCCGTCTCCTTGGTGCTGAATTACGAGGAAGGGGCTGAAAGTTCCATCGAAGCCGGCGATGAGCGGGACGAGGACGTTTCGATCTTTGGCGGGTGGTCCTCTGATCCCTCGCGGCGCAGCCTTATGAAGGAGTCCTTCTTCGAATATGGCAGCCGCGTTGGCATCTGGCGGTACCTGGGCATGTTGAGGGAGTACAACGTACCAGCAACTGTCATGGCTTGCGGAGCTGCCCTTGAACGGAATCCGGATGCGGCCCTTGCTATTGTCCGGGACGGTCATGAGATCTGCGCCCACGGCTACAAGTGGCGCGGAACCGTGGGAATGGAGCCCGACGAAGAGCGGCGTGAAATCCGGAAGTCCTTGGCCGCCGTCGAGGCTGTGTCCGGAGTACGGCCGGTGGGCTGGTATGTCCGTGAGGGCATCACCGAGAACACCCGGACAATCCTGGCCGAGGAAGGCGTGCTTTACGATTCCAATTCCTACGCAGACGACCTTCCGTACTATGTGAAGGCCGGCACCCACAATCACCTGGTGGTGCCTTACTCGGGTGACACGAACGATGCCCGCTTCTGGGGTAACGGGAGCCTGGGCACCGCGGAGGACTTCTTCAACGTGCTGAAGGACTCTCTGGACTGCCTGCTGATTGAGGGCGAAACCGTGCCCAAGATGATGTCCGTCGGGCTGCATTTGAGGATCGGCGGCCGGCCCAGCGTCGCCCACGGAGTGCGCCGTTTTCTGGAGTACGCCCTTGCCAAAGAGGGAGTCTGGTTCGCCACGCGCGAGGAGATCGCACGGTGGTGGATGGAGCACCCACCCGTGGAGGCCAACGCCAGTTCAGCCGAGGCTGCTTTCGAGGGGGCGGCGTAAATGGGAACAGGAGACGGGCAAACAGCCACGGTCAACATCGATCGCCTGGTGCACAACGTCAATGAGCAAGGCTTTACTGCCCTGGACAAGATAGGACTCAAGGGTCAGCGCGACCAAGGCCTGGTCAGCACACTCATCTCCCGGGACCTTAGTGGTTCTGATGATTTGTGCGTCAGCTGGGGTCGGATCCTTCCCGGTCAGCACCATCTATGCCACCATCACCCGGACGCGTCAGAGTTCTACGTTGTCCTTAGCGGAACCCCGATCGTCCATCTTGGCGACACTACGTACCGGGCAAAACCGGGGGATGGCATCTATATCCCGCGCGGGACTACGCACGGACTTACCAACGACGGTTTGGAAAATGTGGAACTCGTTGTTGGCGTGAGCAAGCCTGCTGACTGGCAATTCGTCGCCGATGAGTGAGGAGGATGCACACGTGACCCAGGAACAGTCTTCGATCCTTAAGCGCAGCGTTGGCATCATTACCGCCGACCCAACTCCTACTTTGCTGGCCCTCCTCGCGCACGCCGGGGTGGACTTCCTGGTCCTCGACGCGGAACAGACAGGGATTTCCATCCGGCAATGCCGCGATGTAGTGCAGCGCCTGGCTGGCTCGGGGGTGCACGTGGCAGTGCGCGTACCGGATTTGGAACCGAACACGTTGGTGGCTTTCGCCAACACCGGTGCAGGGGAGATCGTCCTTCCGCAGGTGCGGACGGTGGACCAACTCGAGCAGGCCTACGACGCTACGAGGTACGCCCCCATGGGTTCACGCCCCCACCAAGTCACACCCGCTTCGTCCTTTGGCATGGACTATTCCTCCGCTCCGTTGCTCACCGTCTTGTTCGAGACGGCAGAAGCTGTGGAACGCGTCAAGGAGTTCGTTGACAGCGACGCATTTGGCGGGGGCTGGGTGGGCCCGACTGATCTGGGCGCGGACCTCCGTCGACGTGGAGAAGAGCGCCCCGAAGCCTTGCAGGAAGCCATCCAGCATGTGGTGGACATTGTTGCAGGGGCTGGCTACAGCATCGGAGTTCCAGCGCCGGCAATGGCCGCAGCGGGGTCCGTTTTTCGCCGTGGCGCTGACCGTTGTGCCGTCTATTGGGAGAAAGAGGTTGCTTCCATGTTGACCGGTTACGCCGGGTTGCGGGCGGCGTGAGCAACCTTGCCAAGGCCGCGGGCGCTGTTGAATCCAGTGTCTTTAAAAAGGCATCCAAGCGAAATCATCTTCGATATACTGACGCAAAACCGAGGACTAATGAAGGAGTCGTCGTGGACGGTACGGACACAGCACAAGGCGAAGTAACCGAGTCCCTGGAACGCGACTTCTGGATTGCCCATCTCGGGGCCATGATCAAGCAGCAGCGCCTCGGCCGCTTCACGGTGGAGGAGCTCGCTGAGCGCGCAGGCGTCAGCGCTGGACTCATTAGCCAGATCGAACGCGGAATCGGTAATCCTTCCTTTGCGACGCTTCTTCGTTTGGCAAACTCGCTGGACCTTCCGCTGGCAAGCATGTTCATGGACCCGAATGAGGGCCAGGACCACATGCTGGTACGCCGGGCCGACAGGCGACGAATTGAAATTCCTTCCCAAGGCATCATCATGGAGCTGATCGTTCCGGATTCGGAGCGAAAGCTGGGTGTCATCAGCATGACGATTCCAGCAAACTTCGAGGGCGCCCATGTTCCGCATTCCCATGAGGGCGAGGAGTGTGTGATTCTGCAGGCCGGCACCCTCGTGGCGACCATCGGGGGCCAGGATTTTGTCCTTGAAGCCGGCGACAGCCTGACCTACGACGCTTCCTTGCCACACTGGTGGAGCAACCAAACGAATTCGGCCGCAGTCATGCTCGCGATCTCTACGCCACCCTCGCTCGGCAAAGCGCACTAATCGTGGGCGTTCCCGGCCCGGCGACCAGGCTTGGCATCCTGGTCCCGTCGAGCAATTCGAATGCAGAAACACTCACGGCATCAATCCTTGCGGAACAGCAGGACCTTGGAGTGCACTACACTCGCTTCCGTCTGCCTCCAAGCCTTGAGGATCCAGTTGACTTGGGCGTTCTTGGAGAGGCTCCTTCCCTGTTGAAAGACGCCGAGCTGCAAGGCGTTGCTTTCCACGGCACTTCGGGCTCCTGGACGGGTATCGCGGGGGATCAGGGTCTTTGTGCCGCGCTTGGGTCGATGTGCGGGGCGCCGGCCACCACTGCGTCCGTGGCCGTCGTCGAGGCCCTTGCGGCTTTGCAGGCAACACGCATCGGCCTCGTTTTTCCGGGGCCCGGCACTATTGCTTCCCTGATTCAAGAGGAG
>Ga0207697_10001447_pt1 | contig 12971 bp, 11 predicted proteins | sample KBSSwiS5withPhiX_FD_184293 | JGI IMG/M metagenome (GOLD analysis project Ga0207697, IMG submission 184293) | Switchgrass rhizosphere microbial communities from Kellogg Biological Station, Michigan, USA, with PhiX - S5 (SPAdes) (version 2) | ecosystem: Host-associated > Plants > Roots >... | reverse complement strand
AGAACAAATCGAATGAACTGGACAACGCCCGCGGCTAGAAAAATGAAAAGCGCGGCGAAGAACGCCCAGAATCGATTCCACCATAAGACATTAATCAGCTGAAGCGCCAGTCCGGCTGTCCCGAGCACCGCAAGTGAGTAGTAGAGCAACCCGTTAACTCCCGCCCTTTCTACCGTAGGCAGTCGGCGTGCCTGGCTCGAGTTTACGGCAATGAACGGCACCATCAGCGCGAGCATAAATCCGCTGCACCAACGCCAGATCGCCTCGGGTGGCGGCACAATCGTGAGGAGAAAAATTCCGAAAAGCGCGGCCAGCAGCGGCAAGCCCGAGTTTCCCAGCAGCAGGCGCAAGCGCAGGCGATCCAGCGTCGACCATTCATGCACCGATTGCGGACGAAAAACGACCACAATTCCGGCAAAACCTGCCAGAGTTACCGCCACTTGTGCCACTGCGCCCAGGGCTTCGCCTGCATCCATGTCCTAGGATAATAGCTTCGATTGGGAGCGCCGAGAAATGGAATCCGTAAGGAACCGCGAATGGACCAGCCTTCGCCAAGGCTGCGACGCGGCAGGCGCTAATAGACGCGGAGCACGTTCTCGACGTGCGTGTTGTATTTTTGGAAGTCCTTAATCCCCGCGGCATTCTGCGATGAATCGACTGCATTCTTTGATGTAGGCCTTGCGGCACTTCCAGCAGGGGTGTGTAGCCGGTGGCAAAGATTCGCCCTTCAACCCGTTGCAAAACAAAAGTTGAGGACTTCATCGCAAACGATGCGGCAAGAGGCGGCCTTTGCTACGAATCCTCCTTATGCCAGCTCACGTCGAAGAGGATCAAACGCGCGTTTACGCCCTTTTTATCGCGGCCTTCAACATCTTGCTCGGAACGTTTTTGTGCCTCGCCCGCAGATGCCCCAGCCGAAGCGATCTAACCACGAGCGATTTGCTGCTGCTTGGCTTAGCAACGCAAAAAGCCAGCAGGGTTCTGACTCGGGCGAAGGTGACCCAACCTCTTAGGGCCCCGTTCACAGAAGTGGAAGGGCCGGCGGGAGCCGGAGAAATCGAGGCAAAACCCCGGGGCAAAGGCTTGCGCAAAGGGATCGGGCAACTGCTCACCTGTCCGTTCTGTATGGGTATGTGGGTGGCGTCAGGCTTTGTTTACGGCTTTGCTTTCAACGCTCGGATGACCCGGTTGGTGGCGAGTATTTTTGCCGTCAGCTCGGTGGCTGATTTTGCGCAGCATGGCTACGTGAAAGCCAGGGAGTCCACTCAATGAGATTCTGGTTGTTGTCCGGGTGTTCCCAGAAATGTTCCGTCTCCCTACGCAAGACTGGCATTGTGCTCCGAATAGTCGATTGACGCCGCCCCGCGTCGCAATACACGAGGTTCCGCTAGTGAACTCTGCCGTCTCGTAGCAGAGCAGCGACAATGCTGGTGATATCTGGGTACGCCGGTGCTGGCGACAGGGTTATTTCCGGAGCGCAGCAAGATTCTGCACCACCGCGACCAGTTCATTGGCATCCACCGGTTTGGCGATGTGCAACTGAAATCCGGCCCGCAATGTTTGGATGCGGTCGTCAGCGCGAGCCATAGCCGTTAGAGCAACTGCCGGCACCCGACGTCCTTCCGGGAGTTCGCGGAGCCTGGCGAGTAACTCGTAGCCATCGTGGTCGGGCATGCCGATATCTGTGATGACGACATGCGGCGAGAAACTTACGAACTCCTTCAGTCCTTCCTTCATCGACAGCGCAGTGCGGACTTCTGCGCCGACGCGCTCCAAGACCCGCCGCACGATTTCGATCGAATCCTCTTCGTCGTCGATCGCCACAACTCGTACTCCGGTGAGATCGGCTTTCTTAACCTTCTGATCGGCCAAACTCTTCGATGACTCGCCCGGAACCTCTTCCGGCTCGTGTCGCACCGCTCGCAGAGGAAAGGTGACCGTGAAGGTTGCACCTCGGCCGACGCCTTCGCTTGCGACGCGCACCGTGCCGCCGTGCAGTTCGGTCAAATGCTTTACAATCGATAACCCCAAACCGAGGCCCCCGTAGTGTCGTGTTGTGCTGGCGTCGGCTTGCCGAAAACGATCGAACACATGCGCAAGAAATTCTTCCGGGACGCCTTGCCCATTATCAATAACGGCGACCTCAACATGTGAATTCACCCGCGTCAAGACCACGCGCACGGTGCCGCCTTTCGGTGTGAACTTGATGGCATTGGTTAACAAATTCCAAATGATCTGTTGCAGGCGGTCTTTGTCTCCCATCACCGTCCCAGTCACGCTGGAAAATGCGGAAGTCAGGCGAATCTCTTTCGCTACAGCGGTTGGGCGGACGGTCTCGATCCCTGCGCCGATTACGCTCGGTAGATCTACGGGTTCAAGGTTGAGCCTTATTTTGCCGGTTTCGATTCGACTCATATCGAGCAGATCTTCGATCAGCTGGGATTGACTGCGCACATTACGCTCAATGATTGGAAGCCCATGCTGGACATTCTCTACGCTTTCATCCTCGCGGAGTAGTTGAACCCAACCAAGGATGGCATTGAGCGGAGTGCGCAACTCGTGCGAAAGCGTGGCCAAAAACTCGGCTTTCATTTGGTCGACGCGTTTCAGCTGCTCGAGGGTTTCCGCGAGCTTGCGTTGCGCCGCTTTTTGCTCGGTGATATCGCGAGCGACTTTCGACGCGCCCACAATCGTGCCGTCCTCGCCGCGAATCGGTGAGATCGTTAGCGATACATCGATCAGCTTGCCATCTTTGCGCTGGCGCACGGTATCGAAATGATCGACCTGCTCACCGCGATGAAGACGCGCCAGGATATGCGTTTCCTCGTCAAGACGGTCCGGCGGGAAGAGCTTGGCGATCGATTGGCCGATCATTTCGTCGGCGGTGTAACCGAACATGCGCTCCGCCGCCTTGTTCCAGCTCATGACAATGCTATTAAGGTCTTTGCTGATGATGGCGTCGTCGGATGAATTGACGATTGCCTCGTACAGAAGATCGGATGGGATGGAAGTGCGTTTTTGCGTCACGGGTGTGGTATCGCGTAAATCGTAAATGGCCGGGCTTTTGGTTGCGACTCAACCCTAGTTGCGGGCGCAAATCAACCGGCTGGCTAAGGATTCCTGCCGTCCGACCGGCCGCATGGCCAAGAGCCCAATGAAGGAGCAGGCGCTCGGCTGGGAATAAAGTGTTGGTCGCCAATTCCTACTGCAATGAAAACATTCGCTCTCTTCGCAGCACTTGTCCTCGGCGCCGCTTCCTCATCGCTAGCGGCGGACCACCGCATCAAAGTGTCGGATACCGAATTCACGCCTCGGACCGTAAACGCGGTCGCCGGTGATACGATTACGTTTGTATTGGTCCCGGGCGCGATGGGGCACAACCTCCAGTCGGTAACCATCCCTGCCGGAGCGGAGCCCTGGGATACTCCACTCGATCCCGAAAATCCAAGATTTCGCATCCAGGTGGCAGTGCCCGGAGTATATCGCCATCACTGCAACGTCCACCTTTTCATGAAAGGTGTGATCCGGGTCTCTGAATAAGTTGTTCAGTCTCTCTCCGTTGTCACTAACGATGACCTCGATTGTTTAAGGGCAGCGTGCCATTGTGAGAGAGGGTTGTGGGCCAGCGAGAGCAACCGGATCGTGCCTGGCTTTCGAATGTAGTGGAGGTGACGTTATCTTCCGGGATCGGTCGGATACGGCTGGTCCCGGAGGAGTAAGTTCCACCCTTCGGCGCGGCAGTCTGCAGGTCACTTAGGGCAGTGCAGACCAGTCGTGCCGATAAGCAAACAACGAAAGGAACTAAATGAAAAAAACACTTCTTAGCATTGCATTGGCAGCGGTAGCGCCGCTGGCATTTGCGCAAACATCCAGCACTACAACCACGACGAGCACAACAACTGGCATGGGGACGATTGCCGAATATACGCCTGGCTCGACCATCGTGTTGAAGGAATCAAGTGGCCCCCGTCATTATCACTTTGGAAGCAAAGTGGTCTATGTGACGAAGAGCGGCAAAGAACTCGATGAAGATGCGGTTAAGACTCGCGTCCGTGTCGGCGTTCCGGTGCACGTCGAATACTCCGGTGAGGGCGACAGCATGATGGTCAATCGCGTCGTTCTTGACGAAGATTAAAAGGTTAGGGTGTTAAGCGAACCCGCTCAGGCATGCCTGAGCGGGTTTTTGCTTGTACGGAGGTAGAGTGACACCTAAGTGCGTCCGAAGTTCGATATCCTCGCAACTGTTCGGGTAGAGTCTCGGGAGCGTAACTCAAGAGAGGCCTCAACCTTCGTATAGACATCTCTTCTGCTGTGGCTACCTATCATCGTGCAGATCGACAAGCTGCAATTTCGGACATTTGCCAGTCAGTTTCAGCCATCTTCGAATCGCGCCCCTATTTATGCGAGCGATAGCAAGGCCATAGCCGCCTTGTTTAGCGTGAAAAGAACCGTCTAGCTCTGGTGCTTGTTTGGCGAGTTCACGTTTTCCCGAAGAAGCTACAAGCAAATCCCGACTTTGGGAAAGATGGTTCGTTAGGCTTACGTGTCTCTTTTGCATAAACCATTAATGCCAAAATGTTTACACCGTAACACCTGGCGCGGCACGTGTTATGCGATCGCACCCAGGGTCGGATAACACCAACACTAAACTCAAGGAGGAAATATGATTGTGAAGACGACGATTATTGGTATTGCCTGCTGCGCATTAGTTGCACCGCTGGCCTTCGGAAAAGACTCGCAAACGGTAACATTTGAAAAGGGAGTTACCGTGGCAGGAGCGGCACCGGTCACAACAGTTGAACGAGGCGAAGCGGCAAGCTACCAGCCTCCGAAAACTCTTGTGGTTCGCAATGAAGGGTCGGGCCTCTATGTTCTCGATGGTAAGGGGCATGTATTCGACAGCAAGGGTACCAGACTTCAAAGCCGGGTCAGGCCGGGAGCTCACGTTCAGGTCTACTTTGCTAACAATCGTGGTGTGCGGACGGTTGATCACGTTGTCGTAGACTGAGGCAGCCTGGTCCGTGGTAGGTTAGGTATGCCGCAGGTCGTGCGAGACCTGCGGCTTTCCGACAGGCTAACTTTGCGAGATTTGGAACTAACTCGTTAGAGAGTTAGTTGCGGTAACATGTGTCATCCTCAATCCAAGCTGGCTCTGGTTGGGGGTGAATGCGTTGCCTTCGTTCGTTTTTTGATGTGCTCGAGATCCTGAGCGCCGTTGCACCGGTTTTCGCGCAACGAAGTCGCCGCACGAGAAATTTTCGAAAAGTTTGAAGCTCTGACCGCTGAGCACAAGTCCCTGCGTTCTTGTTGATTGGAAAGACTCAAGCGGGAAATTTTAGGCAATTTCCCTAGGATTGCTGATTCGGCGCTTCGCGTCGGCGTCGCACGTGTGATAAGATCTGTCTTTCCACGTCGAAAAAGTGAGCGCGTTTTAACCCCCGCGTTTCGCATTATCCAGAACCATGATCAAAAATTCATCGATTTTATTTCAATGCTTGCGGGCCTCAAACTGGCCCTCGTTCCACCAGTGCAGAGTGGGCCTTGCGGTCAGCGCTTTCGCCTACCTCACGGTGGCTTCTTCGGCCGTTTGCGCCCAGCAATTCACCGAGGTTACTACTCAAGTTGGCTTTGTTAACGAGGCAAAAAAATCCTGGGGCAACCCAATCTGGGGGGACGTGAATAACGATGGCTTCCTTGATGTGATTGTGCCTACGCATGGACTGGCGGTATCTCATGGTCCTTTTGTCTATCTAAACAACGGCGGGACCAGCTTTACCGACTACCGAGACCCCTCAGGAATCAAGCGAGCGCCGGAACTTGAAAGTAGAGACTGGCACGGCTTGTCGTTTTTCGATTTCGACGGCGATGGCAAGCTCGACGTCTACATCTCCGAAGGCGCCAAGGGCAAGCAGGGTGGGATAATCAAGCGCGATCTGCTGTACCAGGGTCAGGGCGATGGAACTTTCAAATACATCAGTAACACCGCCGGGCTAGTGAGCTCGACAGACCGCGGGCGCTGTAGCTTCGCATTCGATTACGACAACGACGGCAAGCTGGATTTGTTTGTCAAGAATTACGGCAGCGTGAATCAGCTTTATAGGAACAACGGCGATGGCACATTTACAAATGTCGCTGCCGGCTCGGGACTCGACAAGGCAACGCAGGGACGAGATGTCGGGAGCATCTGTTCCTTCGCCGATTACGATAACGATGGCTTTATGGATGTCGCTTTTTCCGGAGATGGAACGGCAGACTCTCTTTATAGGAATCAGGGCGATGGGACCTTTGTCGATGTGTCAGCCGCCGCCGGAATGGGTCCAGGCACGAGTGGCAAGGGTCTTGCCTGGGGCGATTACGACAACGATGGGTTTGTCGATCTCTATGTAACGCGAGGAGCAGTCGGAACCGGCTCCTTCTCCAATACGCTTTATCATAATAACGGCAACGGCACGTTCAGTGACGTATCTGCGGCGGCCGGGGTCGCAGCTACGACAAACACTTGGAGCGCAGTTTGGGGTGACTACGATAACAATGGATTTCTCGACCTGTTTGTAACGAGCGCTGGCCCAAGCGCCACCGGGCCCGGCAATGCCAATTTTCTCTACTATAACAACGGCGACGGAACGTTTACGAACAAGGCGGCGGCGGAGGGAATCGAATTGCAGGACAATGTTTCGCTGCATAAGGGCAGCGCTTTCGTAGATTATGACAATGACGGCTTCCTTGATCTCACTCTTAAGGACGGCGTTGGAAACGAGCGAGAGGTCGGTCCGGGTTCGAGTGGCCTTCACCGACTGTTTAGGAATACCGCAACGCACGCGAACCAGAATCACTTTATCAAAGTCAATCTCCAAGGCGTACAATCGAATCTCCGTGGAATCGGAGCTCGCGTGTCGGTTACCTCCACCAACGGCTTTAGCTACCGCCAAAACACCGGCGGCGGGGGAGGCGATTACGCGTCCCAGGGCAGTCAGCCGCTCCACTTTGGTATCGGTTCGGCCGCCGTCGGAACCGTCGTAGTCACGTGGCCCAGTGGTGTCGTCGATACGTTGCCCTCTGTGCCGGACACCTCGAGTATCACGGTAATAGAAGGCAGTTCCCCGTAGCGATTCGGGATTGCCATCAGGTAGGCCGCAAAGCTTAGCCGAACGCTTGGGGGGACGTGACGGCGCTCGTCCCTCCGAAGACTATGTAACTGTCTTGTTACCGCAAACTGCTTGAGCAGCGGCCGATTCGAACAAAAGATCCAGTCATGAGATCTTTTCGTCAATTCAGTACGCCGCTCATTTGCCGGTCCAAATGGTTTCTTTTGCTTGCTTCGATTTTCCTTGGCTTTAACGCGTTAGGTGCCAGCGCTGCCTCGACCTACACAGTAGGGGCGCTCACTATCCCAAGACAGGCATTCTCAGGGCAGGCGAGCACGATCAACGACGCAGGTGTCTCCGCGGGATGGTACCAAACCAGCAGGGGATGGACGGCGGTAAGTTGGAGCGCTGACGGCGCGCTGACTCCGCTTGGGACGCTCTCCGGGTTTCCAAACGCGCTGGCCAACGGCATCAATCAAACGGGCACCATCGTGGGGTTCGCTTTCTCAAGCGATTTTCTGACTTCGCGCGCGTTCATCTGGCGCTCTGATACTGGTATGCAGCCGCTGGCGGATCTTGGTGGGGATGCCAGCCTCGCGCAGGCGGTCAACGTTGACGGAACAGTGGCTGGTTGGGCCTACGATTCGGCCGGAATTCTTCACGCTGTCCAGTGGAGCGCGGCCGGAATCCTAACTGATCTTAATCCAGCTGGAGCTATTAGCGAGGCACTCGGTATCAACGATGCCGGCGATATTGTCGGTTGGGTATTCCCTGACGGTGGCGATGCATCGCATGCGCATCTGTGGAGACACGATGGCGTAGAGATCGACCTCGGGACGCTGGGAGGCCCGGGTAGCCAGGCCTTTGGTGTGAACAACAAACTCGCCATCGTAGGCGTCTCCGATCGAACTTCGCCGCGCCCTCCGGTTGCCTTTATCTGGAAGGCGGCCAATGGGATGCGTTCCCTCAACATGGGTGCGAACTCGCAAGCCTTCGCGATTAACGACCTCGGCCGTTCCGTCGGCTTGCGTGTCATCAATGGAGGCGTCCTAGGGTTAACTCTGTTTCACGGGTCATTGGAGGTGCTCCCAGACCTGGCGTCCGATAAGCCGCCGGCCTCCGGCCCAACATGGGTGAATCGTTGCGGAACAATCGTCGGCTCCTCCTCGAGTCCCGATCCCACAAACGGCAATCCGGTTCCGGCCATTTGGACAAACGCAACTTGTGACTAATTGGAGGGACGTGCGCCGTCACGTCCGTGTTTCTGGAACGCTATGCTTTGTAGGGCAAGCGTCTTGGCTTGCCAAGGACGCGACAGCGCTGGGTCCTCCAACAGTGTGTTCAGGCCGCCGGTCGTCCCATCTATTTCTTTTTCGGAAGCTCCATGACTCCTTCACCAATGCACTGCCATTTCCCGTCACGCTCCATCCACGTATCAATCCACATGTAACTGCGGGTAAATTGTTTTCCGCTCTTGTCCGTTCCCTTCTCCGTTGTGGTGCCGCAGACGCTAGCCACGTTTGACCCATAGACATGGACATCCATGTTTTGGTTCGTCGACGAGCTCAAAGTGGAAGGGTCGCTTTTATACCCATCGAGAAGCTGGGACTTACTGACATGTTTTCCATCGGGATCAAATCCGGCAAAGTCATCGGCAATGAAATTGCCGAGCGTAGCGGTATCTTTGCTTACGATCGCCTTAACCCAGGCGTCTTCCATCTCTTTAAGTTTGGCCGAAACTGCGCTCGAGTCGGCGGCGCTTCCTTGAGAGTGAACTGCGGGCGCGATCGCTAAGGCGAAAAGTCCGGTTGCTAAAAGTGAGGCGAATATTTTCATAATGCTCTTTCTGCAGGGTTTAGTTTGGATAGCTCCGGCCGGACTGGTGGGGCGAGAATAGCGCGCCCCGGGTCCGCTCCGCTATTTGTTGTGAGTTTTGCCGCGCGGCCGCCGAAGCGTCAAGCATAAATGAATGCGACCCTTGCGGTTGCCACTTCGGGGCAAGCGCTCGTTTACTGCGAGGTCCGGGAGGCCAGCGTCGCGGTTGAGGCGGGCAGGTGGAGGCTGCTTAGAAACACGGACGAGACGGCGCTCGTCCCTCCAGTCTCATGTCCGAAAATGTCTTCTTCGCGTCCTTTCGGCAACCATTCTCGTCGGCATTGTAGATACGTCATGAAACACCACCTCTTCCTCGCGTTTCGCAAAGTCAGTTTTTTATTCCTTATCCCACTCCATTTTGCCTTCGCGGCGGCGCCGTCACCCAATTGGCAACAACTAACTCCCAAACAGTCTCCTCCGGAGCGCTATTATCCTGCGATGGCTTACGATGCAGTCTCAGGAAAAGTGCTCCTTTTTGGCGGCTTTGGCGGCACGGATTATCTGAACGACACCTGGACTTTCGATGGGACGACTTGGAGTCGAATAGACACGCCGATCGCGCCTTCGGCCCGGGTGAATATGCAGATGGCATATGACCGGCGTTCTCACCGGGTCGTTCTATTCGGCGGGTTTGATGGTGAGTTTCTTAACGATACATGGACTTGGGACGGCACTAACTCAACCTGGAGTCAGGCCGCTCCAAATCACTCGCCGCAACCGGTTAACGGCGCTGCGGTCTTTGCGGATCCGAAGGGTCGGGTTGATATCTTTGGTGGATTTAATGGAATGATCTATCTCTCACAAATGTTCCAGTGGAATGGGAAGGACTGGCAGAAACTAACCCCTCCGACGCTTCCCTATGGGCGATCCGATGCAGGATTGGGAGTCGATACGCATTCAGGAAAGGTAGTGATCTTCGGTGGACTGAATGACACGGTGAATCCAACCAACACGTGGGTCTATGATGGTAGTAACTGGACGCTGGAAACGCCGAGGACGCAGCCGATCTGGCTTTACGGGTCGGCTGGTGTGTTCGATCCGAATCTGCATTCGGTGATCCTTTTCGGCGGCGGTAGCGGTGGCGTGCAACAAAACGCGACTTGGGCTTGGATTGGCTCGGATTGGAAACAAGTGTTCACGGCCCAATCGCCCTCACCGCGCGAAGGCGCCGGGATTGCCTGGGATGCGGTACTCGGCCACGTCATCCTGTTTGGCGGCGGCGATAACAATAATCTTTTCAGCGACACTTGGGAATTAACTCCCTAGTCTCGGTTACCTGGAGACAAGCGTCGGCTGCCAGCTGCCGATTTTCGCAGTTCTTCCGCTCTACAACGGAGTGGAGGCGCCATCGCCTTCCCTGCGAGGAAACACGGACGAGACGGACCTCGTCTTTCCAAGTCTGGCAAACGGTTAACCCCCGCGAAAGGTCTCTTCTGTCCAAGCTGTGGTAGCGATCAGTCTGCCAAAAGTCGGCATCGCCGCGACTCCGCGCAGTCGCATCTGGCTTACTGTCCTTCTTGTGATGAGACCGTCGACGACGCCGACAATGAGCGACTGCGCACCTACAGAATTCGGGGTTGTACTCACTGCGGCGTGATGCTCGATGAAGATGGGTTGTAACGTCGGTTGTCTCAGGCCGATCCGATGAGATAGCGAACTACAGCCAGCAGGATAGCCGCGACGCCTAAGAGACCAAATCTGGAAATCTAAGCCGACGCCCCTGAAGAATAGAAGGGGATAGCACAAGCTCGAAAGGGTCCAAAGACTTCGGCCGATACGAATCAGAAGGGTATGAAGGAGAACATTATGAAGATAATTCCGATATTTGTTACAGCAATGGCGTTGCCGTTTATGGCGCTGGGTCAGGCGCCCGACCAACAACAAGGGATGCCACAAAACCAACCGAACGAGGAGAAAGCGCCGGTAAAAAAGAAAAAGGCGCATCCCGGCCAGCCAGACGAGGCAAGACCGCAGACCGGTACAACCATGCATCAAGATCGAGGTATGAAACATGGGAGTGGCACGGCTGCCAGGCCGGACACCGGCTCAACGACCATGCACCAAGAGGCGAATGCGGAGAGTCGCACGACTGGCGTAAACAAGGCCCAAACAAGTTCGTCGACCAAAACCCAGACGAAAGTGGTGAACAAGGAAGAATTCAAGTCGACTCATACCGAGGTATTCTCGCTCGGGCAACACCCCAAAGAATTCTTCGTCCAGCGTTATGGCGCGAACCATTTCCGGTTAATCGGAAACACCTACTTCGTGTTTGTGGATGGCTGCTGGGTCGCGGTTGATGTTGTAGGCTTCACCTTTGTGGAGCGGATGATTTGCGAGGGTGATCCTGACTTTATCATAGTCTATTAGGTGGAAGCTGGACGATAGAAGGTAACGGACGGGCAAGTGGGCGGAATCGGGGCGTTATTCCTCGATTGCGCCCTGGATTTTGCGCAGATGCACGCGCAAGGTGTAGCTCGGGTCGCGGTCTCGCTCGGCCAGGTAACGCGGGAATTCCAGCTGCTCGCGCAGGGTTCTGCCACCTTTGATTGCTTCGGCTTGTTGTCGTTCGCGCTCTCGGATGACGCGCGCGGTGGCGAGAACCTCCTCGACGTGGTTCGCCCTAACGAACAAGCAACCGTCGTCGTCCGCAAAAACTATGTCGGTCGCTGCAACCTCGCAATCGCCGAACCGGGCGCGCTGCAGAGCAGTGGCTGTGCGCGGGTCGAGCCGTTGCGGCCCGGATGGGCAGGTGCCATAGCTAAAGATAGGGAATCCGATCTCGCGCAGCTCGGCCGTGTCGCGATGAAAACCCCAGACAATGATGCCGGCGAGGCCGCATCCTTTCGCTTCGAGGGCGGTAAGGTCTCCGATGCACCCTTCATCGGTGCGTCCGCCGTTGTCTATCACGAGAACGTCGCCGGGCTTGGCTTCTTGCATCGCTTCCAGGAAGACATCGACGCTTCCGAAATGAGTCACGGGCAGGGCGGGACCTCCCAGGTGTTGACCGACAAGCACGGGCCGAATCCCAGGCGGGGCGATCCGTAGCGGAATCTTCAAACGCAGGGAGGCGTCAGCGATCAAGGGCGTGGAGAGTTCGAAAGTCAAAGTGGAAGATGGAAGGTAGAAGGGGGAGAGAAAGCTGACAACTGACATTGCGAAGCTACAAGTTGAAGAAAAGCCGGATCAAGCGGGAAAGTGACCCGCCGTGTACCTCCCTAAATCACTCCGCTACCCAGAGGCGGAAGTTATCTATCTCGTAGTCGCCATACGCAGAACCGGTGCCTGCTCCAAAGCCAATTCCGCTAAAGGCGTAGTCAAGGTCGCCAATTTGGGTATCGAGGGTGGCTTCTCCATCGATTGTTATCCTGATTCTTCCTTCGGCAAAGGAAAGCTGGACCAAGTGCCAGGTGTTGGCGCCAATCCAGTCGAACTTTTGAGCGCCCAAAAAGGTGCAGACGTCATTTTGGATAAGAGCGCAATAGTCGGTTTGTGACGGGTCGCATCCCTGGATATAATTATCGAACTGGAGTCCATAGCCGGCCACCGAGGTCCCACTTGACAGTTCAAATCCCTTTTCGGCGCCGCTAGCAGGCGTTCCATAAGCGGCCTTGTTTTTGTAGAACATGAAGACGAATCCGTCGCCTCCATGTTGTAGCCCCCCAAGTCGGCCCGCCCGGTAGCGAAATTCTGCTCGCCAAGTGGTCGCGGTCAGCTCGTAGTTTGCGAAAACGGCTACACCTATGTTGAGCGCCGCACGAGTGAGATGAAATGCTTGATGGGCCGAGTCCCACACAGCTTCGTTACTGGTGTCACCAACATGACGATGGATGGTCCACTGGCCATTCGTGTTCGGGTCGGTCGAGAAGTCGTCGGAGAAGACGAGTGTCAGGGCTGGGGAGTCGGGATTCGCGCTAAGATTCTGGTCGGAGCTGATCGCGCGGGCTGCGGGCGCGCTGGCAAGCGACAAATATGCCAGGACAAGCGCAATGCAGCAACCGATTTCGCCCATGA
>Ga0207697_10001444_pt1 | contig 12981 bp, 8 predicted proteins | sample KBSSwiS5withPhiX_FD_184293 | JGI IMG/M metagenome (GOLD analysis project Ga0207697, IMG submission 184293) | Switchgrass rhizosphere microbial communities from Kellogg Biological Station, Michigan, USA, with PhiX - S5 (SPAdes) (version 2) | ecosystem: Host-associated > Plants > Roots >... | reverse complement strand
AGAACCGCCTCGATCGTGTCCGCTTCCTCGGCGCGCTTGTCGTGACGATAGCCCTTGATACGTGCGAACCGCAGCGCGACACCGCCCGGGTAATGCGGGCTGCGCTGCACCTCGTTGAATGCCACCTCCACCACGAGCTCCGGCCTCACGTGAACGACGTGTCCGTCGCGGCGCGTCTCTCGCGCGAGGAGCTCTTTCGTCTGCCACTCGAGGGTCTCGTCGGTCATGCCCTTGAAGGTCTTGCCGAGCATGACGAAGCCACCGTTCACGGGATCGCGGGCGCCGAGGTGGATGTTGCTGAGCCACCCTTTGCGGCGACCAGAGCCCCACTCCACCGCAAGTACCACGAGGTCGAGCGTGCGCGCCGTCTTCACCTTGAGCCATGCGGACCCGCGACGTCCGGCTGCGTACGGCGCCGAAAGCGACTTGGCCATGAGCCCTTCGTGGCCGCGCTCGAGCGCAGTGGCCTCGAACCGCTTCGCCTCCTCGACGTCCGCGGTCACCGTTCGCGGCACGCGCATGGAGGCTGGCACGATGGCGTCGAGGCGCGTTAGGCGCTGATGCAGCTGCTGGTCGAGCAGATCTTCGCCGTCGAGCCGCAGGATGTCGAAGAAAAACGGTGCGACCGGCAACTGTCCCCTCAGTGCGTCGACGTCGAGCCGGCGACCGAAGCGGCGCATCGTGACCTGGAACGGAAGCGGACGCTCTGCCGCGTCGAGCGCGATGACCTCACCGTCGAGAATCAGATCCTCGGCCGGGAACGCACGCACTGCCTCGGTCACCTCGGGCACAGCCCGCGTCACGTCGTTCAGGCTTCGCGTATAGACCGCCACCCGGTCGCCAAGTTTGTGCACCTGGATGCGCGCCCCATCCAGCTTCCATTCGAGCGCCGCCGCCACGCCGTCGCCGAATTCCTTCAGTGCTTCACCAACGTTAGGCGCCGAGTCGGCGAGCATGGGTTGTACGGGTCGGAAGAGCTGGAGCGACCAGTGCGCCAGCCCAGCCTCGCCTTCGGCCAGCACCACCTCGGCCACTGCACCGAGGTCTCCGGCAAACATCGCGGCACGCCGGACGCGGTCGGCCGGGAGGTTGGCCGCCTTGGCGACCGCTTCCGTCATCACACCCTCCAGCGCGCCCTGCCGCACTTCGCCGACGCCGAGCGCGAAGAGGAATTGCTGTTCCGCGGATGTCGCCCGCGCCATGAGGTCGCCGAGCAGCCGGCGGCGCTGCGCGGCGGAGTTGCTGCCCTTCACCGACTTGAGGGCGGTGAAGGTCTGGTCGACCTCGGCGAGCGTCAGCGTCGCCTCCTCTGCGGCATTAGGTGGGCGGGCCGCATCGAGCGTCGCCCAGCCGATCCCGAGCTTGCCCTGGCGCGGCCAGCCGGTGAAAAAGCCAATCGCGATCGCTATCTCGTTAGAGGCAAGGCGCCGCAGCACGTCGGCGAGCAGCTCGATCTTCTTCCCGCGGCTGCTCGTCGACGCGACCACCGACGATGCGGTGACGACTTCACTCAGATGCACAGCGGCCTAGGGCGTCACCATCCACCACATCTTGTCGAGTGGCTTGGTGCGCGGCGCGACCTCCTGCAGCGTGTTCGCATCGTATAACCGGCCGTTCTTCATCACGAAGCGAAGCGAATTCGTGTTGCGGATATTCTCCAGCGGGTTGCGGTCGAGCACCTGAAGGTCCGCGAGCTTTCCGACCTCCAGCGACCCGAGGTCCTTGCCCACGCCGATCGCCTCCGCACCGAAGATCGTGCCGACGCGCAGCACGTCATGGTTCGCCATTCCGCCGCTCGCGATGTTCCACAGCTCCCAGTGCACGCCCAGCCCTTGAAGCTGTCCGTGACCACCGAGGCCCACGCGTCCGCCAGCCTCCACGATCTTCTTGAGCTGTTCCGCGTATTGCTTGAAGCTGTACTGGCTGTCCGCGAACCACCCCGGACGTCGCAGCGCACGACGATCCAGCTCGGCGTGCGGCGTGAAGCGCGCGAGCTTTTCATCTGCATGGATGTCGTAATGCTCGTACCAGTAGTTCTCCGCCATCGGGCCACCATACTGCACGATCAGCGTCGGCGTGTTCGTGGTCCCGCTCTTGGCCATGAGCTGCACCACGTCCTTGTAGAGCGGCGTGATGGGCAGCGTGTGCTCGATGCCCGCGTAACCGTCCATCGCCTCCGTCAGGTTCTTCTTGAAGTCGAGACCACCCTCGAGCGTCGGCGTGATGTTCTGCTCCTTCGCGGCCATCAGAACCCACTGCCGGATCGCCCGCTGGCCGGCCATGTACTGCTTGAGGGTGTGCGTCTGATAGAAATCGGAGTAGCGCGTAAGCACCTCGCGCGCGTCGTCGGCGCTCGCGATCTCGTCGGTCCAGAAGACGCCCGGGCCGGTCGTGAGAATGCGTGGACCGATCATGTCGCCCGTTTCGACGAGATCGCCGTACGTCAGGACGTCGGTCGTCGAGGTCTGCGGATCACGCGTCGTCGTCACGCCGTACGCGAGGTTCGCGAGGTACTCGTACACCTGCGTCTTGTGAATCCCCCACGACGGCCACATGTGCGCATGGATGTCAACCCATCCGGGCAGGATGGTCGTGCCGCTGACGTCGAACGAGCGCGCGCCAGCTGGTACGGCGACACTTCCCGCGGGACCAACGGCCGTGATGCGGTTGTTCGTGACGACGATGTCGCCGCGCTCGATGACCTCGTTCCCCTTCATCGTCACGATGCGCGCGTTACGAAGCGCGATCACGCCGGTGGGGCGATCTCGCGCCACCGCGATCGAGACGTCCTGCCGCGTGGGTGCGTACGCGGGCCGCTTGGCCGCGGCGGAGGTATCGGGCTTGGCACCGGCCTTGACGAGACTGTCGGCTTTCCGTGTCGAATCCGCGATCGCGCGTGACGCGGTCGCGAGGTCATACGTGAAGTAGCTGTGGCCTAACGACCAATAGATCGATCTGCCATCGTTCGCCCAGCCGAGGAAATCGCCGCCCACGCGCGAGAGCCTGCGAACAGGCACCGTCGCGGCGGCAGGATTGGAGATCGAGATCGTCGGCGTCGCGCCGCCGGCCACGGGGACGGACACTAGATAAAGCTTGTTGTCGACGTCAGCGAACGCCTGATTGCCATCGGGACTGAGGATGACCTCGCTGGCCGGCCCCGGGCGCGCCATCGGCCCCTGCAGCGGATCCGTGAAGCCCGTCACCTTGATGTGCGCGCGGCGATCGGTGCCATCCCATCGCATGGAGACCACGCCATCGGCCGGGTCGTAGATGTACACGCGGGTCGAGTCACGCGTGAAATGCGGCCGGCCGTACGAGTTGACCGGCGAGATCTGCGTGACATCGCCCCCCGCCGCGGGAAGCCATGCCAACTCCTTGACCTGCGGGCCCGGTCCCGAGAACTCGCTCGTCTTCTCGATCCGCTCCCCACGCGGCCCGCGGATGACGACGATGCGCCGGCCGGTGGGATCGTAGTTGAGGTCCTCGTAGAACGCGGTCTGGCGCGAGAGCCGTTCCGGTCGTGCGTTAGGCGTCGCCATGCTGACGCGCCAGATGTCGCCGCCTTCCTCGGTCCACGTGACGTACGCGACGTAACGCCCGTCCGGCGACCATGCCGGTGAGTGCTCACCGGCGGTGCCGGTGGTGAGCCGCCGCGGACGCCCATTCGGCAGGTCCATGACCCAGAGCTTGTCGAGCGCCGAGAATACGAGCCGCTTGCCATCGGGCGAGGGGCGCGCGTTGCGAATCTGTTTGACGTTGAGGACGGAATCGTTCATCGGGTACTCGAACTTCACGAGCGGCCCCATGTTGATCTCGACGTCCGCCGAGAACGGAATCGCGGACGCGGTGCCGTTAGGCAGCGCGAGGCGCCAGAGCTTGCCGCCGTAGGTAATGACGACCGCGCGGGAGTCGGGCATCCACGCGTAGCCGGGCAGAAGGTCGCGCGTGAAGCGCGACTCGGAATCGTCACGCTGGATGTCGCGCGAGAGCCAGATCTCATCCCCGCTCGCGAGCTCGCGGAGACGCAAGCCGGTTCCGGCGTCGACCCGCGAACCGTAGGCGAGCCATTTCCCATCGGGGCTGATCGCCGGCCGCATGCCGCCGCCGAGATTGGTCGTACGCAGATATGTCTTGCCCGTGTTTCGGTCGTACACCCCGAGCTGCCACCGGTCCTCGAGCATCTGATTGTACTGGAAGCCACCGCGCTTGATGCTGGCGTAGATGTACCGGCCATCCGGTGACACGTCCGCCCCGAGGTAGTTGTTGTAGGGTGGCGGCACGAGCGGGTTCGGCGGTCCGCTCGGCGCGTCACCGGTACCCGGCCCGGTGAGCTGGAGCCCCGTGCCGCCATCCTTGTTCACCATCACCAGGTCGTAATTGCTCCCGAGAATGCCGGTCTTCGTCCGCGACACGACGATGTACTGGCCGTCGGGCGTCCAGGCGGGAGAGACGTACTGGGCGTCCTTGTCCTTCGTGATCGCACGCGGCTCTCCGCCGGCGACGTCGATGACCCAGAGGTTCTCGTAGCCGCTGCGGTCGCTCACGAACACAATGGTCTTGCCGTCGGGCGAGAAGCGCGGCTGCCCGTCGAACCCTATCCCGCTGGTGATGCGGGTGGCTTTGCCGCCCGCGATCGGCAGCGTGTACAGATCACCCATGACGTCGAACACGATCGTCTTGCCGTCGGGCGAGACGTCGAGCGAGAGCCACGTGCCTTCGTCGGTCGTGAAGGCCGTTTTGCGGGTGGGGATGATCGGGAGCTCCGTGTTTGGAGCAGTCTTCTTCGACGTGTCAGCAGCGGCGGCAGGTTGCTGCGCGACACCGGCCATGGGGCTCGATAGGCCCAAGGCGAGAACGAGCGTGAGTACACGGCTCGCACGCATGAGGCTCTCCTGATTTAGGGATGTGATGGGTCGGTCGTACGGCTCGGGAACCTTGGCACGCCCCCCAAACGGCAGCAAGGCCCGGCGGTTCGGGCGCGAGAACTGGCCGGTGACATTGGCTGGAGCGGCCCGCATCTTTTAACGATTCGCAAGCCAGCCCGTCGAGCGAATTATCCCATGTTCCCACGAGGATCCGTGTTCACCCGGCCTTCGATCTCTCGGCGCACCGTCGTCGCGCTTGCCGCGGTCGCCTCCGTGTCCGCGTCACCAGTTTGCGTGCACGCACAGATACCAGCGTCGGAGTACGGCGCGCGGCGCGACGCTCTCGCCGCCCGCATTGGCGATGGTGTCGTCATCGCCTTTGGCGGGAGAACGCCCGTCACAGACTTCGGGCCCTTCTACCAGATCCCGGCGTTCCATTACCTGACGAACTTCGACGAGCCTGATGCCGCCATGGTGCTCGTCGCGAAGGGTGGAAAGCCGACGACCACGTTCTTCCTCTCACCGATCGACCCGCGTACGGCCTTTTACTACGGCCGACGCCCCGACTCGACGTCCGTCGAGCGCACGTTAGGCGTCAAAGCTCGCCCCTTCTCCGCACTGGGCGCCTTTGTCGACTCGCTCGCGAGCCTCAACCCGGCGCCAACGTTCTACACGCTGGCCGACTTCGGTGACGCCGACTTCGCCGCGCAGGATTCACTGACGCGCGGCCGCTCGTTCATGAAGTCGATCGCGGCGAGGCACGCAGGCCTCACCATCAAGGACGCCCACGACATCGTCGATCAGCTGCGCGCCAAGAAGTCGCCGGCCGAGCTCGCGCTCCTTCGCAAGGCCGGTGAGATCAGTGCCGAAGGCCACCGCGCCGCCATGCTCGCCCCGGAGCCGGCGCACGAGTACGAGCTGCAGGCCGTCGTCGAGTACACGTTCGCGCGCCTGGGCGGTGAGCGCCCGGCATACGGCTCCATCGTCGGTGCAGGTGCGAACGGCACACAGCTCCACTACATGAAAGACCGCGCTCCGGCAAAGCCGGGCGACCTCGTGGTCATCGATGCGGCGACGCAGTACGAGGGCTACGCCGCCGACGTCACGCGTACGATCCCGGTGAGCGGTGCCTACACGGACGACCAGAAGAAGATTTACCAGATCGTCCGCGACGCCCAGGCAGCCGCCGAGCGGAACTCGAAGCCGGGAATGTCGGCGAAGGCAGCGTCGGATTCGTCCATTGCCGTTCGTGCGAAGGGCCTCGTCGCGCTTGGCCTCGCCGAATCGGAGACGGCGACGTTCGACCCGCCGTGGAAGGTCAACTGCACGGCCACGCCGGTGGCGTGCACGCAGACGTACTTCTGGATGATCCACGGCCTGGGGCACGGGATCGGCCTCGCCGTGCACGACCCGGCGCAGTATTACTACGGCGACAAGACGTTCAAGGAAGGCGACGCCTTCACGATCGAACCGGGCATTTACGTGAGCCAGGCGATGCTCGACGCGCTGGGCGATACGCCGAAGAACCGCGCGTTCAAGGCCAAGGTGAAGGAGGCGGTAGCCCGCTACCAGAACACGGGTGTGCGCATCGAGGACAGCTACATCATCACCGATAAGGGCCTCGAGCGCGTCAGCAACGCACCACGAGAGCTCGACGAGATCGAAACCCTGATGAAGAAGCGCTCGGCGAAAGCGGTGCCCTGACCCCTGGCCCCCGGAGGGGCGGTTACAGGACCCAGTGCACCACGGCCCAGACGCAGACCGCGAGAACGGCAGCCACGACCACTGCTACCGCCCGGCGCCGAGTCTTGGACTCGGCGGCGATGTTCGACTTCGCGAGTGATCGTAGCTCTCGGGTGACGCCCGGTTTTTCCTCCACCCGTGGCTCCTCTGGAAGGAAAGACGAATGTGGCGCGAGGCGAAGTCGTGTGTCAACAACAAGGGGGCTGTCGCCCGTAAGCCAAAGGAACCGGTACCAGGGCACCGGGTACCGTGACCGCCATGTGACGGCCTGAACCGAAAGATGGTCTTCCAAGAGTCGTGTACGGCGACTAACGTCGAGATGCGACTCACAAAAATCGTGTGACCCGCCTCGCGCCGGCGCGGGCGGTCTGGACGCGGTGTGGTACGGTAAGGGCAATCGGGGCGAACCGGCGGTCGCCCCTCCCGCAAGCTCCCTTACCCACTCCCTGACCGGAGGACGCCATGTCGTCGCCCGCTCGCCGCACGACCGCTGACCTCGTCGCGGAGCTACAGGAGGCCGCCGAGGACCGCTCGCACGCCGCCCTCGTGGTGGGGTTCGACCATCGAACCGAGTTCGTCTGGGCCGATGACCCCGATGCGCTCCACGTGCTCAACGCGCACGTGATGAATGGGGGTGACCCACTCGGGTTCGTCACCGGCCAACAGGACGGCGTCGGTTCGACCGCCGTTCATGCCCGCCCGCTCGTCGAGTACGAGGACGAGGAGTGGGTGGAGAAGTACCTCATCACGCTGCTGGCGGAAGTCCGCCGGCGGGCTGCCGAGAACGGGATAGAGACGGGGCCGATTACGGACGACAAAACGGGGACTGGGGACTGAACTACCGGCACTCGGCACTCGGCAATGCCGGGAACGGGGAACCGGGAACCGTGCTTCCGCGAGGAGCGTCGGTTCCCTGTTCCCTGTTCCCGTCACGCTGCCCCGGCTAGCGCCCGAAGCTCCCGAAGCACCGTATCGATCTCCTCCGGGAAGTTCACGATGCCCGCACCCACTCTCGCGTACGACACTTTGTACGGCGAGCTCGTGGTCCGGATGTTCTTCTTGTTCAAGCGCTGGACCACCTCGTCCGCCTTGAGCCCGCGCACCTCGTAGCACGAGATCCCGCCTGACACCTCGGGATCGATCGGGGTGTGCAGTGTCACGCCGGGGATCTTCGCCGCGCCGTCGCGAAACGCGCCGTTGAGCTCTCGGACACGCGCCGCGATCTGGCCGCGGCCGATCGATCCGTGAAGCTCGACCGCGGCCTTCACGCCTAACAAGTTCTCGAACGCGAGGAAACCGCCAGGCGACACGTACGCAGCTTTCGTCGGTGGCAAGGGCTGTCGGTTCATCCACGCCGCCCACGTTTCGGGCGCTTCGGGATCGAACGTCGGGATCGTCGGTCGCATCTCGGGCCAGATGTCGGCTCGGCCCCAGAGGAATCCGGTACCGCGCGGACCGAACAGCCACTTGTGCGTGCTGGTCGCGAAAAAGTCAGCGCCCATTTTCGCCACGTCCACGTCCTGATTCCCGAAGCCGTGCGTGCCGTCGACGATGAGCAGACATCGGTCGGCGCTGGCGCGGCCACGATTGGCTCGGGCCACCGCGTCGGCGATCGGCGGGATTGGAAGCTTCACGCCTGTACACGAGTGCACCCACGTCACGCCGACGGCGCGCGTCTTCGGCGTGATCGCGCGCTCGAGACGAGACACCATCTCCGCCGCGTTCGCCTTCGCGCCATCATCGTACAGCGAGACGTACCGGACGCCACAGCCCGAGCGCTCAGCGGCAAACCGAATCGACTGATGCTGCGAGTAGTGATCGTGCTCCGTCGTCAGGATCTCCTGATCCTTCCTGATGCGAAGGCCGTGATACGCCATCGCGAGCGCCTGCGTCGCGTTCGACGTCAGGCACAGCTCGTCGGGCGAGCCGCCGATATAGCCGGCGAGTGAACGCTTCATCGCCGAGAACGGATGGCCTTCGGACTCATCGAACGCCGCTCGTTCGATCCACACCGTGTCCGCGTCGATGAGCTTCCGATAGTGCTCGACCACCTCCGCAACCGGCTTCGGCTGTGACACGAAGAGAAAGGTCGAGAGATGCAGGAGGTCCTTCGAGAGCGGGAACAGTTCTCGCACCGCGCGCCAGTCGACTGTGCCGTTAGGCAGCGTGATGGGTTTGGCCTGCGCAGGCGCAGCGTTGGCAGCACGTGTTCCGGCGTCGCGGCAGCCGGCCACGCTCCAGGCCGCACCGGCCACCAGGGTTCCGATCAGCTCGCGGCGATTGAGCGTCGGCATACAAGGTTACCAGTCGATAAGGCGGTTTGTAGTAGCGCCCTCGGCGGCGCGCGAGGTTGAAACTGGTGCGGCAGCCCGTCGCAATCAACGCGGCGCAGCACACGGAGGGTCGTCGCGTGGCCTACCCTTTGCCATATAGCGACCCGAAGAGTGCGGGAAAGGGCGCACCAACGGAGACCTATGAGCTTGTCATTCAAGAAGGTAATCGACACCGTCACCCTCGGATCCGATCGGCCGATCCGACGTCTGCTCGCGTATTACGTGATCCTCGGCGGCGTGTTTGCCGCCCTCATCTACTTCTTCCCCATCGTCGGTCAGATCGCGTCCGGTGAGCGTCTGGAGGAGCTGACTGCGGCCCCGCAGATCCTGCAGGACGGTCTGAACTCCAGTCAATTCGAATCACCTGCGGCCAAGCTGCCGTCGAGCCTTCAGCTCGCCATCACGACCAGCCTGTCCATGGTCGTGACGCTGCTCCTGATGCTGCCAGTGACGTGGGTCTACATGTCCGCGCGTCGCACGAAGCGGCACAACCAGTCGGTGGTCGAAACACTGATCTTGCTACCGATCGTGGTCGCGGCCGTCATCCTCATCGTTCGGAACAGCCTCGCGCTGGCGTTCAGCCTCGCGGGCGTCGTGGCTGCCGTGCGGTTCCGCACGACCCTCCGCGACACGCGCGACACCGTCTTCATTTTCCTCGCGATCGGCATCGGGTTCGCCGCGGGCGTGCAGGTGATCACCGTCGGAGCGGTCGCGTCCGTCATCTTCAACCTCGTCATGCTGTTCATCTGGCGCTCCGACTTCGGCCGTAACGCCCTCGTGACGACCGCGGGATCACAGCATTGGGCCGAGCCACTCAAGCTGCTGGCGGAGAGCAACGGTCACTCGAACGGGAATGGCAGCGGCCAGGTGCACGATCACGACATCGTGCTCGCGCTCACGCCGCAGAAGGTCGACGCGCTTGCCGAGCGGTTCAACCGCGTTAGGCGCATCTCCGGCAAGAAGAAGCCGCGGTTCAATGCGCTCCTTACGTTCACATCCGAAGAGCCTGCTTCGGTTCAGCCCGGCATCGAAGATGTGCTGGAACGCCTCACGAAGCGGTGGATCCTCGATGAGGTCGTGAGCAGCGAAGGCAAGCCGACCGAGCTGTCGTACCTCGTCAAGCTCCGGAAGTCCATGCCGGGCGACACGCTGATGACGGAGATTCGCTCGGCGGTCGGCAGCAAGCTGGTCGCGTGCGACCTCGAGTTGAGCGAAGCGCTCGAGGAGCAGGAGCTGGAAGCCGAAACCGCGAAGACGTCGGGATGACTCCGAGAGGCATTGCCGCCGCCGCGCTGGCCTCGTGCATAGCCGCGGGCGCGTGTCGGCAGGCAGACGCAGCCAGGAGGGAGGCGCACGCCGACAGCACGACGCTCGTGCAGCGCGAGACCCGACTGGAACACTCGCTCAGCCAACGCAACACGACCACACGAGACACCACCGCCGAGCGGAAGGCCGTCGCGCGCTGGGTCATGCCACGGGACCTCGACGAGCTGTCGGGGATTGCGCTCACCCGCGACGGTCGGCTGCTCGCGCACGGCGACGAACACGCCCAGATCTCGGAGATTGACTATCGCCGCGGTGTAGTCACCAAACAGTTCGTCGTGGGACACCCGACCATCAAGGCCGACCTCGAAGCAATCACCGTTGCCGATGGCTTCGTGTACCTGCTCGCGAGCAACGGCACGCTGTACGAGTTCCGCGAGGGCGCCAACGGTGAGCGTGTCGACTACTCCACGCACGACACGCGACTCGGCAAGGAATGCGAGTTCGAGGGGATTGCGTTCGACTCCACACTGAACTCGCTACTGCTTGCCTGCAAGAACGTCCGGATTGAGCACCTGCGCGATCATTTGGTCATCTACCGGTGGAGGCTCGACGGGAGTGGCCCACGACTGTCGCGCCTGACGGTCCCGCTGAAGGACATTCTCAAGTCGCTCGGCGAGAAGAAACTTCATCCGTCGGACATCACAGTCGACCCGCTCACGGGGAACTACGTGCTGATCGCCAACGAGAAGGTGATCGTCGGGATCACCCCGGGCGGGCAGGTAGTGTTCTCTCGCAAGCTCCCCGGTGACCACGACCAGCCCGAGTCCGTCGCGATCACGAAAGACAGCATCCTGATCATCGGTGACGAGGCAAAGCATCGGCCTGCGGTAATCACGCTCTACCCATGGCCCTGACGATGCACGCCGGCCGACCTTCGTTGCTCGTTAGGCTGTCGGCGATGCTCGCGATCGCGGTCGCTGGTCCGTCGGCGGCCGTCGCACAATCCCGCGAGCCCAGGCAGCCGCCGCCTCCTCGCATCGTGAGCCGCGACAGCGTGACGATCGCCGCGAGCCCCCGCTACGCGTCCACCGGGTTCAAGCGCTTTTTCCTCGGCGACACGTATCGCGATCTGTGGACGACTCCGGTGCGCGCGCCGGTCGTGGCGTTTATGGTCACGAAGCCCGCTGTCGTCGACGAGGGGATGATCGTGCCGAAGTGGATGTCCTGCACCTTGGTCAAGGTGAGGGGGATGAGAAGCAGCGCGCGCCCCGGCGGAGGCGAGGCAAGGCTGACCGGCGCCGCCGTCACGGGCGCAGCGGCGGTGAGGCTGGCGGCGACCGCCAGCGCGGCATGCTTGAAATTGAACACGGGTCCACGCTCCACGGAAAATCGAGTTGGCGCGATTATCCGCTCAAGGCGCTACTCAGCGTTAAAAGGAGAAAGTTCGCGTAAGATTAACCGTGTGTATCAGGCGGTTGCGCGCGACCAACCGCCAGAAATTGCCTTCGGGACGCGCTAGAGGGTTAATGCCGGCGTTACCGTGAGAGGTAAGGTAAAGGCCGGGTTTGCCGCACACCTTTGCCGCTTGGCGAAAGCGCCGCTAGTGAGTCTCGCCATGTCAGAGACCGAGCCAGCCATCCGTATCGAATCGCTGTGCAAGACCTATGCGGCCAAGGGAGTGGAGCCCAAGCGCGCGCTCGATGATGTCAGCTTCGACGTGCCGCGCGGGCAGATTTTCGGCCTGCTCGGACCCAATGGCGCGGGCAAATCGACCCTGATCAACATCCTCGCCGGGCTGGTCACCAAGTCTGCCGGGTCGGTCTCGATCTGGGGTTTCGACATCGACAAGCATCCGCGCAACTCCAAGCGCGCGATCGGCGTCGTTCCCCAGGAAATCATTTTCGACCCCTTCTTCACGCCGCGCGAAACGCTGGAAATCCAAGCGGGTCTTTATGGAATTCCCGCCGGCGAGCGAATGAGCGATGAGCTGCTCGCCGCGATGCACCTGACTGACAAGGCCAATGCTTATTCGCGCACATTGTCAGGCGGCATGAAGCGGCGCCTGCTGGTCGCCAAGGCAATGACCCACTCACCCCCGATCCTCGTCCTCGACGAGCCGACCGCGGGTGTCGATGTGGAGCTTCGCCGCCAGCTGTGGGATTACGTCCGCAAGCTCCACGCCCAGGGGGTGACGATCGTTCTCACTACCCACTACCTCGAAGAAGCCGATCGTCTTGCGGATCGCCTCGCGATCGTGGATCGCGGCCGCATCGTCGCAGAGGGGGAGCCAGAGACGCTCAAAGGGGAGTTGTTCGGCGATGCCGTGCAGGTGGAGTTCGACGGCACCGCGCCCGAGAGCCTCGTGCGGACCGCACTCGCGAGTCTGACAGGGCTCCGCGAGATCCTTGTTGATCCGCACCACGTGCGCGCACGCGTAGACCATGGTGCCACGGCGGTACCGTCGATGCTGGCCGCGCTCGAAGCCGGCGGAGTCAAAGTCGCCTCCGTGCGCGTGGCGCGGCCGTCGCTCGATGACGTGTACCTCCGCTATGCCGGACGATCCTTTAGTGAGGCGGATCAGGGAGCACCGCGATGAAAGTGCTGTCGGACTCGGTGGCCATCATGGGACGGTTACTGCGGAACCTGGCGCGGCAACCCTGGTGGATTGCGATCTCCCTCGCGCAGCCGATCGTGTACCTGCTGCTGTACGCGCAACTATTCAAGCGGGTCGTCGAGCTGCCCGGTTTTAACGCCTCCTCCTACCTGACCTTCGT
>Ga0207697_10001434_pt1 | contig 13052 bp, 9 predicted proteins | sample KBSSwiS5withPhiX_FD_184293 | JGI IMG/M metagenome (GOLD analysis project Ga0207697, IMG submission 184293) | Switchgrass rhizosphere microbial communities from Kellogg Biological Station, Michigan, USA, with PhiX - S5 (SPAdes) (version 2) | ecosystem: Host-associated > Plants > Roots >... | reverse complement strand
GAAGCTCTCAGTCTGATTGCCGCGATCAGCCTGCGGCAGAATCGTTTTGAAGAGGCATATCGGGCCCAATGCCGCGCTGTAGCGCGACAACCCGATCAGCCGCGGCAATATGTCCTGCTTTCCAACATCCTCGAAAAAATGGGGCGAGCCGGGGAGGCTCGCGATGCCCTCGCTGAAGTTGCGCGCCTCAAAGCCCTGGGCCGCGACGCCTCTGCCGTCGCGAACTAGCAACCTCTTACTCCGCTTCCAAGAGATTGACAGGCGAGACAACGAGCCGTTATCATCGGCGGCGCGCGCCGCGGCCTATGTCTGCGAGAATTTTCACCGATAAAGACGTCGATCTCGGGCCGCTCCTCGACAAGACATGTGCGGTTGTCGGCTATGGCGCGCAAGGCCGCGCCCACGCGCTAAACTTGCGCGACAGCGGCATCCCGGTCGTCGTCGGTCTCCTTCCGAAAAGCCGGTCACGCGTCACGGCACGCCGGGACGGACTTCGTCTGGCTACGACGGGTGGGGCGGTGCGCCAGGCGGACGTCGTCTTTCTCGCACTGCCCGACACGAAGATGGCCGAGATCTACCAGATGGATATCGCGCCCAACCTTCGCCGCGGACAAACGCTTCTTTTTGCGCACGGCTTCGCCATTCATTATCGAACCATCAGGCCGCCTGATGACGTCGACGTAATTATGGTCGCGCCCAAAGGCTTGGGGCCGATGGTCCGGACCCAATTCGTCGAAGGCCGGGGCGTGCCGTGCGTCATAGCGATTGCACACGACGCGAGCGGACACGCGCGGCAGCTTGCCCTTGCCTACGCCAAGGCTATTGGTGGCACGAGGGCCGGGGTCATCGAGACCACGTTTCAAGAGGAAACGGAGGCCGATTTATTCGCCGAGCAAGCAGTCCTATGCGGCGGAATGAGTGCTCTGGTGCAAGCTGGGTTCGATATTCTGGTCGAGGCCGGTTACCAGCCCGAGATGGCGTATTTCGAATGTGTGCACGAGTTGAAATTTATTGTGGACCTAATGCATCGCGCTGGCCTGAGCGGTATGCGCGCACGAATTTCGGAGACTGCTAAGTGGGGCGCTATCTCCGTGGGCCCGAAGATCATCGACGAGAGCGTCAAGCGACGGATGAAGAAAGCTCTCCTCGATATCCAGGACGGGAAATTCGCGAAAGCATGGCTGCGCGAAACAGCGTCGGGGCGGAAAAAATATGAGCGATTGCTAAAGCGAGGAGCCGACCAGCCGATAGAACGGGTGGGCGACCGGCTCCGCGGCCTGATGCGCTGGTTGGACGAAAAACCCTAGCGCACCGGAAATGCCGCCGAAAACGGCACCCAGTTGACACGAAATCAGTGTTTCGCGCGCCGTCTAACGAGTGACGTTCTGAGTTCGGCCGATAAATTGAATCGGCGTGGGAGTAGTTAGTATCCCTCCTCGGATAAACTCAATCGGCTTTGGGATCGCCGAGGCCGATGAGTATACATAGACCTTGATTGTTTTTTGTGCGGGCATGTCCTGCGCCATGTGCGGACGGCTAGCTGTCGATTCCCGATAAGTCATCGGGCCAGCGACAGCTGACGCACACAGCATGGATCCGAAGGCGAAGGCCACGGATAGCAGAAACAAGCTGCGCAGATGGAACCATCCGCTTCTTGTTTTCATGAAACAAGCTTGCACCCGTTAGGCCTCTCAACGCAAGATAAATCTTCGGACATAAAACCGACAGAATCGGCTATTCGTCCCAGAGAAAGTGCTCGAGCCGCAGCTGCGTGAGCCGCGCCTTGGCCTCGTCGCTCCGCGTTCCGCCGACCGCTGCCAGTTTGCGGTAGACCGCGACTGCGGATTTCCAATCATTTGTTTCCTCGAGCAAATGGGCGGCGTTGAATCCCGCCTTATAAAACCAAAAAAACTCGCGCGGGCGATCGGACCGAATGCCTTCCTCGATCACCGCATAATAAGTCGTTAGGGCGGCGGGCTTGTCATTCAATTTCTCGAGTGCTTTTCCTTTCTTGAACTCTGCCTGGTTGCGCCAATGCGCCGGGACCCCTGGCTCGGCCGCGAGTTGCTCATAGAACTCGATTGCGCGTCGATAATTTTGCGCGTCCTTCGCGCCCATTTCGTAAAATATGTCGCCCTTCCCACAGAGCGCCTCCCGTCGTTCGGCCGGTTTCGCATTGTTCTTGAGCACTTCATCGTAGAGCGCCTGCGCCTCGCGATCTTTCCCGAGTCGCCGCTCGATCGCCGCCTCTTCGTTGCGCGCGGCCCATTTCAAGTCGCCGTTTAGTTTCACCACCTGGTCGAGGAGCGCCAAGGCATGATCAAGCGAGCCCGCGCCCATGCTCGACGTCGCGCTGAGCGCGCCAAAAAAGAGTGCTTTCTCCGCCAACCGTGCCTCGGGCTTTTGTTGCGCGAGCAATTCAAATTGCGTCTGGGCGTTGGCAAAATCGTGCCGTCGAAAATAGGCCTCGGCCAGTTTCATCCGCACCTCCGCGGTAAAACGGGAATCCGGGTATTGTTGGAGAAACTTATTCGCCGCTGCAGTGACGGCTGTTTCATCGGCCGACGGCGTCGCGTCTTCGATCCATATTTCCAGGTAATCAGCGCGCTCGAGTGCTGTCGCCGTTGGGTTTCCTCGTCGCGCTTGCACCAAATCCTTCCGTGCCATCTCGAGTTCCGGCTTTGTCGCATGAAAGGCGAGTTCAGCCAACGCGACCCATGCCTCGGAGACGCGCGGACTTTGCGGAAAATCGTGAATGAATTTTCGAAAGGTCTCCCCGGCCTCAGGTTTTCCTTGGGCAGCCTGCACTGCACCCTCTTCGAGGAGCAGTTCGCCCTGCACTGCTTGCGTCGCCGGATCATTGCTGATCTTGCGGTAGTCCGCCGCGAACGCTTGGGCGCGATCGAGCCGCAGCCAGCAAAGCGCCGCGTTGAAGAGCGCCTCACCGGAGAGAGTAGGAGCCCGCTGCGCCAGTTGTTCATAGATCGACGCTGCTTTCTCCAGTTGGCCGCTGCGATAGCTTGCTTCCGCGATCAGCCAATCAACTTGCTGAGAGAAGGTCGGGGCGGAGTTGTGCGCGCGCCCCGCCTCCGCGGCCGCGATCGCTTCCTCCCACTGACCTCTTGCCATATGCAGGCGCGCCAACTCCAGGTCCGCTTCGCCTAACGCCGCCAAACGCACCGGGCTATCGCGCAGTTGGGTGAGCAGTTCGATCGCCCTATCCCGGTCGCCCGCACGCAGCCGGCTCCGCGCGAAATACCACTGGGCCAGGGCCTGTCGTGGTTGGGCCGGGTCGCGCAGCCAGCGTTCGAGTTCGTTCGTCGAAGGCTTGCGCTCCATCCGATAGAGCTCGTCCAGCCGGGCAAAGATCGCGGACAACGCGCCATCGTTAGGGTGATGATCGATAAATTCCTCGAGTGCGTCATCGCCCGCTTCTGGCGTCTTCGCCTGGGCGTGTGCATCCGCCAGGGCAAACAGGGTCGCGACCAAAAGTCGATGCGAAACGCCCTCGGGATTCTTCAAAATCACGCTCAGGGTCTCGATCGCCTTCTCGGAATGTCCTTGCGCCAAATTGAGCCGGCCCAACAGAAAGCGTCGCTCGTTCCGCTCCGTCGCGATTTGCGGCTTCGTCTCGCGCAGGAGACGATCGGCGGCAGCAAGATCACCCCGCTCTAGCAATAGTTGGGCTTCGCCCAGCTTTGCCCGGGTGCTCCATTGTGGAATATTCTCCAGCGACTGGAGAACGCGCATCGCCTGATCTTTTTGTCCGAGCGCACGCAACGCCTCGGACTGCCCAAAAGTCGCCTCAAGGCGCAAGGCGGACTTTTCATCCGCCGCAACCTGCGCGTAGAGTGGGAGCGCGGCCGCCCAACGATCGAGGCCGGCCAGCGCCTGGGCCTGCCAGAATGTTGTTTCGTCGTCGGTCGTTAGGGCCGTGCCCGCGAAGAGGTCGAGCGCCTCGGTCAATCGTTCTGCGCGAACAAGCGCTTCGGCCAGCTTCCGCCGCGCGATTAATTGCTCCGGCGCCGGCGGATTCTGCGCGAGGAACAAACGTAAACGTTCGATCGCCACCTCGGGAACGCCTTCCTCGAGCGGTGCAACAGCATTCTGCAGCGTCTCACTTTGGCCCGCCCAGATCGCCTCCCCTAACGAGATCAAAATCACGCTCGAGATCGCGAGAAATCTTGCCCTTTTCATTTGCCCAACAGTATCCGGAGATACTCACCGGTGTGGCTCCCTGCGACGCGCCCGAGTTCCTCAGGCGTTCCGGCCGCGACGACTCGTCCCCCGCCCTCGCCACCTTCGGGACCGAGGTCGATCACCCAGTCGGCACACTTGATCATTTCAAGATTGTGCTCGATCACGACGAGCGTGTTGCCTGCATCGCGCAGTTTCGTCAGCACCTGTAGGAGCTTTTCGATGTCGGCAAAATGGAGTCCGGTGGTCGGTTCGTCGAGGATGTAGAGCGTGCGACCAGTCGCTTTTTTCGCGAGTTCGGTCGCGAGTTTGACTCGCTGCGCCTCGCCGCCGGAGAGGGTGGTGGCCGCCTGGCCGAGTCGCAAATAGCCGAGCCCGACATCTTGCAACGCCCTCAGCTTGTCGGCCAGCGTCGGCACGTTGCGGAAGAAACGCGCCGCTTCATCAACGGTCATCTCCAGCACGTCAGCGACATTTTTTCCTTTATAAGTGATCTCGAGTGTCTCGCGATTATAGCGCTTGCCCTGGCACACCTCGCAAACTGCGTATGCGTCGGCGAGGAAGTGCATTTCGATTTTGATCAAGCCATCACCCTGGCAATTCTCGCAGCGGCCGCCTTTGACGTTGAAGCTGAAACGCCCCGCGCTGTAACCGCGGATGCGCGAGGCCGGCAACTGGCTGAAGAGCTCGCGGATTGGCGTGAACGCCCCGGTGTAAGTAACTGGATTGGAGCGCGGGGTGCGGCCAATCGCGCTTTGATCAATGATGATCGCCTTGTCGATCTGGTCGAGCCCGTGGATTGCGCGGTGTTCGCCCGGTTTGTCCTTGGAGTTGTAAAAATGGCGGAAGAGCGCGCGGCGCAGGATGTCGTCCACCAGAGTTGATTTGCCGCTCCCCGATACACCCGTCACACAGGTCAGACAGCCTAACGGAAAGGCGGCTGTCACATTTTTTAGATTATTCTCTGTCGCGCCAACGATTGTGAGCCAGCCCTCGGCGGAGTTGAGAGTTGATGGTTGAGAGTTTAGAGCTCGTGGCGCGACGCGCTGGCGCGGAATCGAGATTCTCGATCGGCCCGAGAGGTAGGCTGCAGTCGGGGAATTCCTGGCTTCCAGAACCTCCTCGAGTGTCCCTTGTGCGACAATCTCGCCACCGCGAGGGCCGGCGTCCGGCCCCAGATCAAGAATGTAGTCGGCCGCGCGGATCGTTTCCTCGTCGTGCTCGACCACAATGACGGAATTTCCGAGATCACGCAGCCGACGCAGTGTGCCGATGAGGCGCGCATTATCGCGCTGATGCAAACCGATGCTGGGCTCGTCGAGCACATAGAGCACGCCGGCAAGACCTGAGCCGATCTGCGTCGCGAGTCGGATGCGTTGTGCCTCGCCCCCGGAAAGCGTGCCACTCTCGCGATTGAGCGTGAGATAATCGAGCCCGACTTCGAGGAGGAAATCGAGCCGCGAGGAAATTTCCTGCACCACCTCGGAGACGATTGTGCGCTGCGCTTCCGCCAACTCCAGCCGCCTGACGAATTGCGCTGCGGCTGCGATCGTTAGTTCACTGAACTGATGGATATTTAATTCCCGGCCGATCTGGTCCTTGATCGTGACAGCGAGGATCTCGGGCTTTAACCGCGCACCGTGGCAGGTCGCGCAGGGTGCGCGATTCATGAAGGCGCGAATCCGGCTACGGGTAAATTCGCTCTGTGTCTCCTCGTAAAGGCGCTCGAGTTGCGGGAGCAATCCCTCGAAAGGCCGCGCTGTTTTGCTACCGCGACCGTTGCCGCCGAAGTTCATCTCGATCGGCCGATCGCCCGTTCCGAAGTAGAGCGCGTTCTTGAATTTCTCGGGTAAATCTTCAAACGGAATGTTGTCCGCCACATCGAAATGCCTGACGAGCGCCGTCTGCAGTCCGCGATAATAGGCCTGCATCCGTTTCGTTCCGCGCCGCCAAGGCACGACCGCGCCCTCCGCGAGCGATTTCGAAGTATCGCTCACCATCAATTCCGGATCGCAGACCAGCTGGGTGCCGAGCCCATGACAGGCTGGGCAGGCACCGAGGTGGCTGTTAAAGGAAAAGTGTTTCGGGGTCAATTGCCCTAACGAAAAGCCGGTCTCGGGATTGCCATAGTCGGTCGAGTAACGAATCTCTTCCCAATCCTGTCGGGCGACCGCTTCGGTTGTCTTCGTTAGTCTGGGCAGGCGAAATACCCGCCCTGTGTCTTCTTCCATTTGAAGGTTGGCAGTTGGGCCTTGAAAGCTTCCGGGGTTGGACGTTTTCCGCTCCCTCTCACGCAGCACAACGATCCGATTACTGCCCCACTTCAGCGCGGTTTCCACCGAATCGGCCAGCCGGGTGCGAATCCCATCGCGCACCACCAGCCGATCGACCACCGCCTCGATCGTGTGGCGCTCGCCCTTCCTCAGCCGGATCGGTTCCGGTCTTCCGAGCTCGATCATCTCGCCATCCACCCGAATCCGGACAAAGCCTTCGCGTTTCGTTTTCTCGACGACGTCGCGGAATTCGCCGCTCTCATTCCGCACCAGCGGCGCAAGCAGGATAATTTTCGTTTCCGCCGGATAGTCGAGGATCTGATCCACAATCTGCTGCGCCGTTTGGCGATAAATGGGCTGCCCCGTCAGCGGATCGTGCGGCTGGCCGACCGCCGAAAAAAGGACGCGCAGATAATCGTAAATCTCCGTCGTGGTCGCAATGATGGAGCGAGGATTCGTCCCCGAGCTGCGTTGTTCGATGGCGATTGCCGGCGAAAGCCCTTCAATGAAATCGACATCCGGCTTCTCCATCTGATCGAGGAATTGGCGGGCGTAAGCCGAGAGGCTCTCGACGTAACGGCGCTGTCCTTCGGCATAAAGCGTGTCGAAGGCCAGCGACGATTTTCCGGACCCGCTCAGGCCGGTGATCACGACCAGTTTTTCCCTCGGAATCTCGACGTGGAGATTCTTTAGATTGTGCTGGCGCGCACCACTGATCTTGATACTCTTTGCAGGCATCGGACGGGATTTGTCGAACCTATCAGTCAAGCACAGCCGTCCGCTTTCTCCAGCGATTTGAATCCATCATGACAGAGCAAGGCAGTCCCATCCCACAGGAAGAAATCGCGCAGTTGCAGAAGAAATTCAGCGAGATCAAGCATTCGATTAACAACGCTCTCGCGGTCATGATGGCGCTCTCGGAAATGTCGCAGCGCAGGCCGGATTACGCCGAAAAATTGGCCAGCACCGTGCTCGCGAAGGCGCCGCAAATCGTCACCAGCCTGCAGGAGTTCACTCAGGCCCTGAACGACAAGGCCGGGTCAAAACCGAGCGTCTGAGCTACTCGCCGGGTGCAGCGTCGGCCGTGTCGGCCGCAGGGAGAATGCGCTGGCTACAAGAAAAACTGCTGCATCTTCTCGCAGCGGGCCGCACACCCGACCTACAATCCGAGCAGCAACTCCGCAATCTCCAGCGAAGCGCGGGGCCGGCTGAGCCGGCTGATGTTTTCCGACCATTCGCGCCAGAGTCGCGCGTCGTCCGCAAAGGCACGTTCCGCCGCAGCGATGATTGCTTCCGCCTTGGTGGCAACGGCGCCTGAGCGCGTTTCCTCGATCAGTCGCGCATTGCCCTCCTCCTGGCCTGGCACAACTTGACTGATTATCATCGGGCACTTCGCCGCGATCGTTTCCTGCACCGTGGCGCCCCCCGCTTTGCTGATCAGGAGATGGCTCTCCAACATCAGCCGCGGCAATTGGTCGCTCCAACCGACGATCTCAAACTTGCGCGCCGCCTCCCCGTTCACGCCTTCAACAGCTCGGCGCAGCCGTTCGTCGCGCCCGACGGTGACCGTCAGCCTGACATCGGGCAGGCGAGTCAGACCACGGATGATTTCCGGCGCGGCGCGTCCGCCGGCATTGATCATGTAAAGAATCCCGCGTTCGCCGCCGGAGGCAACCGGCTGTCGCCGCTCACCCAGTTCCGCGAATTTCGGTGTGACCGGAAATCCCGTCACGCGGACCTTTTCGTCAGGCAAACCGGCCCTGGCCAGGACAGCGGCTGTTTGTTCGTTGGGGACAAGAAATAAATCGCTCGCGCAACGGAACCAGATTGCGTTGACTGTGATCGAATCGGTAATGCATACGACCTGACGGAACGTTGCGGGCGCGCCGCCCAGGATCGTCTCGAAGAGATATGGGTAGGCCGGAAAGACCGATACCACGACGGTCGGCCGAAAGCGCACCAGGAGTTGGCTCAACCGCCCTTGAACCATTGGCAGCCGCCCTATTTGAGGCGCGAATTCCTGGCGTCCATCCAACCAGCGGTAGAACCGGCCCCAGGCACCTGGAGCCCGGTTGATCAATGTGAGATAACTACGGCGCGTCCAATCGTTCACCCAGCCATAGGTTTCAGCAAAAATATCGTGGAGCACGACCGTCGCCATCCCGCTCGAAACGGCGGCCAGCCCATCGCGAATCCCGCGCGCCGCGCTGTTGTGACCCTCGCCAAAGCCCGCGGTCAGAATCAGGATTCGTTTCTCCATTCGTTAGGCCAGGATGCTGGCGGAGAGTTTAATGGCAATCCCCGAGGGGCAAAGTAAACTTCGCGTGACGATGAAATTTCTCCGACTTACCGGCAGAGTCGTGCGTCGCCTCGTCTGGGAGACTGCGACCGACGAGACGCTCGGCCTTTCGGCCCAGATGGCATACCAATTCCTCTTTACGCTCGCCCCCGGTCTTCTCTTCCTCTGGCATCTCCTCGGCCTTTTCGGCACCGACCCCGCCACGCTGCATAAAATGCTCGGCGTCGTTCGCGCTTTTCTCCCGCCAGACCCGAAAGTGCAGGAAATTCTCGACAGCGTGGTGGCCAACGTCATCGTCACTGGGAGCGGCGGCGCGCTCGCTACCGCGGGCATTATCCTCGGCATATATCTCGGCACTATGTTCATTTCCACCATTTCCCACGCCCTTAGCCGCACCCACGGCATCACCGAGGATCGCAATTGGTGGTCAAAGTACATTATCTCGATCCTCCTCCTTTTTTGGTTTGGCATCACCATCCTCTTTGCCTTCAACATCACCGTCTTCGGCGAAACCCTTGCCGGCATCGCCGAGGTCAATTTCCAGCTCGGGATTCCGCTTCAAAGCTGGGTCGCCGCCCTCAACGTTCCCTTTACGGCCATCGCTCTGGTCGTTCTCGCCCTCGCTCTTTACCTCCTGACACCCGAGAATTACCTCACCATCCGCCAGGCCCTACCCGGTGCGATCTTCTTCTCCGTTGGCTGGATGACTGTGACCAAGCTCTTCCAGTTCTACGTCGCGCGTTACGATCGCTACAATGCGACCTATCTCGCGCTTGCGTCCATCATCATGCTCCTGACCTGGATGTATCTCACCTGCCTGCTCTTGTTGCTTGGTGGAAAACTCAATGCCATCCTGCGCCGCGAGACCGAACACGCCGCCGCGCGTTCCGAGCACGCCGCGACCGGCAGCGAACCGCAGCCAGCATAGCATTTCGCGCGCTTTGATCCGTCCGCGCATCATCCAACGCTGGCAGTTCGTGCTCTGCGCCCTCCTCCTCGTCGCTGGGTTCGCCGGCACGATTACCCAGGGCGAACTGACCGAGGACGAAAAGAAGCAGCTCTTCCTCAAGGCGCGCGAGAACATGCGCACCGTCCCCACCCCAACACCGGAAGCTTCCACCACCCCGCGCCGCAAACCGAAACCTGCCCAGCATCCGCCGAAGAAAAAATCCAAACCCAAGCCCACCCCCGAGCCCGAGGAGGAAACGCCATCCCGCACCCCGCGCCCAAAATCTGAAGAACCTCCCACCCGCACCCCTCGAACCAAGGAGGAAGAGACCCCGGAACGGCGGTCCACGCCTGAATCCACCCCCGCCCGCGCTGCCTCCGTCACACCGGCACCCCAAAGCGCGGAAACGCCATCGGGCCCCACCGAGCCCGCCCAGATCGTTGTTAAAAAATCCGGCTACCAAAAGCCGCGCGGCTTTTCCCTTCCCTTTCATCTTTTCGGGAAACGCTACAAATACCTCACCAATTCGGTCCGCCGCCAGATCGACCGCGCCCCGGTGCTACGCGACCGCTGGCGATTTATCATCGTGCACAACAGCGGAACCCGGCAGGGCAACGCCCGCATCTTCGACTACTATCACCATAATGTTCGCCGGATGCGCAACGGGCTCGCCTACCATTTCGTCATCGGCAACGGCACCTCCTCCGGTAACGGCGAAATTGAAGTTGGCGACCGCTGGCGGCGTCAGATCAACGGAGGCCACGTTCACAGCGACTACCTCAACAATATCTCGTTAGGCATTTGCCTCGTCGGCGACTTCAATCGCAGCCAGCCGACTCGCGCTCAGCTGGATTCCTGCGAGGAACTGATCCTCTATCTGCGTGACCGTTGCGGCAAAGTTGAGCGGCATGAGATCCCGGTGCGTCCCCACCGCGAGATGAATCCGCCGCGCTGGCCGACCGACTGTCCCGGCGACGATTTCCCCTATCGCTGGTTCGGTCAATTCCGTTAGGTCGAGGCGGTCGAGCAAGTGATTTCCCCCCGACGCGGCCGAGCGGAACTGTGTCGAGAATATTTGGAAACTGTGGCCACGACCGGGCGCCTGGGAGTAACCTGCCCCTGCGGGACAGAAAGATCGAAGCGGCAACCCGATATTCGATTACCAATTTGACTCCCCCTCGTTCTCAAAGACTGGCATTTGAGAGCGAGGGGTGAGTTTTCGTGGGCCCGTTACTGCAACCTGCCCTCGCCAGCGGTGGCCGGTCTTATCTTCGTTAGGAACACTGCTCTCGGAAAAAAGATTTCCACAACTTTACGGGTCTGCAGCAACCTAGAACGTAAGCGCAAAGACAGTGCCGGTTCCGTTAAGTCCGCCCGCTGACGTGGTGCCGTACATCGCACCACCGCGACGCACCAATCGGGACAAAGAACGAAAGCCGTCAGGCCCGCCAAAAGCGTGAAGGACCCTCTCTGTCCATGGATCGCCTTCGTTTTCTGGAGGATCGAGCCGAAATATAACTCCTCCTGGGTCCGGCCTGCCGTTGCCTCCGGTGGAGGCGGTTCCAAAAAGCCTGCCCTTGTTACCGAAGATGACACCGGCAAAAGGGCTACCCCCATCCCTGCCTCCGGAGAAGTTGTAAAGGACGCTCTGAGTCCAAGGAAGGCCGGGTTGCGACTGTGGAGTAAGCTTGAATACGGTCCCCGCCTGCCCAGAGCCTCCGCTAGTTGTAGTTCCGTAAAGTGCCCCAGCTTCATCAAACTGCAGTCGGCCAAAGGGCAGGGTGCCATCGATCCCGCTAAACGAAAATATGACCGTCTCCGTCCACGCTCCTCCTTCGCTCGCTGGCGGAGAAAGCTGATAAATGGCGCCCAAGTCGTTAGTGCCTCCAACCAGAGTCGCTCCATAAAGATTTCCTTGTTCGTCCATGATTAGATCACCCGAAGGAAAGGCCCCATCGCCCGAGCTAGTAAAGTTATAAAGAATCGTTTCGTTCCAGTTGCCTCCACCGCCGCCCGGAGGAGTCACCTGAAAGACCGTCCCACGACCATTTGCGCCTCCATCACGAGTGACACCGTAGAACCCCGGATGCGCAGGCAGCAAGCCGGCATTGGGAACCATTCCGTCACCCGCAACGCTTCCGAAGCTGTAAAGCACACGTGCCTTTGCGTTACCACCCGGCTCGCTAGGCGGCCTTACTTGGAAGACTGTTCCCATGTTATGGGTGCCACCCTCCTCAGTCGTGCCAAACAAATCTCCTGATAAAAAGACCAGGGAACACACGGGCACGGCACCATCCGGCTGTCCCTGAAACTTGTGAAGCACAGATTCGGTCCAGGGCACGGTTCCGTCATCGGGCGGCGTCAAGCTATAAACAACGCCGTTTCCGTCCACGGCGCCCAATGCCGCGGTCCCGTAAAGGTTGCCCGCCTGGTCGAATACCACACCGGCCTGCGGGTTCTCACCATCGCCGCGCTCGCCAAAATCATGAATAGTCGTGACCGTTTGAGCAGTAGCTCCGAAGCCAACCAGAAGAATCGAGGAGAGAACGATGAGTCGCGCGAATGGAATCGAGTTGTTCATAACAAATTTCCTTTTTCCTGGCACCTATGACAACGACCTCAGATCTGAACAAAGCGAGGAACACCCCAGGACAAGCGTGCCCACCTTTTCCAAATCTTTCCGGTGTGTAAGCATGGCGCCAAAAGATCGGGCTCCTGTCAAGTAAGATTTATGCGGGAAATATCAGCCGCATGAGCCACCTCCAAGGGCTTCCGGCAGTCTTCCTGCCCTTCGACGTCATCATGTTGTTGTTGCGATCTCGAGCGGTTGGGCGAGGGCGAACGAAGTCATAAAAGGCCACGGCGAGCGCCCAGACCAGAAGGCCGGCCCAAGAGTAAACGCCAAGAATGCCGGGAAAAGGAAAATCCCGCTCCGACTGTCGTATTTAGTATATTGGCGGTGAGTCCGGGAGTATTGGTGGCGCGAACCAATTTGGCTCCCGCGTCGGACTTCATCGACGCCTCCATCGTGGCAGATTGTGGGATAGGTCAGTCTCTAGCAAGCCGGCCGAATGATGACCTTCAGCGCTCCTCTGCGAGTGGCGTCTCCGAAGGTGTCGTAGGCCAGCATCACATCAGCCAGGGAGAAATGATGTGTCACGAGTTGCTTCGGCTCGAGTTTTCCGGCCAGAACCGTCTTCAAGAGCATCGGGGTCGTGACAGTATCGACGAGGCCGGTCGTGAGCGTGATGTTATGTGACCAAAGCTTGTCCAAATTCAGCTGCACAGGTTTGCCGTGGACGCCGACGTTCGCGATATGGCCGCCGGCGGCGAC
>Ga0207697_10001431_pt1 | contig 13056 bp, 10 predicted proteins | sample KBSSwiS5withPhiX_FD_184293 | JGI IMG/M metagenome (GOLD analysis project Ga0207697, IMG submission 184293) | Switchgrass rhizosphere microbial communities from Kellogg Biological Station, Michigan, USA, with PhiX - S5 (SPAdes) (version 2) | ecosystem: Host-associated > Plants > Roots >... | reverse complement strand
GGTCTGCTGGAAGCAGTTCGCCGGCGCAACGTTGCTTAAAACGAATGCCAAAACCTGATCAGATGGTGCGAATACAGGGTAATGACGTAGGCGATGGAGAGAAGAGGAGAGATCGTGAGAAGAGAGCTGAGACGACGCGAACTCCAGATTGACCCGACAAGAGAGAAAGGAAGCTGGATCGTCCAAAAAGGAAGAAAGAGCAGCGAATAAATTCCGATGCTGATCGCCTGCGCACTGCGTTCCATGGTCGATCCCTCCCGCAAATGCTTCTGCGTGTCGAGGCTTAATCCGCGAAGACCCAGGCAGCCTGCGTCACGACCCCGATGGTAATAAATAGAACGCCAAACAGAGCGAGGACCGACGTCAATACTGCGAGTTGAATCAGCTGTGGCAGATAAGGGAACGGAAGAGGCACGCCTTTCATTTGCCGGACGATGTTTTTAATTGGACGGAGGTACGGATTTGGTGGAATCCGCGGCACGGTAAGGGGCGCCGCGCAATGCGGGCAATTCGTGTCGACACCGCCGTCTTGGGCGCGTGCCTCCATCGGCCGTCCGCAGTCGACGCATTTAAAACGAATTGTGTTCTTGGGAAGAGGGCGCCCGACCGAACAAAGACGCGGACTTTGTTGTTCCTGCCAAGGGAAACGGCGGTCGGGTGGCTCATGCACAGGGGCATCATGTGAGAGTGTAGGAGAAGCGCTCATAAAAAAAGCTGCAGCACCTCGCAACCCACAGTTTTCCATTGGCGAGATTTTTCTTGCTCGCCGGCAGGCGAATCCGAGACTCCCTGACCATGTCCGGGATTCTAGAACCGGTTCGCCTGATTGAACTGGATGAAATACGTGAAGCGAGGAAACGAATCGCGGACACGATTGTCCGCACGCCTGTGGTACGTCTCGAATTGGGACCTGATTTTCCGGATATCCGCCTCAAATTAGAGAACTTACAACCGATCAATGCTTACAAGCTGCGCGGTGCGGCAAACGCCGTGGCGATGCTATCGGAACAGGAGCGCCGCCGGGGAGTCTGGACGATTAGCGCCGGGAACGCCGGGCAAGGCGTGGCTTATGCCGCGCGGAAGGCAGGCGTGCCATGCTCGGTCGTCGTGATAGAGACGGCGCCGGCATCGAAGGTTGAGCGAATGCGCCGACTCGGCGCCAAATTAATTCCGGTGCCGTTCGATGTAGCATGGAACGCGATGGAAGAGCGTGCATTCGATGGCGCGGAAGGAACCTTTATCCATCCATTCGACGATCAGAATTTCGTTACGGGCAATGCGACAATCGGTTTGGAGATTTTGGAGGATGCGCCCGACGTAGTTGCAGTCATTGCTGCAATCGGCGGTGGCGGTTTGATTACGGGACTAGGGAGCGCGGTGAAAGCGCTCAAACCCAAGGTGAAAGTTTGGGGAGCGGAACCGGAAACGGCGGCGCCGGGCGCATTGTCGTTCGCGAAACAATCGCCGCAGGCCTTCACCGGGTGGAAGCAATCGTTTGTCGATGGGGCGGGGGGCAAAAATATTTTCCCGCGGATGTGGGAACGGATGAGGCCGGTATCGGATGGTTCAATTGTCGTTAGCTTGGAAGAAACCAGACAAGCGATGCGATTGCTCGCGGAAAAAAGCCGCGTGATCGCGGAAGGTGCCGGCGCATTATCGGTAGCTGCCGCATTAAGTGGTAAAGCCGGCAAGGGACCGATCGTTGCGGTAGTTTCTGGCGGCAACATCGATCTCGATAAATTCTACGAGTTAATCAGTCAGAACTAGAACTATCTGGGCTTTACTTGACTCGACGGCAAGGAACACAGATAGGGCGTCCGTCTGGGACACCGAATTGAGCCACGGCACTGCACGGAGGCTCCGACAATTGTCTTTTCGCGGCACCAATCTTAAATTCGAGAGAAGCTAGGAGGCGAAGCCGGGCGTAATGAAAGCGAAAGTATTCGGCCAGCACGATGAGGCGACGCTGAAGCAGATCGAGACCTGTCTTGAGGCGGGCGGTGAACGCGCGGTGCTATGCGCCGACGGGCATAAGGGTTATGCGCAACCCATCGGTGGCGTCGTCGCTTACAAAGATAGGATTTCGTTGTCCGGCGTTGGCTTCGACATCGCCTGCGGCAACCTTGCCATTCTAACTGACGCAAAACGCTGCGAGGTCGGTCCAAGTATCAAAACTATCATGGACGATGTCGTGCGCGATATTTCGTTCGGCATCGGGCGAAAGGCCAAAGCGCGAGTGGATCATGAATTGTTCGAAGATGAGGCGTGGAAGGTCGCGCCCATCCAAGGATTAAAAGAAATGGCCCGGGATCAGCTCGGCACAGTCGGTGGGGGAAATCATTACGTTGATATTTTTGCGGATGAGCAGGATCGCATCTGGGTAGGCGTGCATTTCGGATCGCGCGGGCTTGGATACAAAACGGCGACGCATTTCTTGAAAGCGGCCGGCGGCAAGGATGGCATGGACGTGCCTCCGACCGTAGTTCCAGTGAACTCCATGATCGGCTCCGATTACCTAACGGGAATGAGACTAGCCGGGAGGTATGCCTATGCCGGCCGCGAAGCAGTGGCGCGGCACGTCGTCCGTGAAATCCTTGGCGCGAAAATCATGGAGGAGGTACATAATCATCATAATTTCGCCTGGCGCGAAAACCACGACGGAGAAAAATTCTGGGTCGTGCGCAAAGGCGCCACGCCGGCATTTCCCGGCCAACGCGGCTTTGTTGGCGGCAGCATGGGCGACGAAGCGGTCATCATCGAAGGAGTCGACTCGGGTGAATCGCGTGAGGCCCTTTACTCGACCGTCCATGGGGCTGGTCGGATCATGTCGCGCACAGCGGCCAAAGGTAAATTCGAGAGGGTGGGGAGCAAGCGGATTCGGCGCGACGGTTTGGTGCGTCACGATGAGATGATGAAGTGGGTAGCAGACCGCCGGGTAGAATTGCGCGGCGGAGATGTCGATGAGGCGCCGCAAGCATATCGGCGTCTGCCGGAAGTTTTGAACGCGCATGCCGGAACAATTCGCGTTCTCCACACATTGCGCCCGCTCGGCGTGGCGATGGCTGGACGCGAGATGGTCGATCCCTACAAGGATTAGTAATTAAGTCCCGGATAAATTTCGAGCGGCTACTTTCTGCCATTGTAGCACAGCGATCTTGGGGGAACTGGACAGCGATCGTGCGCGGCAAAATAACACCACCGGCGTCGGTCTGAAGTCTACCGCATCCAATGATCTAGCCGCCGCGGTCGCCGCCCGCGCAAGCGCGATATCCTGCCGCTGAGACAGCGGCAGCTACAATTCTCCGAGCAAACTGCTAAGCTCGAGCCGTCGCGTGGACATCTCAATCTGTCCGTTTTCGTCGCGCGGCCATAATTCTTTTGGTCGGTCCCAGTAAAGCTCGATCCCGTTTCCATCCGGGTCGCTCAGGTACAACGCTTCGCTGACGCCATGATCGCTTGCGCCTTCAAGAGAAATGTTCGCCTGCATCAGGCGTCTCAGGGCATCGGCCAGAGCGGCGCGAGTTGGATACAAAATCGCGAAATGATAAAGCCCGGTCGCGCCCTTCGGCGGTGGCGATCCATCGCGACTCTCCCAGGTATTGAGTCCAATATGATGATGATAACCACCCGCTGAAACAAAAGCCGCTTCTTCGCCGTAACGTTGCGTGAGCTCAAATCCGAGAACACCGCAGTAAAAGTCGAGGGCGCGCTGCAGGTTAGCCACCTTCAAATGCACATGCCCAATGCGGACGTTGGGATCGATCGTTTTTTCCTTCACTAGTGAAAAATGGGCGGTGAGGGTTTCGAACCCCCGACCTACTGGGTGTAAACCAGCCGCTCTACCACTGAGCTAACCGCCCGCTCTTAGAGCATGGGACTGAAGGTTTATATCGTTACTCCCCCAACGGTAAATATTATGTGCGATTCACCTGCAATGGCAAGGAAGTCCGACGGTCGCTCCGCACCACCGATCGCGACTTGGCAAAAAGGCTTGCGTTTGATGCTCGGGGCGAAGCGGCGATCGTAGACCCCGAGGCCGGTAAAATCACTCTTGCCAGCCTGTGTGATAAGTATCTCGCAACGGTTGGCCATCAAGCTCGCAAAACACTCGCTCAGAAAACTTATGTCTGCGACCGGATTAAAAAGGAATGGCCGGGCGGGTCACAGGTGTTGATTCGCAAAGTTCTTCCGTCACAGATCCAGACTTTTTTATCAAAATACAGTTTCGGACCGAGCAGCTATAACGCCCATTTTGGCTGTTTTTCGCGGGATGTTTAATCTTGCCATAGGTGATTCGCTCCTGTCGAACTCTCCCGTTGCTGGTCTCAAAGAACGTCGGCGAGAGAAGCCCATTCGACTCACTCCCACTTGGGAGCAGTTTCGGCAGATCATACTGGCTTTTTCGGGTGACACCAACGTGCAGTAGAGGTAACCGCCCCTCATTAGACCGCTCGCAGATCACCGATAGTGCTGCGTCGCTCGTGTTGGTTTTCGCCCGGAAAGTAGTGCTGCGTGGCGAGCTCGTGTTCGCAGTCTTCGTGTCCAAAATTGTCCGAAAAATTTCGCTATTCTTTCGGCGCAGGCACAGCGAATTCGAGCCCCGTAGGCTCCGTTTTCCTCACTAGTTCGTAGTCAAGGTACTACGGAAGTCGTGTCGATTATTCCGAATCTGAACGTTCGTTTTCCATTGAACGCATTAATCAGCGCTTGTTCGAGCGTTTCGAACGAAGCGCTCTTTACGACGTAACCCATCGCGCCAGCTTTGGCTGCGCGGTGTATATATTTTGGATCGTCGTGCGCCGAGAGAATCAGCACCACGATCGCTGGGAATTCTTCGAGCAACTTTTTCGTCAAGTCGATTCCATCTGTGCCGTAGTGCAAACAAGCATCGACGATGACTCCATCGGGACGCAGCTCTCGCACCAATTCCAAGCCACTTGCGGCGTCGCCAGTCTCTTCGCACACGACAAATTTGTCTCCTAGATTCAGCAGACGCTCCAGTCCCTGCCTAACAAGAATATGATCGTCAATTAGAATGAGCCGCTTGCGATTATCTCCGAGCATTTCCGCGACACCGATGTGCTCCTTCAATGTGAATCGTTCGAACCACAGCTGGCGGATGGCAGATTTAGGCAAAAGTGGATGACAATGGATTACAGTAATTTTTCATCTTGGTGCATCCTCATGCCAAAACCCACTTTTTTGCGCTCCTGCATCAAAATGCATTTAACGGAGGAGAAATGCACCCAAGTGCAGCAACGTGAAAATTTGGCGGCGAATTCGAGCCCCGTAGGCTCCGCTCTCGTGTAGCGAGAGCAGAACGCGATTTCGCAACACTTTCCCCGGCTTCGAAGTGTTCGGCACAGGAGGTGACATTCGGCAAATAATGGCGAGCGCCCGCCTGGCGAATTTCCTGAATCCAAAGCCCGACTCATTAGCCGAGTGGAAAAGTTAATGGGAGCAGTATAAGATGAGTCTCGCTCTCAACATGTTTTCCCGTCGTTCTTCGTCGTTAGCGCCTCGTCCGTTTGCGATAATACCGCTGCTGCTACTCGTCTTGTCGCACCCGGGCAAAGAACTGTTCGTTGCGAGCTCTCCTGATGACCGCGCCTTGACCATGCGAATCAAGGCACTTTCTCCTACCGTTAGCCCGGATGACGCCCGGCGAGTCACTTATTGCGCGGTCACGACCGGACGGGAAATGGCGCGCGAGTGGCGTGTGATCCCGGTAGCGTCGTTGCTGCCCGGCTTGCAAAATTTTCTCATCCACACGGGAAAGAGAAAAGGGGGGTTCTGCTTCCAGTATTCAACGGAGCTTCTCGTTCGATTGGATGCGCTTAAGCTGCAAACGCTCGAGTTCCATTGGGCGGAATCGGAGCCGAATACTGGGGGCGAGAATAACGCCATCGTAGTTACGGCCCGAGGTCAACCGTTCGAGCAAGGTATTCTGCTCGACAGCTGGCGGGCCCAGCCCTATCTCACCTGGACACAGGTAACCAAGGACCCGGGGTATCATTGGAGTGAAAACAAATCCTTTGCCGCCCTCGTTTTGCGAAAGAGCAAATAACGAAATAGTTAAAAGCCATCGCTGTACCTGCGCAACAACCTCGCAATGCCGCGAAAGCGTTCCCGGCTTTAACTACCAACCAGCATCCGACATCAATTGCGCCATCAGATGCCTTAGGGTAATCAACATGGCATCATAAGAGTTTTTTATCCGTCGTTTTGTCCGACCAACAAAAAATTTAGGCGTATTTGGGACAACGTGAGCTTACCTACGCCGCTGCATCTCTAGAGGCAAATCGAAGGTGAGGACGGTTAAGATAAATTGGGGGAAATTGGCGATACTAGACCAACGATCGGTGTAAACCAGCCGCTCTACCATTGTGACCGCCCGAACTCGTTTCTTATAACGTATTGTCAACACATCTGCGCAATCGTTCTCAACCGCAAGGAAGGCCGGCCAAGTTCCTTTTTATTTCTCAGGATTCTGCGGCGCGAGATCGGTTACAATTTTCTCGAAACGTGGGTCGCCGCGCAGCGGATCCCAGGTCGGGTGCAGTTTCAAGTTACCATAGCTTAAGGTGCTCGGGATTTTCAGCGTCGCTTCGATTTGTTCGATGGCGAGATCCTTTTCACCACACCAGGCGTAAATTACGCCCATGTACTTCACAAGCTCCGCACCGTCGATTGAGTCTTTGGTAATTGGCAGGAGTTCAATCGCGTGTCGGCCTTCGCGGATTGCTTCATCCTTGCGGCCGAGGGCTGCGTCGATGAGGCCGAGCACGCACAACGCCGGCGCGTAACCGGGTTGCTCGCTCACCGTGCGTTCAAGTTCCGCGTGCGCGGCGAGGAAAGCAGCCTGAGCCGTGGCAACATCGCCCTTGCTGCGGGCAGCCAAGCCTTCGCACCAGGAGCGCGGAAAGTTCAGATCAACAGCCGTCCCACTGTCCGGCATCGCAGCCAAAGCCTGGGTGACCGCCGCCGGATCGCGTTCGCATAGTGCGAGGTAGAACCATTGGGCGGCCAGGTCCGAAGCGGTCGCCGGATTTTCGGCCAGAATTGTTCGAATGCTTTCGCGAAGGGGACGGGGGTCCGCTCGCCATTCAAGATCGACCGAGGCGCGAGTAACCCGTGTGTCTAAGTCGCCCGGAATTAGAACGAGCGCACGGTCCAAAGCAGCCGCCATCGCCCGAAACTGTCGGAACTCCTGATAGCTGAGCGCGATCTGTTGGAGAATGAAAAAGTTGCGCGGATCCAACGCGAGAGCCCTTTGCAAGCTCCGGGCCGATTCATTCCAAAGTCCCTGACGCCGGTCGATATAGCCGGTCAGCTCGAAGATATCCGAATTATTCGGCAACGCGCGTTGGGCAACGGCGAGTTCGGCCCGCGCCTTCTCGTAATCGAGATAGCAACGGTAAAGGAAATCAGCCCGGGCAAGATGCGTCTCTCCCGCATCAGGACGCAGACGAATGACAGTTTTGAGCGCGCCATCCGACAAAGCCAGACGGGCCGGTGTATGATCGAGGCCAAAAAAATACAAGTAGTTATGGGCGGCGGCTTGCTGGCAGTAAGCCAGGAAAAAGTCGGGATCCCGCTCGATCGCTTGATCAAGTAAGTGAACGGCCTCGTGCAATTTTTCGCTGATTTGGGCATTGAGAGAAATCGTCGCGATGAGCGCCTTCGCGTGGACGTAAAGACCATAGGCAATGAGATCTTTTGTAGGGCGCTCGTCGATGGCGGCTTTTTCTTTCGGCGAAACAGTGGCTTGGAGCTGAGAGATAATTCGCTGCACGATGTCGCTCTGAATCGCAAAGATATCAGCCAGATTGCGTTCGTAGGTTTCTTCCCATGCAAGAACGCCACTCCGGGCATCGGTCAGCTGCGCGGTAATGCTCACTTTCTGACCGCTTTGGCGGACACTTCCTTCCAAGACGAAGGCGACGCCTAAGGTCTGGGCTATCTCGGGCAAGTTTCGTCGCGTTCCCGCCACGTAGGTGTTAACCGAAGTGCGGTTGATGACCTTAAGGTCCGCCACTTTGGCAAGAGCAGTACGAATGTCATCCTGGACGCCATCGGCCAAAAACGCGTTCTGTTTATCTTCGCTAAGATTCTCCAAGGGAAGAACCGCGATACTTTTCTCCGGCAGGACGGCGAGGGCGGCTGCCTCCGGCGATGCTGACACCCCGGCTAGCTCGGGCGCTAACTGACGCGATAAGCTCCAAATCCCGAACCCTGTCGCTAGCGCCACAATGCTCAGAAAAGCGGTAGCCACGACGGGCTTGCCTCGGCGATTGGTATGGGAAGAATTCGCCAGGCCTGCAGTCTGGTCCCGGCCTTTCGAGCTGAGGTTTGCCGGCTCCTGCGGATCCGCAATTTCTTCAGGGTAAACATTCATTGGGTTGTTCGAGGACAAGAGACGTCGATTGCGGTTGGGTGATCTGCCCTACCCTTCCGAGCAAAATGTGTTCCCAGAGCCTTTACCTAATGCCGTAACTTGGAGATTAGGACCAAAAGCGCCAGCCAAGGTAGGCGCCGCTGATTCACAGCGTGATGGTTGCTTGCTCAACGACGACCCGCCGAGGCGATTCGCGGCAGCCTCGAGGGGAGTTTTAACCCTGCCAGGCAGGCGCGGCTCGAAATTAGCTATCAGCTATTCAATGCAGCTCAAGTTTTGACCTGCCAACCCATGCGAAACCTGCGCGATCGCCCTGTCGGGCAAAAAATCACGTTCGTGATCATGTTGATCTCGGGCGTGGTGCTGCTTCTTGCGTTTGCGGCTCTGTTCTGCTTCCAAGCTTATACCTTGAGGCAGCATTCCGCCCACGAACTGGAGGTGGTCGGTGAGATCACGGCTCACAATTGCGCTGCAGCGGTAATGTTTAAGGACGAGGGAGCCGCAGCGCAAATTCTTACTGGACTGAAAACGATGCCCCAAATCGTCAGTGCGCGCCTCGAAGTCGCAGACCAGCAGCGCCTCGCTTATTTCGGTGGATTACGAGATGAAATGGAAATCAAAGCCGCGCGGTTGAAATCCGGCTTCCGCATCGCTGGCAATCGAATTCTCCTCGCACAGCCGGTCATGCTCGATGGGAAACGGGAAGGAACGCTCTACCTAGTCGCGGATTTGCACGCTATGTCGTCGCAACTTCTCAAACTCTACGGTGGCATTTTCGCGCTGGTTCTTGCCGCTTCGCTTCTTCTCGCGTTCCTGCTTTCGAGTCAGTTCCTGCGGTTTGTCACCAATCCGATTTTGAGCCTTGCGGGCATAGCGCGGACGATCGCCCACCACCACGACTATTCCGTGCGGGCTACGAAGGTCTGCGGCGACGAGGTGGGGGGATTGACCGACGCGTTCAACCAGATGCTGACGCAAATCCAGTCGCAGGATAGCGCGTTGCAAACAGCACAACACGAATTGCAGGAACAAGTGGTCGCGCTCCAACGCGAGATCGGCGAGCGTGAACGAGCGGAAGCGGCACAGGCCCGGCTCACGGCTATTCTCGAAGCTACGCCCGACATCGTGATGAGTGCCAATCCGAGTGGCATTCCCTTCTATCTCAATCGAGCGGGGCATGAAATACTGGGTGTAGCTGAAGACCGGGATATCTCCGGAGTAAAGACACTGTATTTGCATCCCGAGTGGGCTCGCGAAATTTTCGCCAAGGAAGGATTGCAGGAAGCCATTCGACATGGCTCGTGGGCGGGTGAGACAACCATTTTAGGTCGCAATCGAAAGGAAATTCACGTTTCGCAGGTCGTGATCGCGCACAAAAGTCCCGAGGGCAAAGTAAAATATTTTTCCACGGTCTTACGCGACATGACGGCCTACCGCGAAGCGGAGGAAGCGTTGCGTCTTTCGCAGCAGAAGTTGCTCGAAACTTCGCGTCTCGCTGGCATGGCGGAAGTGGCGACCGGCGTCCTACACAATGTCGGTAACGTGCTCAACAGTGTAAATGTTTCCGCCGGCCTCGTCGTGGAAAGGCTTCGCCGATCCAAGGCGCCGAAGCTGGCAAAGGCCGCGGCACTTCTTACCTCCCATAATGGCGATCTCGGCGAATACCTAACGAATGATGTGAATGGACAAAAATTACCGGGGTATCTCGCGAATCTAGGAGAATTCTTTATCTTGGAAAATACCGAACTACTGAACGAGGTCGATCAACTAAGCCGTAATATTGAGCACATTAAGGAAGTAGTTGCGATGCAGCAGAGCTACGCCAAGGTCAGCGGTGTTTTCGAAAATCTCCAGGCCCATAGGCTGGTAGAGGACGCCATTGCCATGAACAGTGGCGCGTTCGAGCGCCACGGCGTCGAAGTCGAGCGGCAGTTTTCCGCCGTGCCGCCGATCCGCGTCGACCGGCACAAGGTGTTGCAGATTCTCATCAATCTGATTCGCAACGCCAAATATGCTTTGGACGATGTTGAGCGCATCGACAAGAAAATTGTAATTTCGATCTCCGCACCGAACGAGCGCTATATCCAGATCGTCGTCTTAGACAACGGCGTTGGCATTGCACCGGAAAACTTGACCCGAATTTTCGCACACGGTTTCACCACGCGCGAAGGCGGCCACGGTTTCGGCCTCCACAGCGGCGCGATCGCCGCGCGTTCGATGGGCGGGGCCATCACCGTAGCGAGCGCGGGCATCGGCCAGGGAGCCACCTTCACCCTTGAACTTCCCGTTGCATCTACCGCATCCGTCACATGAACCTAACACCTCTAACTTCGCAGCCCAACAATCACCGCATTCTAATCATCGACGACAACCCTTCGATCCATGAAGACTTTCGCAAAATCCTCGGTCCCGCCGATGCTAAGCTCGCCGAAGAGCTTGATGCGACGGAAGCCTCCCTTTTCGGCGATCAAGCTGGTTCCTCGAGTGCACAAAATTTTCGGATCGACTCCGCCTTTCAGGGGCAAGAGGGGCTCGAGAAAGTCCGTGCCGCCTGTGCCGAAAGCGCGCCCTACGCTGTCGCCTTTGTCGACGTGCGAATGCCACCTGGCTGGGATGGAATTGAAACCATCTCCCGTATCTGGAAGGAATTTCCCGATCTTCAGATCGTCATCTGCACCGCTTACTCCGATTATTCATGGGACGAGATCGCGAAGTCGGTCGGCAATACCGATAAGATGCTTGTACTCAAGAAACCTTTCGATAACGTCGAGGTGCTGCAGATGGCGCACGCTCTCTCGAAAAAATGGCAGCTCACCCAGATGGGGCGAAAACAGATGGAGGAATTGGATGCGCTTGTAAACCAGCGCACTGCGGAATTGCGCGCCGCTAACGCCCGCTTGACCGGCGAAGTAGCAGAGCGCGCCGCAGCCGAGGAAGCGCTACGTCGCTCGGAGGAGCGTTTTTCAAAAGCGTTTCACAGCAGCCCTGTGCCGATGGCGATTCAACGCCCGGAGGGGAAGGCTTGCCTCGATGCTAACATAAGTTTTCTCGAACTCGTCGGTGCATCGCGCGAAGCCGTGCTCGCAGGTAGCACGACATTTTGGGCCGATGAATCTACTCCAACTGTTCTCCGCCAAGAGCTCGCTGCCCGTCACGCCGTGCGCAACTTGGCCACGACCATTCGCACCACCTCTGACGAAACACGCGAAGTTCTGGTTGCAGCCGAGAACCTCGAGCTCGGAAATGCTCCTTATCACTTGCTCATCTTGCAGGACATTACCGATCGCGTGCGACTCGAAAACGAACTACGCCAGGCACAAAAGATGGAAGCTGTTGGTCGGCTCGCAGCCGGCGTCGCCCACGATTTCAACAACATTCTCACCGTCATCCTTGGAAATACCTCGACGCAACTGCGTAATCCGCGGCTCGATAAAAAACTAACGGGTTCTCTCACCCAGGTGCAACGCGCGGCGGAACGAGCGACGGCTTTGACCCGCCAGCTTCTCGCCTATAGCCGGAAGCAAATCATTCAGAGGCGAGCGCTCGCACTCAATGAGGTTGTGGAGCAAACGGTTGCGATGTTGCGGCGACTGATCGGGGAACACATCGCCCTTGATATGCAGCTGGCTCCCGATCTCCCGCCGATTTTCGCTGATCCCAGCAATGTTGAACAGGTGATCATGAACCTGGCGTTGAATGCTCGCGATGCCATGCCCGACGGCGGCAAGCTCACCCTCGCCACCACGCGCGTCGAAATCGACAAAGCCTCTCGGGCACGCAATCCCGAATCGCAGCTTGGTCCTTACATCTGCCTGGCGGTGAAGGATACCGGTTATGGAATGGATGCGGCTACGGTCGGTCGAATTTTTGAGCCATTTTTTACGACCAAAGATCCGGGCCAGGGTACTGGCATGGGTCTGGCCACCGTTTACGGGGTGCTAAAGCAACACGGGGGTTGGATTGAAGTGGATACCGCACCCGGTCGAGGCACGACCATTCGCACGTTCTTCCCGCTGAGTAAGGAGGGATTCGTGGCCGCCTCGGCCAAATCAGAAAATTTACCGACCGAATCCACACCGATTAATGACATCACCATCTTGGTGGTAGAAGATGAAGAAATGTTGCGGGAGTTCGTCAGCGAAGCACTGGGCACTTTCGGTTATCACGTGCTCTCAGCAGCCAATGGTCGCGATGCTCTTAACGTGTGGGCCGAACACCGCGATGAGATCGACTTGTTACTTACCGATGTCGTGATGCCAGAATCTATCTCCGGTCGACAGCTGGCGCATACCCTCATCCGGGATAAACCGAATTTAAAGGTTATCTTTACCAGTGGCTATAGCTCTGAGCTTTTCGAATCGGAGTTCGAACGCGAAAAAGAGCATCTCTTTCTCGCCAAACCTTATTTACCTGATCGGCTCGCGCAAACCATCGCGATGCATCTGCAATCGCAAGGTGCGCCGGAATTTGCGCACGCTAACAGTTAAATTGTTCGGGAATCCAAACTCAAGTAGTGCGACCGGCGGATGGCGTAAGATCTGCGACTCGCTTGCTTTGACGTTGCCAGCTCTAGCCGCCTCACTACCTTGCCGCGATGTTTACAAAAATAATCGGTGCGCTGGGTGTCGCGATGGCTCTGAACTCTTGCGCGACCGTTA
>Ga0207697_10001428_pt1 | contig 13066 bp, 11 predicted proteins | sample KBSSwiS5withPhiX_FD_184293 | JGI IMG/M metagenome (GOLD analysis project Ga0207697, IMG submission 184293) | Switchgrass rhizosphere microbial communities from Kellogg Biological Station, Michigan, USA, with PhiX - S5 (SPAdes) (version 2) | ecosystem: Host-associated > Plants > Roots >... | reverse complement strand
CGTCAACGTCAAGCGCAGCACCCGTGAGATCAAAAAAGCCGACGGCGGCTTCGTCGGGCTGGTCGGCGTGCAGTCGAACCAGTTCCCGCGCGCGATCGATATCGGCCGCGAGTTCCGCGCCAACGGCATTCCGGTGGTGCTCGGCGGCTTCCACGCGGCGGCGTTACCGGCCTCCGCTCGGCGAGTCGCATCACGTCCTGGTCGTCGCCGTTGAGCACCCACTTCGAGCGATCGTGTGCGTTGCGGAAGAGCATGGCCTTGTCGGCATAGTACTCGTCCACGGAGGCATAACGATCGAGGTGGTCGGCGCTCAGGTTCGTCACCACGCCGACCGCCGGGTTGATGCTCGGCGTGTCATGGAGCTGAAACGACGAGACTTCGAGCGCGACCCAGTCGGGTCGACGATCGCGCAGTGCGACCTCCGACAGCGGAGTGCCGATGTTGCCAGCGGCAACAGCGTCGAGGCCGAGCCCACGGAGAAGGTGTGCCGTGAGCGCGGTAACGGTCGATTTGCCGTTCGTTCCGGTGATCGCGATGTAGCGCAGCGCCGGGATGGCGTGAAGCGCTACCTCGATCTCGCCGATGATCGGCAGTCCGGCCTCGCGCGCTCGCTGGAGTGGCGGTGCGCTGGGCGGAACACCGGGACTGGCCACGACCAGCGTCGCTTTGGCAATCCGCTCCAGGTCATGGCGCCCCGTGTCAACCTCCACACCCAGCGGTCGGAGCACGGCTGCGCTGGTGGCCACGCCCGAGGTGCCACCCGAGTCGGAGGCGTACACGCGCGCGCCCTCACGAGCGAGCAGCGTGGAGACCGCCGTTCCGCTCTTGCCGAGGCCGACGACGGCAATCTCGCCGATACGCCAGATGTCGGGAATCACCGAAGCTTGAGCGTCGTTAGGGCGAAAAACGCACAGAGGATGCCGAGGATCCAGAATCGCGTGACGACCTGCACTTCGTACCACCCCTTCAGCTCGAAGTGATGGTGCAGCGGCGCTCGGCGGAAGACGCGGTTGGCCTTCGCATACTCCTCCCCATGGCGACGTTTACGGTACTTGAAGACAGAGCGCTGCAGAATCACGGATGCCGTCTCGGCCACGAACACGCCACCGACGATGAGCAGCAGGAACTCCGACTTGAGCAGAATCGCCACGGCACCGAGCGCGCCACCCAGCGCGAGCGAGCCGGTGTCGCCCATGAACACGTCGGCGGGATGGGAGTTGTACCAGAGGAAGCCAACACACGCGCCGAAGATCGCGGAGCAGAAGATCGTCAGCTCGCCGGCGTTGCGCAGGTAGAAGATGTTCAGGTACGTGCTCGTATCCACGCGACCCATCACGTACGCAAACACCGCGAACGTCGCGGCGGCAATGGCGCAGAGACCGGCGGCGAGTCCGTCGAGACCGTCGGTGAGGTTCACCGCGTTGCTGGTCCCGGTGAGGATGAACGTCACGAACGCCACGTACAGCCAGCCGAGCCATGCGGCGGCCGGGACGATCAACATCCACTTGTAGAACGGCAGCGTCGTCGAGGCACCGGGTAGCGTCGAAAGCGGGTACTGCCAGACGTAGAGTCCAAGCGCGAGGCCGGCGGTCACCTGCCCCGCGAGCTTGTAGCGCTCGACCAGTCCCTCGTTCTTCTTGCCTTCGCGCTTCTGCCGGAACTTGAGATAGTCGTCCAGGAACCCGATTCCCCCCATCCAGATCATCACGAGGAGCGCGCACAGCGCATAACGATTGTCGAGACGCACCCAGAGCAGCGTCGGGACGATCGTCGCGGTGAGGATGATCAGGCCGCCCATGGTCGGCGTCTGACTCTTTGCCTGGTGCGAGTCCGGAGTGCCTTCGCGCACGACCTGATGCATCTGCAGTCGGCGCAGCGCGCGGACGATGACAGGTCCAACGATGAACGCCACGAGCAGCGCCGTGACCGCGGCGGCCGCCGCCCGGAACGAGATGTACCGGACGATGCGGAACGCGGAGACGTACTTCGTCAGCGGGATGAGGAGATAGTAGAGCAAGGCGAGCTGATGGCTGGGTGACGCTGCTGGCAGCTACCCTTTGGAAGCTGTTTCGATCAGCGGAATCAAGCGCTCGAGGCGAGTTCCGCGAGAGCCTTTCAAAAGTATGACGGCATCAGGCGCCAGGCGCTGGGATATGGCTGGCCAAAGGTCCGGCGCGTCAGCAGCCGTAATGATACGCGCGTCGTTCGGCGCAGCAGCGGTCAAAGCTCGATCGAACTCGCCGACGCCCGCGATGATCTGGGCGGGGCCGCGCAAGGCGAGCCTGGCAATCTCGTCATGCAACGCCGGGCCGGCCGCGCCCAGCTCGAGCATCGAGCCCAGGATCGCGACGCGCTGGCGTGTCGTGTCGAGCGCAGCAAGCATGCGCAGCGATTCACGGGCCGATGCAGGGTTCGCGTTGTACGCGTCGTTGATCACCGTGAAGCGGCCGATCTCGACCCATGCGCTGCGCATTGGCAACGCGGGCGTCCGCGCAATCCCCGCTGCGGCGTCCTCGATCGAGATGCCGAGCGAGCGCGCCGCCGCGATGGCGAGCATGGCGTTGCGCAGGTTGTGCTCTCCGCGGAGCGGCGGCCGAACTTCGACGTCGCCGAAGCGGAGAACGCCCGCGCCGTCGGGCGAGATGGTCCACGAGTCCGGATGGACATCGCCCGCGGTGAGCCCCGCGGACACGGTCGACTGCGCAAGAGTACGCGCCGCCTCTCCGACCTCGGGCTGAGCAGCGGGTGTAATCGCAACGCCTACCCCAGCGAACACCGCGCTCTCCTCGCGGAGCACGCCGGCGAGATCACCCAACCCCTCGAGGTGCTCCTCGCCGATCGACGTCACGATGGCGACGTCGGGCTCCACGAACGCGCGCAGTGCAGCGACCTCACCGGGATGGTTCGTGCCGATCTCCACGACGGCGACGTCGGCATCGTCCGGGATGGCAAGCAGCGTGAGCGGAACACCAACGTGGTTGTTCAGATTCCCGCGTGTGGCGTAGATCGAAAGTCGGGTGCCGAGTGCTGCCGAGGTGAGCTCCTTCGTGCTCGTCTTGCCGTTCGATCCGGCAACGGCCACGATCGTCCGCCCCCACGCCCGGCGACGATACCGTCCGAGCAGACCTAACGCGACGGTCGTGTCGCTGACTACGAAGGCCGGGACACCGAGCGTCGCGGCGGCCTTCGCGTCGCTCACCACGAGCGCCGTGGCGCCTTTTGCCACGGCGTCAGCGAGGAATTCGTGGGCGTCGAACCGCTCGCCGCGGAGCGCGACGAAGAGATTGCCCGCGGCGACAGTGCGTGTGTCGGTGCTGACCGACGACAGTGGACTAGAGCCCCGCGGCGGCGGCGTCACGGCAAGAGACGCGAGCGCTTCGGCTACGCGGTCGAGCGTCCAGAACGGACGCGGTCCGTCCGACGACGGAGAGAAGTTGGTTGTTCCGGAAACAGCGTGGGTCACTTCGGTCAGCGGCGAATCGGTGAAACGAGCTCGCGGACGATCTCGCGCTCGTCGAACGGGTACGCGATGGTACCACGGATCTGATAGGTCTCGTGGCCCTTCCCCGCCAGGACTACGACGTCGTCCGGAGCGGCGATTGTGAGGGCGCGGGCAATGGCGTCGTGCCGATCCGTGATGCGCTCGTGCTTCGCGCCATGCATGCCGGCCTCGATGTCATCGATGATACGATCGGGATCTTCGGTTCGCGGATTGTCGCTCGTCACGATCGCATGATCCGCGAGCCGCTCGGCGATGGCGCCCATCTGCGGACGCTTGCCGCGGTCGCGATCCCCACCGCACCCGAAGACGACGATCAGCCGGCGCTCCGCGAAGGGCCGAACGGCCGTGAGAGCGCGCTCGAGCGCGTCGGGCGTGTGCGCGTAGTCGCGAAGCACCGTCGGCCGCTCGTTGATGCGCTCGAGCCGACCGGGGACCTGCGGGAGCGTCGAGAGGCGGCGTGCGATCTCGTCGTTAGGTAACCCCAGCGCCCACGCGGCGGCGGCGGCGCCGAGCGCGTTGGCCACGTTGAAGTCCCCGACCAGGGGCAGCTGCACCGCCGCGCGGCCACCGCCCGCCTCGAGCTCCCATGCGCTCCCGCGCGGCGTGTAACGCACATTCGACGCGCGTACGTCGGCGCTGTTGCCCGCCAGGGAAAAGCGAACCTGCCGCGGCGCGCGCGCGAGCACCTGCCAGGCGTCATCGTCGGCGTTGATGACGGCCGTCCCGGTGGGCGTGAGGTAGTCGATCAGCCGCGCTTTCGCCGCGACGTACGCTTCCATCGTCTTGTGGTAGTCGAGATGGTCGCGCGTCAGGTTCGTGAACACCGCGGCATCGAACGCGAGGCCGTCGACACGTCGCTGGTCGAGACTGTGCGACGAGACTTCCATGGCGACCGTGGTCACGCCAGCATCGACCAGCGCGCGCAGCACGCGCTGCAGCTCCACGGGCCCTGGCGTCGTGAGCCCGCCGCCACCCGCCTGGGGCGTCCCTTCACTCCCCACCAGCACGCCTAACGTCCCGATGGAAGCGCATCGACCGCCGCCACGCTCGTCGAGCAGGTGGCGCAGCATTCCAACGGTGGTCGTCTTGCCGTTCGTGCCGGTAACGGCCACGAGCTCGAGCTTCGCACCGGGCTCGCCGTAGGCGGCCGCCGCGGCAATCGGCGCGGCGCGGCGCGCATCGGCTACGACGAGCGCCGGCAGCGACGTGCGAGACGCGTCCTCGACGATCGCCGCACTCGCACGGTCCGCGATCGCCGGCAGGAAATCGTGGCCATCGCGCGCCGTTCCCCGCACCGCGACGAACAGCGAGCCCGGTCCGACCTGCCGGCTGTCATCGGTGATGCCGGTCAACTCGTCAGGCAGCACGCCGCGAACTTCCCGAAGAACTCCAGCGCGCGCGAGCGCGTCTCGCACGGCGCGCGAGGCGAACGACGTCATTGCTGCGTGTAGAGCCGGACGATCGAGCCCGTCCGCAGCGGCGTCCCCGCTTCCGGCACAGTCGTCCCGGTTGCGCCCGGCCCGAGCTGAACGCGGAAGCCGGATTCGTGCAGCGTGTGCACCGCTTCCCGAAGCGCGAGGCCGCGCACATCAGGAATCGGACGTACGCGAATCGGCGGAGCGGGCGCGCGCTTCCGGTCAGAAAGGTTCACCACAAACGGCACGCTCGCGCTCTCCCCGGGGTCACGAGCCGAATCGGGCTTGATCTCGTCAACCGAACCGGCGGCCACCGTGATCTCACGGGCCTTCGGCGTGTCGGAGCTCGACTTCGGCCCACTGTCCTTCGACGCAAACACCGGTTCGTTGCGCCGTCGCGTTAGGGCGTTGCGGTCGATCGCCGCGTCGCGCGCGGCAATCGCCGCCTCGAGCACGATCTTGGAGACCGGCGCAGCCGTCTTGCCGCCGTAATACGCACCCTTCGGGTTGTCGAGCTTCACGAGGATGACGTATTGCGGGTTGTCCGCCGGGAACAGGCCGACGAATGACGCCGTGTACGATCCCGCAACGTAGCGACCGCGCGACATGCCACGAACGGTCCCGCTCTTTCCGCCAACAGCGAACGTCTGCATCTCGGCGTCTTTCGCGGTGCCGCTGTCGACGACCCCCGTGAGCAGACGCCGGAGTTGTGCCGCGCCCTGCGGCGTCAGTACTCGTCGCACGACTCGCCGCTTCGCAGTGTAGATGACTTTCCCATCGAGATCCCGCACTTCCTTCACGAGCAGCGGCTCGAGCAGCTCTCCACCGTTGGCGATCGACCCATACGCCAGCGCGAGCTGCAGCGGCGTCACGGAGATCTCGTAGCCCATCGCGAGCGATGCCTGAGACTGCGGACCCCAGACCCGTGGCTCCCGAAGAATGCCGGCCGATTCGAGCGGGTACGCAATTCCGGTGGGCGTGCCGAAGCCAAAATCCCGCATTGATTCGTACTGCTCTCTCCGCGTGAGGCGCTCGGAAAACCGCACGATGCCGATGTTGCTCGAGAAGCGAATCACGTCGGCCAGCGACAACCGCGGCGCCGAGTGCACGTCGTGGATCGTGCGGCCGGCCGTCTTGTACGTACCGTTGTACGTGTCGATCACCTCATCGACGCGCGCCTTGCCGCGGGCCAGCAGTGCAGCAGCGATGAATGGCTTGAGCGTGGACCCCGGCTGATACGGCTCGATGATCGCCATCGCCGCCGTGGACGCAGGATCCTTGCGGCGCGATGCCATCGCGCGGATCTCGCCGGTGTTCGGATCGAGCACGATGATGTCGCCGCCATCCGCGCCCATCTGCGCGACGGCGTTTCCGAGCGCGCCGTCGCTGATCTCCTGAAGCGCACTGTTGATCGTGAGCGCCACGGTCTTCCCGGGTCGGGGCTCGGCGCTCTCAGCGTCCGGGGTCTCGAAAACGTCGCCGCGGACGTCCTTCACCATTGAGACCGTTCCCCTCGTGCCCCGCAGCAGACTATCCAGCACGAGCTCGATGCCGTCCACGCCAGCGCCCTGTGCGTCCGCGTGTCCGATGATGCGCTCTGCCCCGCCGCTCGCGGCATAGACGCGCTCACCCACCGGGGTCCCGTAGACGCCGCGCATAGCGAGCAGGTTCTGAACGTCCGCCTGGAGAAAGCTGCCGGGAAGCTGAACCCACTTGCGCTTCGGGTCCGCGAGCCGCGCGAGCCACGACGCGTCGATGCCGACGCGCGCGAGCTCGCGATTCACTCGCCGAGCGTCGCGCAATTCCCGCGTGGCGATCGCGATCTGAACGCGCTCACGGCTCTCGGCGAGCGGATTGCCGGAGGCGTCGACGATCAGCCCCCGTGGCGCCGGGGTGGACGACGCAGCCACGTGCTGCCGGGTCGCCTTCGCCTGCCACTGCTTGCCCTGCCATACCTGAACCTGCGCAGCTCGCGCGACGATGGCCGCCGCAAAGCCCCCGAGGACAAGGTGCACGACGGCGATTCGGTTATTTCGAAGCATCGCGTGCTGGTGGCAGAACGTCTTTTCTCTCGATCACGATGACCTGACTATCGCTCGGCATTCGCAGATGCAGCCGCTGCTCCACCAGCGGCGTAAGCTTGTCTCGACTGGCGGCGTCCCGGATCTCGCGCTGCAACTGCGCCCGTTGAGCGCGGAGGTCCGATCGCTGGCGCTCGAGCTGTTGCAGCGTCCGCGATTGCGACAGGCCGAACGTGCGCCTCCAGATGACGCTCGTTGCCACGAGGACGAAACCAAAAAGTGTGAGGGCGACCACCGACCGACCCCGGCGTCGCGTCACGCGGCCGCCGCTCTTGGCCCCTACGGCGCGCTTCGCCATGCCCTCAACCTCGCGCTCCGCGCGCGTGGATTCCGATCGGCTTCCTCCGGCGCGGCCGTCACCGGCCTTTTGGTCAGCAGCGTGCCCAGGGGATGGCCGCGGCACGTGCACGTAGGCTGGCGCGGCGGGCAGACACACGAGGCACTCCAGTCGCGAAAGGCGTTCTTCACCACGCGGTCTTCGCCGGAGTGGTAGGCAATCACGACCAGGATCCCTTCGGGCCGCAACCGTTCGCGGAGCCGGTCGAGCGCACGCTCGAGGCCTCCGATCTCGTCGTTCACGGCAATGCGCACGGCCTGAAAGAGCCGGGCGAAATCCGCCGGGCCGGTACGTGGGCCGAGCGCGCCCCGGATCGCGCCCACCAGGTCATCGCTGGTAGCGAAGGGCCGATTCGCGCGTCGCCGAACGATCTCGCGCGCGAGACGCATGGCGCGCCGCTCATCGGCGTATTCTCGAAAGATCGCACCGAGCTCCATCTCATCCGCGATGGAGAGCAGTGTTGCCGCGTCGCGAACGGCGTCCGTGCCCATGCGCATGTCGAGCGGAACACCTTCGCGAAACGAGAAGCCGCGCGAGGGATCGTCGAGCTGATGGGAGGAGACTCCGAGGTCGAGGAGAATGCCATCGAATCTCCGGCCGTCGAGCTCCGGGATTTGGTCGACATCCGCGTAGTTGCCGAGCACCGTGCGGAACCGACCGCCGATCTCGAAACTCGCGAGTCGTCGCCTTGCGGCGCCGATTGCTTCGGGATCACGATCGATCGCCGTCACGTCCGCGCCGCGCTCCAGCAGCGCGAGCGAATGTCCGCCGCCGCCGAGGGTGCCATCCAACACCGAGCGCGCGCCGGCGAGGAGGCCAACCACCTCGTCAGCGAGAACTGGCGCATGATACGTACTGGCCCACGGCCCAGCGGATGATTCGGTCATGCTAGCGACAGCCATCGCGAGTCGTTAGTCGTTGGTCGATAGTCGTTAGTCGCCACATGCGCATGCGAGATCTTTTCTTGCTGAGATTGAAACCGCCAAGGCGAGCGACATACGGAGACCAACTCCCTAACGATAAGGTAGCGATCAAGACGCGATGAATGACCGAAGACGCGGTGTTCGCGCACGAGGCTCCGATCGTCGGGCCGCGGAAAGCCGCCCCGGCGCACACGGGCGACGGCGACGACAGATCGCGCTCGTCGTGCATGGCGCGCGGGCCGAGCTTGCCGGGCTGCGTCACCTGGTGGAGTGGATGCGCGCGAAGGGACACGTCGTCCGACTTCGCGTCACCTGGGAGCCTGGCGATGGCGAGATGTTGGCGCGCGAGGCAATCGACGCCGGGGCGGACACGATCGTCGCGTGCGGAGGTGACGGCACAATCAACGAGGTGCTGAACGGCATCAGCGGAACGAAAGTCTCCCTCGGCATCATCCCCGCCGGCACCGCGAACGACTTCGCACGCCAGGTTGGCATACCCGACGAGCCAAGCGCCGCGATGGACATCGTGCTCAAGCGCAAACCGGTCATCATCGACACCGCCGCGATGAATGGACGGCGCTTTCTCAACGTGTCGTCGGGAGGCGTCGGAGCCGAAGTCACCGCCGAGACGCCGGCGGATGCGAAGGCGTCGCTCGGGCCAGTCGCCTATTTCATCTCGGGTCTTCGCAAACTCGCAGCGCTCGAACCGCGACCGGCGCTGTTCGAGGCACCCGGCTTTCGACTCCAGAGCGATTTCCTCCTGTTCGCGGTCGGCAACGCTCGCGCGACCGGAGGCGGCACACTGGTCACGCCGCGAGCGAGCGTTCGCGACGGTCTGCTGGATGTCTGCATCGTGGGCGCAATGCCGCGGAAGGAGTTCGCGAAGCTCGTGCTGCGTGTGAAGCGCGGCGAGCATCTCGAGAGCGATGGCGTTCGCTATCTCCAGGTACCGTGGTTTCGCTTCACGTCCGGGAAACCGATGACGGTGAACGTCGACGGCGAGTCGACGGAGATCCGACAGGCGCGATACGAGGCCTGCGCTCGTGACCTGCTCATTCATCTTCCGCGCTTGCCTGGTCATCGTCGTTCAGTTGAACGTGACCTCTGACTCCAAACGAAGCGCCCGCCGTCAAGCTGACGGCGGGCGCTTCGTTCGTGCACAGTCCGCGGAGTTGGTTACTTGCCCTTACAGAGGGCCTTCACCATCTGGTCGCCATACGGCGACAACTGCTGCAGCGCGTTCATGAGCGCTCCGGCCTGATCGCGGAACTCCGCCGCGCCGCGTGGAATGAAGATCTGCGCGTCGGTGAAGTCCTGCGTTGCTTCCTTGGCCATGTCGCAGCTCTTCTTGTCGCGGGCCTGCTCCAGGAGCGCCTGTCCTTTCTGCAGGTGCGTCGCGCCCTGGAGGAACGCTGCGGCCGCGGACTTGTTCACGCTGTCGCTGAACTGGAGATAGTTGAGCGCGCGGCGGAAGCCGTCGATGTCTTTCGGGTTCGCAGCGTTCGCCTTCTTCTGCTCTGCCTGGCCGAGTCCCGTGGCGTACGTTGCGACGAGCGCAGCGCTGTCGCCTGCCGCGATCGCGGCTCGAAGCGACGCCATCACCGTGTCGGGCGGCGCGCCGGCGTCCGACTGCGCCTTCGCGATCGGCAGCCAGATACCGCGGATCTTCGGGTTGTCCTTCAGTATTCCCTTCGCCACTTCGATCGCCTGCGCGGTCTGCCCCGTCTGAATGAGCAGCTGCACGTAGGTCGACGAGATGGACATGTTGTTGGGGAACTTCTGGCGGCCACGCGCGAGCGTCTCGGCGGCCTTCTGGAACTGGCTGTCCGCGGCGTACGCGGAGGCCTGGCGGATGAAGAACGTGGTGTCGGCTGATGCCGTGTCGAGCTTCACCATCTCTTCGCCGATGCCGAGCGCGCCCTTGATGTCCTTCGCGGCGAAGTGGACGAGCCACTGCAGCTTCACGAGCGCGGCGTCGCCAGGATTGTTCTTCACCGCGTCATCGACGATCGGCAGTGCGAGCGACGCCTTGCCGCTGCCGGCCAGAATGTTGACGACCTGCGCTTGCAGGCGGGTGTTGTTGGGATCCAACGAGATGAGTCGCGTGAGCGCCTCGATCTGCTTGTCCTCCATCTTCTTCTCGGCGTACGCGTCGGCCGCGAACGCGAGTGCGCGCTTGTTGTCCTTGTGGATCTTCAGGATCGACTCGCTGATCGAGATCATCGAGTCCGCGCCGAGCTTCTGATCGTTGTAGACCTCGGCGATGCAAACGCGCGGCATGACCGCGTTGGGATATACGGCGATGCCCCTCTTGGCTTCGGCGATCGCCTCGGCGTACTTCTTGGCGCGATAGAGGTCGATGCACTTCTTGGTCGGATCGATCTGCTTGCGCGCCGCCTCGACACCGCTCGAGATGCCCTTCGCGGCATCGCCCACCTTGGCGACCTCCACCGGCGGCAGTGGCTGCACCATGCCGTCGGGGCGAACGAGCATCATGTTCGCCGTGACGCGGTAGCCGCTTCCGGTCTTCTCGACGTTGCCCTCGACGTACTCCTCGGCTCGCAGGAGCTGCGCAAGCGCGCGGGCGTCGTTGGAGCTCAACGCTTCGGTCGTCGAATAGCCCGAGTTCACGAGCGTCGTCATGATGTCGGACTTGGGAACGATCCAGAGCGTCTTGAGCTGGAAGTCCTGGCCCATTCGCTCGCGGACCGCTTCGGCCGCCTGGAGTCCGAGTCCGCGTTCCTGACTCTTGAACGTGGGAACCATGAACCTCGGGCCCGCGGTCTGGCCACGCTGCAACGTTTGCGTTTGCGCACTCACCGTCGCGAACGCACCACTGGCCATCAACCCTACGATCGTCCCGACCATGGTTCGTGCGTGGCGTCGCCGTGCCGTCACTGTCGTCTCCTCCGAAGCGTTGAACGAAGCGTTGATCATGGTACCCCCCACCCGGATCACAGGGTCCCGCGGTTTATTTGCCGTCATGGGCGAAGAGGGACTCGAACCCCCGACTTCCTGCGTGTAAGGCAGGCGCTCTAACCAACTGAGCTATTCGCCCGGCCTTAGCCCCTCTCCAGCAGCCAAAAATGCAATCGCTCTGCCAGCGCAACTCGTGTGCACTGACAGGGCGAAAACACGGTTTGCTACTTCAGGATCGCGAGAGGAACGAGCACGCAGTAGCCGATGACGAGCAGAATCGGCGCGAGCGTTTCGCCCCCGCGAGCCAGATCGATGTACCCTGCAAGTAACGTGGCGGCAGCGATTCCCCAGAGAATCAGCGGCCGCGACCGTGGAGCCGATTTTGATTGGGCCATAATGATCGGTGGATTTTATCGGGCGCCCGAAATCATGTCAAGCAAGCGTCACGTCAAGAGTTAGCTCGCGATTAGCCGCGTCGTCAGCGACGGGCCGGGCACTTCTGTTCGAGGGGTTGAAGCGCACCGAGCCTCAGTCGTAACTCAACGTACTCACCCGCGAGTCACAGCGGGGATGCTTACGGCTGCTCTCTCGCGGGTCCCGCCGACTCGTCGGGCGGCGGCGTCGGAGGTGCGTCACCGGGGCTTGTCATCGGCGGGCTGATGCTTCGGAGCAACGCCTCGATGACACTCTCGCGCTCTCGCCGTTCGGCCTCTTCATCAGCGCGGACAAGCGCGGCCATTCGCAAACGGTCTCTGCGCCGCCTGATCACGTAGAAGGGCATGACGATGAACAGAGTCACCGCGGCCGCAATGGAGAGGTCGGCGGCCAGGGCGAGCCCGCCGTATCGCCGGCGGGTTTGCGCCCGCCAGATCTCCTCGAATTGTCCTTGCGTGATACCATAGGCGCTCCGCACGGCGGCCTCGAAGCGACCGGTTTCCTTCCAGTACCGGAAAAACAGCGTTAGGCCCCGCTCGGGGTCGCGCGCCGCGAGCTCGGCCACGGCGCGGTACGCCAGCGCGTATGTCCCCTCCGCCCGCAACGACCCACCGGCGAACCCGGCGTCGAGCGAATCGAGGGGCGGCATACCGCGGAACAGGAGGGCGAGGTTCGCCCCGAGCACCGCCTCGCGAGCCACCTCGTTGGCGGCGTAGCTCGCGTAGCCTTCGTCGAACCACCGGGGCGGCAGGTCGCCGAGCGCCTCATGGAGCGCCAGATGGGCGAGCTCGTGGCGAAGCACTTCGACCGGATCCCCGGCGTCGGACGCGGCGTCGCGCCCCTGCATAACGATGCGGCTCGATTCCGGGAACGCGACGGCTGCTCCCCACTCCGGGGCCGTCGGACCGATCCATTCGCGAAATCGTCGGTGATCCGGTGCGATCGCGATGACGACGCGCCGCGTCGGCCGTGCGAGCCCGGGAAAAAACAGCCCCCGGCCGGTATGGCATGCATGATGCTGCGGTGCGCGCGATCATGCGGTGGAGCGTCCCTCTTCTTTTAATGTCGCTGGCGGTTGGAGCGTGTGGATCGACGGCGAAACCCGGCCCTGATGGCGGCGGTGGATCGAACGCCGCCGGAGCTGGCGGAACAACCGGTGGCGGGGGACGCGGGGCCGGCAGCGGTGGCGCCGCGGGATCCGTGGGTGGACAGAGCGGTGGCGGCACCGGCGGCTGCCCGCCCAATCAGGTCTGGTGTCCCGGTTGCGAGCCCGGCACCGGTGCGTGTTATTCCGGCGGCTGTCCCGGCGTCGCGTGTCCTCCGCCGGACGGCGGAGCCGGCGCGTCTGGATCGGGCGGCGCGTCCGGTAGCAGCGGTCGCGGCGGCACCTCTGGCTCCGGTGGCCGTGGCGGCAGCGGCGGTGGTGGGACCGGTGGGACCGGCGGATCCGCGAT
>Ga0207697_10001422_pt1 | contig 13085 bp, 13 predicted proteins | sample KBSSwiS5withPhiX_FD_184293 | JGI IMG/M metagenome (GOLD analysis project Ga0207697, IMG submission 184293) | Switchgrass rhizosphere microbial communities from Kellogg Biological Station, Michigan, USA, with PhiX - S5 (SPAdes) (version 2) | ecosystem: Host-associated > Plants > Roots >... | reverse complement strand
CGCGGAAGATGTAAGTTTTGTCGTGCGAAAAATTGTGCCACGGATTTCCTGAGCAAGCGCTGCCGGCGCGCCCGGATGAGAGGTGACGTCGAGATAAGCTTCGTCAAGCGACAGCGGTTCAATGACCGAGGTGAACTGGTAAAGAATTCCGCGGATGACAGCCGCTTCGCGCCGGTAAACATCGAATCGCGTCGGCAGCACAATCAAGTTCGGGCAGCGTTGCAGCGCCATGAACGTCGGCATGGCTGAGCGGACACCGAACTTGCGCGCCTCGTAATTGCAGGTGGTCAAAACGCCGCGTCGCTCGCGTGCGCCGCCCACGCCGACAGGTTTGCCCCGCAGCGAAGGCCGGTCCCGCACCTCGATCGCTGCGTAAAAGCAGTCCATATCGAGGTGGATGATCGCTCGTGCGCTCTGTTCGTTTTGCACGGAGAAATTTCGCACACGGCGAGCCGGAGACCATCGAGCGTTTTTCTCGCGTGATTTGAAATTTCTAGCTTTGCAATGGCGGCTTCTCTTCTGATATTAACCACCGTAACTTTCTTCTGAAATGGACATTTCTACTTCCGCTGACACCCATCACGAACCGCACGCGCACGACGCGGCACACGAGCATCACGAGCTCGGATGGTGGCGAAAATACATTTTTTCCACCGACCACAAAGTGATCGGAATTCAATACGGCCTCTGCGGCCTGTCATTTTTGTTCCTCGGTTTTTGCCTGATGATGATGATGCGCTGGCAATTGGCGTATCCCGGACAGGCGATGCCGGTGATCGGCAAATGGCTGCCATACATCTTCGGGTCCGGTGCGATTCCCGACGGGAAAATGACGCCGGATTTTTATAACTCACTGGGCGCGATGCACGGCACGATCATGATCTTTCTTGGTGTTGTGCCATTGGCGTTTGCCGCGTTTGGAAATTTTGTTGTGCCTCTGCAAATCGGCGCGCCGGACATGACGTTTCCAAAGGTGAATGCAGCAAGTTTCTGGGCGTTCGCTGTGGGCGGTGTGGTGATGTTGACCAGCTTCTTCGTGCCGGGTGGAGCAGCCAAGGGCGGCTGGACATCGTATACGCCGTTATCCGACATCTCCGATACGGGTCCCGGTCACAATCCGATATTCAATGGGCAGACGCTCTGGTTAATCGGATTTATTTTTCTCATCACGTCGTCACTGCTTGGCGCAGTAAACTTTATCACCACGATCATTCAATTGCGCGCCAAGGGACTGACCTGGATGCGGCTGCCATTTTTTGTGTGGGCGCAGTTTGTCACCGCGTTTTTGTTGCTGCTGGCATTCCCGCCGCTTGAGGCTGCCATCATCATGCAGTTAATGGATCGACTGGCGCATACCAGCTTTTTCCTCCCGGCCGGCATGATCGTGAATGGCGCCCCAATGTCTATCAGCGGCGGCGGCAGCCCGCTTCTATGGCAGCATTTGTTCTGGTTCCTTGGACACCCCGAAGTTTACGTGCTGATTTTGCCGGCGTTCGGAATTGTTGCCGAGATTTTGGCAAACAATTCGCGAAAACCTCTTTGGGGTTATAAATCGTTGGTCTTCTCCGTGCTCGTTATTGGCTTTCTATCATTCATCGTTTGGGCGCATCACATGTGGCTCACCGGCATGGGGTCGGCAGTCAGCGCATTTTTCCAGACGACTACGATCCTTATATCGGTTCCATCAGTGATCATCTTAAGCGCGTTCTTCATTTCACTTTGGGGTGGCTCGATTCGCTTCAACGTGCCGATGCTTTTTACTACGGCATTTCTGCCGATGTTTGGAATCGGCGGGCTTACCGGTATTCCGCTGGCGTTCAACTCAGCCGATCTTTATCTGCACGACACCTATTATGTCATCGCGCATTTCCATTACATCGTTGCGCCGGGCACAATCTTCGGACTGTTCGCCGGCGTTTACTTCTGGTTCCCGAAGGCGACCGGCCGAAAGATGAGCGAGTTCTGGGGGAAAGTGCATTTCTGGCCCACGCTGATCTGCATGAACGTGATCTTTCTTCCGATGTTCTTGCAGGGCATGGCCGGGATGCATCGGCGCTGGTATGACGGCGGTCAGGGATGGAATTTGGCGAACGAGCACACGATCTGGGGATTGACTGGGTTTCAATGGAATCACCCCATCTCATGGGCGGCGTGGATCATGGGTCTGGCCCAGATTCCGTTCATCATTAATTTCTTCTGGAGCATCAAGCATGGCGAAAAGGTGAATGACAATCCATGGGAAGCGACCACGCTCGAGTGGACTGCGCCTTCGCCGCCGCCGCATGGAAATTTTCTGACTACGCCGGTGGCCTATCGCGGCCCGTACGAATACAGCCTGCCTGGTCGCGAACGCGACTTCACCATGCAAAATGAGCCGGTGGAACCTGATGAGCGAACGCGTCGCAAACCCCCCGCAGACCTCGTCCACGCATGACGGTCCTCGATTATTGAGTCATGGAAATTCCGTACACAATCTCCAATCGGCCCGATACCGGCCTTTGGAACGCAAAGATCGGGATCTGGCTTTTCCTTGCCTCGGAAGTGATGCTCTTTGGCGGCCTTTTCTCCGCCTACATTTTTCTTCGAATTGACGCACCGCCGGGCATGTGGCCACACGGCGTGCTCAACGTGCCAGTTGGCACATTTAATACCTGCGTTCTGATCTTGTCCTCGGTGACGGTGGTGTTGGCCTGGGCATCGCTAAAGATGAGAAGGTACAACGCTTACTGGTGGTACATGCTGGCCACGATTTTGTGCGGTATCATTTTTTTGGTAGTCAAACTTGCCTACGAATGGCCGCAGAAGTACGACCATTTCGGCGTCTATATCAAACCGGATGCGCTCGGGAAGTACGAACAGTATTTAGGAAATGCCTACGCCACAGAAAGAGAATTGTCCCCGCGGCTTGAAATTACCGGGCATTTGCACAATCCCGCCGCCCTGACCGATCCGAATATCAAAGAATACGAAGTCGCGCTCGATCCCCTCAATGCTGATCCCACCAATCCTTCAATGGATCGGCCGCATTTTTTCCCATTGTCGGTGACGCATAAGATTGCAACGATCGAAAAGGAAGACGTCGAGCGCGCAACGATGTTTCTGCCGACGCACAATGCATATTTCGCGAGCTATTTCACGATCACCGGGTTGCACGGACTTCACGTACTGGCAGGCGTGCTTGTCTTCATCTACATGTGGTTGCCAGTTAGTAAAAAGCTTTACCAGCGCAACCCGGAACATCTTGCCAATCGCGTCGAGGTATCGGGTCTTTTCTGGCACTTTGTCGATCTGATCTGGATATTCGTATTCCCGCTTTTTTATCTCCTCTAGAACCCACTGATAGTGTTGTCATGTTAAGCGAAGCGAAACATCGCAGTTTGTTATGTGGAATGCGGTGCCAGAAAATGATCAGAGATTCTTCCTCCGCGACTGCGGGATCGGAATGACATTACGCCATGAACAATCCGCCTGACGTTGCCCAAGATTCCAAAGAATACGAAGAATATGCGCATGGTGTGCAAAAGCACGTCAGAGGATATTTGATCGTTGGGGGGACTTTGCTCCTCTTCACTTTGATTACTGTCGCTCTCTCCTACGTCGATTTCGGAGCAATACTTTCCTCCCTGTTCCACACAAATTTAACGGCCACTCAGGGTCGCAAAGCCAACATCGCGGTAGCTGTGCTGGTAGCAACATTCAAAGCCTGCCTCGTGGCGGCGATATTTATGCATTTGGCCGCTGAAAAAAGGCTTATTTATCGGATCCTAATTTTCACCGGGTTTTTTGTGCTCGGCCTGTTCTGGCTTACCTTATTGGCGTGGTACGATTATCCAATTTTTAGGTAAATGTCGCTTAAAGCTTTCCATATTGTTTTCATCGTTTTCTCGACGTTGCTTGCACTTGGGACGAGCGGGTGGTGCATCTGGGTCGATTCGGTCGTCGGCGGGCCGATTTATATCGCTGGCGCGATTGGATCGCTGGTAGTTGCGCTGGCCCTGATGTTTTACGGGTTTTGGTTCTGGCGGAAAATGAAGCGGCTACGCATTTTCACATGAAGCGAGTTGCGTGTTTACTGTTGGTATCCATTCTGTTTGCCGCACAGCAAGTCTTGGCGTGCCCCTTTTGCTACGGTGCGAAGGATGGGAAATCGACCGAGCACATGGCCGTCGCGATTTGGTTTCTTTTTGGTGCTGTGATGTCGGTCATCGGCGGGATCGGCGCGTTTAGTTTTCATCTGTGGCGACATGGCCGGATGCCGGTCGAGCCGCATCAGGAGTTGACGGAGGAAGACCTGAGTAAGTATGAATAGCCTTGCGCTCATCAACGAGTTTCTGGGCCAGCCGCCCAACGCTTCCTCCCACGGCTATCAGATCGATCATATCCTTGAATTTTGTCATTGGTTCATGGCCGCGTTGTTCGTCGGGTGGTCGGCTTTTTTTATTTACGTGCTGGTTCGGTTTCGGAAGAGTCGCCACCCGGTAGCCGATCATGCGGGTGTGCGCAGCCATGTCTCGACGCACCTGGAATTTTCAGTTGTCATGATTGAAGCAGTGCTTTTGCTCGGATTCGCGATCCCATTGTGGGCAAAGCGAGTGAATGAATTTCCACCCGGGAAAGAGGCGCTGCTCGTTCACATGGTCGCGCAGCAGTTCAGCTTTAATTATCATCTACCGGGAGCTGATGGACAATTTGGCCGGCGGGACATTTATTTAGTCTCCAATTCAAACCCTCTGGGCATCGATCCAAACGATCCGGCTGGCAAAGACGATATCGTCACAACGGGCGAACTTCACGTTCCACTAGATCGACCAGTGATCGTAGAGCTTTCCTCCAAAGACGTCATTCACGACTTTTTTATACCGGATATGCGGATCGCGGGCGATGCTATTCCCGGCTCGCTAATTCCGATCTGGTTTACGCCTGTTAAGACAGGAACCTACGAAGTGGTTTGCGCTCAGTTGTGTGGGCTTGGGCATTACGGAATGAAAGGCACACTGGTGGTTGATACGCCGCAGGATTATCAGGCATGGCTGAAAGAACGCGCCGAGCTCGCCGGCACACAAACAACTCCGCCGGCGCCCGCGCAGCGTCCGCCCGGCGAACCGATTGGTGGAGCGCCGCCGGGCACAATTGTGCCGCCGGGCGCACCCAAACCTCCGAATGCTGACGCGCAAGGCGCCGGTGCTTCGCCGCACCCTGCGCAACAGCTACACAGCGCGCCTGCATCTGCCGCTTCGCCAACTCCCGGTGGATAGTCTCTGTTTTCGGTAGCAGCGCTTCTATTTATCACGCACGGGGCCGTACCCGTGCATTTGCGAGCGTTCACATATCACTTTGTGATTGTCGTGGAGATCACAAGAGGAGTAGACCTGTGCCCATGAAAACAGTAATTCCGCAATTTCTCATCCTGGTCCTAGTTGTCTGGTTTGGATCACTGCAAAACACGCAGGCGGTCAATCCGCCTCCGGATGGAGGTTATCCCCTCGGCAATACCGCTGAAGGAGATGACGCCCTCTTCAGCCTCACGGCTAACGGTCAAGCCAACACGGCCGTTGGTTTTCATGCGCTCTTTTCCAACACGACCGGCGACGACAACACCGCCGTCGGTTTTGTTGCACTAATGTTCAACACAACCGGAACCAAAAACACGGCCCTCGGTTACCATTCGCTTTTTTCCAACCAAACCGGCCGAGCCAACACAGCCACCGGTTTTGAAGCGCTAAATGACAACACATCGGGAATCCAAAATACAGCCACCGGTGTTGGCGCGCTGGAGCGCAACGAAACCGGGGGCCAAAACACAGCCACCGGCTATAACGCACTCTCTGGCAACACAACCGGCAGTGACAACATCGCATTGGGGTTTGCCGCTGGCTCGCGTCTCAACACGGGAAGCCAGAATATTGATATTGGCAGTGCAGGTGTTGCTGGCGAGTCGGGGACCATTCGTATCGGCGACCTCTCTCAGCAAAGGACTTTCATCGCCGGCATTAGGGGAGTGGCAGTGAACGGTTCGCCAGTCGTGATCGATGGCGCGGGCCAACTCGGTGTGGCAGCATCTTCGCAGCGATTCAAAGATGACATCAGGCCGATGGAAAAAGCGAGCGAAGCAATTTTGGCCCTTAAGCCAGTCACCTTTCACTACAAAAAGAATATTGATCCCGATCGTACTGCGCAGTTCGGCCTCGTGGCCGAGGATGTGGAAAAAATTGATCCTGATCTGGTGGTGCACAATCAGGCAGGAAAGCCCTACAGTGTGCGTTACGATCAGGTGAACGCGATGTTGCTCAATGAGTTTCTTAAAGCACACAAGCGGCTGGAAGAACAAGATGCGACGATCGCGCGCCAGCAAAAGCAAATTGACGCGCTTGCTGCTGGTTTAAACAAGGTCAGCACACAAGTCGAATTGACTAAATCCGGACCGCAAACCGTTTTGAATAATCAGTAAGGCTTCCCCGGGGACGGCTCTGACAGTTTTTAGCAATCGCCTTTGTGATCCGCGGCGTCAGGATCATGTTGCCGAACGCACGGTGGAACTTCGCTGGCGGGATCAAACGCCTTTAACTGCCGGTTAAATTGAGCTATCTACCAAGGTCATAGCTTCCCTGCGTTCAGCGTCTGCTATTTGTCTCTTCTGTAGCTTCCGTCGTATGCTCACTCGTGCGCGCATCGCCAAAATCGCTCAATCAATTTGCTTGGCTTACGTGCATCGCCACACTCCTGCTGATTTGCAGTGGTGGCATGGTCACCAGCAAAAACGTTGGGCTCTCGGTGCCGGATTGGCCAACCACATTCGGCTACAACATGTTTTTGTTTCCTATTTCAAAATGGGTCGGCGGAATTTTGTTCGAGCATACGCATCGATTGATGGGTTCGCTGGTCGGAGTTCTCACCATCATCCTTGCCGTTTGGCTTTGGCTGCGCGAAGACCGGCGATGGGTCCGCCGCCTCGGCGTCATAGCGGTTGTAGGAGTTATTCTGCAAGGAATTCTGGGCGGTCTTCGAGTCACGATGATGAAAGATCAAATCGGCATCTTTCACGCATGTGTTGCTCAAGCTTTCCTCGGGCTGCTTGTCTTCATCGCGCTGGTCACGACGAAATTCTGGGCGTCGCTCTCGAACCGGCATTTTGATTCACAAAAGTTTTCGCCAATTAAATTTCTTGCGATTGCAATCACGGTGGCGATTTACATGCAGCTCGCGCTCGGGGCAACGATGCGGCATCAACATCGCGATCTGGCGATTCTGGATTTTCCGACTGCAAACGGCGCGTGGATTCCGGATACGAGCGCGTCAGCTTTGGCAAAGATCAATGCGTGGCGCGATGCGCGTGCGTTGTCGGACGTGAGCGCATTTCAAATCTGGCTGCAAATGGTGCACCGGTTTCTCGCGTTAATCATCGCGGTTGCAATAGTCACGTTTTGCGCGCGCGTCTGGAGAGAGATGCGCGATTTCGCTGCGCTCGAACGATTATCACTTCTTTGGGTCGTTTTGATTTTGTGTCAGATTTCCCTCGGTGCCTGGGTGATCTGGAGCAATAAAGCCGCCGATGTCGCCACAGCGCATGTCGCCCTCGGCGCGGTGATGCTATCTTTTGGTGTGATCAATACCGCGCTTTGTTGGCGCATTTCTGGTAGGGACAGCGCGCTGCGCTTTCCGGACGCCGCAGCGCGGCGCCTCTATCACAGGGAACGAACCGCGTGAAAACGGCCGCCGTTCAAACTCCGAGCATTGCGGTTTCGCGTCACAACTTTGTGAGCGACCTCGCTGAGCTGGTTAAAGCGCGATTGACGCTGCTTGTGTTGCTAACGACCGCCGTGGGCTTTTATCTCGGAGCAGAATCGCCGATCAATTACAAGGCGTTGTTTCAAACCGTTTTCGGCACCGCCGCGGCGGCGGCGGGCGCAGCCGCTTTGAATCAATGGTGGGAACGCCGAGCGGACGCGCTCATGCACCGGACAAAGACGCGACCGCTTCCGGCGGGACGCATGGCGCCGCTTCAAGCGCTCGTGCTGGGTAGTGCGTTGTCTGTTTTCGGCGTCGTTTACCTGGCGATCTTTTGTAACGCACTCAGTGCACTGCTGACGGCAATCACCGTCGCGATTTACATTTTTGCGTACACACCGCTGAAGCGCACCAGCACGGCCAATACGGCTGTCGGCGCGATTCCGGGCGCAATCCCGCCGATGATCGGGTGGGCAGCTGCGCGCGGAGAAATAGATCCGGGGGCGTGGAGTCTCTTTGTCATTGTGTTTTTGTGGCAGATGCCGCACTTCTTCGCGATCGCGTGGATGTGCCGCGAAGATTATTTGCGCGCAGGCTTCCGCATGATTTCAAGCGACGATCCGACCGGCGCACGCAGCGCGAGTCAGAGCGTATTCTTCTGCATTCTGCTCCTGGTGCTTGCGGGTCTGCCCGCATTTGTTGGAATTGCCAGCTACGCCTATCAACCAATCGAGCTGGTGCTCGGTGGACTATTCATCGCGGTGGCGATGCGTTTTCTGCGGCTGCGAACGCGGAGTGCTGCGCGTCTACTGTTTTTCGCATCGATAGCGTATCTTCCGCTGTTACTTGCGGCTCTGGTTTTGACGAAATTATGAATTAAAGATGCACGAATTTTGCAGGGGGAAGCTGACAGCTTCCCCCGCAGGCGTTCAGGTTAGCTATCGTATGAATACCACTTTGGCGACAATAAATCAGACACCGACACGTAGCGGTCTCGCCTGGAAAGTGACGCTGATTTTAATCCCGATTATAACGCTAGGGATGCTGCTGTGGTTGCGAAATCTCGAAGTGTCAGCGCTGCGTCAGCGGACAGTTTCTTCTTACGGCACTGTGCCGGCTTTTCAGCTTACGAATCAAAACGGACAGCCGTTTGGATCTGGACAGTTGGCCGGTAAAATTTGGATCGCGGATTTTGTTTACACCACGTGCCCGGGTCCATGCCCGATGATCAGTGGCCGGATGAGTGAACTCCAAAAGCCGCTGGAGAAAAGCGACGTGCATTTGGTTTCGTTTAGTGTCGATCCAAAGAAAGATACACCCGCGGTTTTGCGTGGTTACGCGGAGAAATTACAAGCCGAGCCGGGACGCTGGGATTTTCTTACCGGACCAACGGCCGCGATTTACAAACTTTCTCATGACGGTTTCAAGCTTGCGGTATCAGACGGAAGCGATGCGCAGGGACTTCCTGTGCACAGCACGCGAATGATTCTGGTGGATCGACATGGTCAAATCCGCGGCTATTACGACGCCACGGAACCGGAAGCGATCACCAAACTACTTGCCGACACGAATCACTTGCTGCGCGAGCAGCCAAAATAAAAGGTGCAAGGAGTGACGGCTTCCCAGCCGTCATGCGTCTACCGACGGGTGCCAAGCCGTCGCTCCTTGATTGCGATTATTAACCCACTGGTTCCGGCCAGGCGTTTGGTCCTTCATCACAAACCGTCCGTAGATAATCGCGGTACTCGTTCTTAGGTAATCCGTCGATGATCTTTTCGAGATCGGATTGGGTAATGAAACCCATTCGCAACGCGATCTCCTCCAGGCATGCGATCTTCAAGCCTTGCCGATGCTCGATCGTGGCGATGTAATTGCCGGCCTCGAGTAGCGTCGTTGTGGTTCCGGTATCAAGCCAGGCCATGCCGCGGCTGAGCAGTTTCACGTGCAACTGGTTCTGCTTCAGATACAGCAAGTTCAAATCGGTAATTTCCAGTTCGTTGCGCGCTGATGGACGCAATGTCCGACAGAGATTAACAACTTGATCGTCGTAAACATAAAGGCCGGGCACGGCGAAATGGCTCTTGGGCTGTTTGGGTTTTTCTTCGAGGCTGATCGCTTTTCCTTCCGCATCGAACTCGACAACGCCATACCGCTCGGGGTCGCGAACTTGATAGCCAAAAATATACGCTCCATGCTCGATGGCGAGCGCGTCACGATAGAAGTCGAGTTTTCCGTAGAAAATGTTGTCGCCTAAAATCAGGGACGCTCCGGAGTCGCCAACAAATTTCGCCCCGATCAGGAATGCCTCCGCGATTCCTTTCGGCTTCGCCTGCTCGGCGTACTCGATGCGAATTCCGAGCTGTGTACCGGCGCCGAGATAATGTTGAAGCATCGGCAAATCTTTTGGTGTCGAAATGATCAGCACCTCTCGCAACCCGCCGAGCATCAGCGTCGCCAGCGGATAACAAATCATCGGCTTGTCATAAATCGGGAGCAGCTGTTTGCAGACAATCTTGGTCAACGGATAAAGACGCGTTCCCGCACCGCCCGCGAGCAGAATGGCTTTTTTCATTTTAGATTTTCGATGTTTGATTTTCGATTGCTGTCGCTCCAGCGCAAAAGCAGTTCCGCCCATTGCTGCCAAAAACGCGAGCCTGTCGTCAAATCGATATGAGTCTTTTGAGTGATTTGCCCCAGCGTTTTCCGCGGAGCAGAACGGAATGTTGTTTTGTCCAGGAAGAAAGCGTCACCGAATTGCTCGACTAATTTCCGGCTGCTCAAACGACCGCCCACACATTCCGACAACGCATTCTGGATCCACTCACGTGGCAACTGTGATCGTGGCTCAATCGTGGCGCTTAGTGTCACACCCAGGAGCTTCTTTAACATGATCGCGCATACCAGCGCCCGAGAACTCGTAGCATGAATGTGTGATACGTTTTTCTGTTGTATTAATTTTCGCAGCACGAGCGCAAACCGAGCCTGACGGAGAAAAATTGCGCCGGGAGCTCGGCTACTCTGCTGTGCGCGATCTTCCTCCAACTGTTGCGCCATGGCTGAGTTTGTCCGCCATTCGGCTTCCAATACCATCGCATCGGGCAGAAATTCGAGTGTCGAAGCAACTCGCTCCATTGGTCCACCGAGTCTCGTACTGGAATTCAATTCGCAGACGAACGGGAGAATAGGCACATTACGACGTTTCATCTCCTCAATCTCGCGTGCCAAAAGCGGCAATTCTTCGTCAGGCCAGCGATCTATCACATATACGACTTTAGCCGCTTCGGCATGCGAAGCGCGATCGTGACTAGGTTTAATCCCAGCCATTGATGACGATCGAGAATCCTTTACGTCGTCCGTAGGGCGACGGCTACAACTTCGCTCGAGCATCTCGATTAACGGCGCGACGGTCTGTTCAATTTGGAAATGCTGCTCGATGCGGCGGCGCCCGGAATGTCCAAAGCGCAATCGCAATTCAGGATCGCACAGCAACTGTTCAAGCGCTTGAGCAAGCGCGGTGGAATCGCCGGGCGCAACTAACATTCCGGTCTGGCCGTCCACGATTAATTCTGGAATTCCGGCCAGACGAGTGGAAACGATCGGCAGCGCCGAAGCCATGGCTTCGAGAATCACAGTGGGAAAAACGTCAGTGGCTCCCTGTGCGTCGGTAGTTGAAGCTAGCGCGAAAATGTCAGCGGCCTGAAGTTTTTCCAGGACCGCGTCTTGTGACAGTGAACCGAGCAAATTTACTCGCGACGCGAGATCCAAGTGCTCGATCTTCGCCTGAAGCGTTTCGCGAAGCGGACCACTGCCAATGATGTCGCAGACAAAATCGATTTGGCGGCGGCCGAGTTCGGCGCAAGCGTCGATGAGATCAGCGAAACCTTTGAACGCAACGAGTCGGCCGATGCTCACGATGCGCGGCAGATCGTAGGTCGCGACCGCCGCGCTCGCCCTTTCTTCACCGAGCGCCGGAAAACGTTTGAGATCGATACCATTGTAAACCTTGTGAATTTTCGCCGCCGAATTTTGGCAACGCTGACGGAGCAGATCGCGGCTGTAATCGGTTTCCGCTGCGACAAATTCCGCTGCCGCGCAAATTTCGCGCAGCAAATCGTCGCTGCCGAGATCCTTCATAAAATCCTGCCCGTGCGCGGTGACGCTGAATGGAATGCCAGAAATTTCCTTTAGGAAAAGCGCAGTGTGCGCGGCGCGATTTGCGAAATGCACATGCACGTGATCGACGCCGCTGCGATCAAAGAGCTGGGCAAAGTACAAGGCATTTCGTGCTCGCAGTTCTGCCTTGGCCCGTGGCCCATACTTCGCGTCATGCTGCTCGACGAGATCACGCGGCCATTTGCCGGCAGATTTCGCATGGCGCTCGAGGGTTCTTAGAATCTCCTGCGGCGGCGCGTAGTGAATGGGCGCGCGTAACCGGGCAATGTATTCGTGGCGCAGGCTGGTGAGCGGCGGATAAACGGAGCCGATCACAAGCTCGATTCCGCGCCGTTCGAGAGCGAGCATTTCCGCATCGCAAAACGTTTGCGAGATTACCGGGTAACGAGAATACAGATAACCAATTCTCATTCCGAAAAGCGGATGTCCGAAACCGAATCGAACCCAGGCAATGCTGTAGGGCAAGCGCGCCGCTTGCCTGTTTCCTCATTGAATTCATATCGATACGGCCAATCTTCCCACCTCTTCACAAGTCCTGCGTGGACTGGATTTTCCTGAACATAAAGCCATTTGTCGTGCAGCGATTCTTCGGAGCGCAACAGCCGATCGAAACAACCAGGCTGCCATTGCCAGGAAACCTTTAGCTCTTCGCGCATCCACCGTTTCAAGGCACCGGAAAAATTTCCGAGTTTGGCCTCTCGCTCTTTCGTGGGCGCGACAATGACGTGAATATGGTCCGGCATAAGAATTGCCGCCAATACACGCCAATCCTTCAACTTTGATACAGCAACTGTGAACGCCTGAAATGCCTTTTTATTTGCAAGAACCGGTTCGCGATCAGCCACGCAGATAGTGATAAAATAAACTACTGATTGGTCCCAATGCAGCCAGATCGGAATGCGCGGAGGATGCCCCATTGAATTAATTCTTATGGCAGGCGGAGCGCCTGCCCTACAATCGCAATCTTGCGCTGGCTGCCGGGTCTTTCCGCGAGTCGCAGGCGAAGCGCCTGCTCTACAATCAAATTTGGCTACGAAAAGCGAACGTCTTTTCCCGGATCCATCTCGAAATCGAGCACCATTGAATCGTCAGTGTTCGGCTTGATCACTTCCTCCATGAACTTCACGTAGATCGAGTCTTCGCGAAAAATCGCGTATTTGTCCATTGATTCAAAATCCATGGCGATA
>Ga0207697_10001421_pt1 | contig 13091 bp, 9 predicted proteins | sample KBSSwiS5withPhiX_FD_184293 | JGI IMG/M metagenome (GOLD analysis project Ga0207697, IMG submission 184293) | Switchgrass rhizosphere microbial communities from Kellogg Biological Station, Michigan, USA, with PhiX - S5 (SPAdes) (version 2) | ecosystem: Host-associated > Plants > Roots >... | reverse complement strand
CGAATGGTTCAAGCAGCTCGGCGGCCTGAAACGCGAAAACGGCGACCACTTTCGCGACACCCTCCTGTCCCGCGGCGGCAGCCAGGATGCCATGAAGCTCTTCCATAACTTCACCGGTCGCGACCCGTACATCGAGCCGCTTCTCGAGCGTCGCGGGTTGGCGCCCGTGCCGGAAGCACCGCCCCCAAAATAGGGAGCGTTCTCAGATGCCCGGGCGCACCCCCCATAGGACGAATAGGACAAATAGGACCCATTCGTCCCACACCGAGGGCTTCACGCCGACGCACGGCGGCTATGAAGACCTTCTCTCCTTCCAAAAAGCCCGCATCGTCTTCGACGGCACGGTGCGTTTTTGCGATCGCTTTGTTGACAAGCGCTCCCACACCAGGGACCAGATGGTTCAGGAGGCCCGCTCCGGCAAACAGAACATCCTCGAAGGCAGCCAGGCTAGCGGCACCTCCAAGGAAACCGAATTCAAGCTCACCAACGTCGCCCGCGCGAGTCTTGAAGAACTTCTCGAAGACTACCGCGACTACCTGCGCATCGGTGACTACGCTCTCTGGGAAAAGAACTCCAAGGAAGCCCTCTACGTCCGAAAGCTCGGCCGCAAATCAAATAAGTCCTATGAGTCCTATAGGACCTATTTCGAGACCCGACCGCCCGAGATTGTCGCCAATATCCTAATCTGCCTCATTCACCAGACTAACTACCTACTCGACCAGCAACTCCGGAGGCTCGAGCAGGATTTTCTTGCCGAGGGAGCCTCCACGAACGCATGACTCGCACCCGCCTCAGGCGATAGGTCCTATCCGTCCCCCCAGCCCTATTGAGGACCGGCTCCCAAACCGGCAAAGAGTGCCGCGTAAATCTCGATTCCATCCCAGAGATTCTGCAGCCGCAGATTCTCATCGCTTGAGTGCTGATTGTCGTCGTGATTCGCGATCGGGAGGCCAATCACCGGCGTGTCGTTAGGCTGTTGGAAAAGATACATTGGAATGCTGCCGCCAACCGTGGGAAGCCGCACCGGCTCGTGCCCCGCTGCCGTCATGAGCGCTGCGACCTCGCGAGAAAGCGGAAGGTCGAGCGACGTCCGTGCCGGCGGATAGCCGGTGCCCCATTCGATCCTGGCGATCTTCGGAGATTTCAGGCGCATCGCCGCGTCTGGCGTCTCCCGAACAATCGTATAGCCCTGCGCTTGAATATGCCGTTCGACCAACGGCTTAATCGAATCCGGTGTTTCGTCAGGCACGAGCCGAAAATCGATCGAAGCACGCGCTTCGGTTTGGATCGTGTTCGAGGCTTTCAGACCAACATGACCTGACTCGATTCCGCGAATATTCAACGCCGGAAGGAGAAGCAGCTCGTTCAAGTGTCTCCCCTCGCCTTCGGTCGCCGCGATCTGGAATTCGCGACGGAGATCGCCTTCGACGTCTGGAATTTTTGCGATCGCAGCTCGCTCCGCCTCGCTCGACGGTCTCACGTCGTCATAAAAGCCTTTGATCAGGATGCGGCCGCTTTCATCCCGCATCGAGTCGAGCAGATGGCTCAGTCTAACGATCGGATTCGCTACCCAGTTCCCGTAATGGCCGTCATGCAAACCCTTGATCGGTCCGTAGACCGTGAGCTCAAGGTCGATCGTGCCGCGGGCTCCGAAAAACAGTTCGGGGCGCCGACTCTGATGCACCGGACCATCGCAGAGAATCCAAGCATCGGGCCGCAACACTTTGGGGTATTTCGAGAGATACTGGGCGAGATGCGGCGAGCCCGCTTCTTCTTCACCTTCGAAGACAAAGCGCAGGTTGACCGAAGGCTTGCCGCCTCTCGCATGCAACGCATCCAACGCCGCCAGCATGCCGATGATCGGTGCTTTGTCGTCCCCGGCAGACCTGGCGTAGAAGCGCCATTCGGGATCGATCGCCTTTGCCCTGGGCCAATCGACATCGCTTCCCGCGCGATCGCGCATCACCGGTTTCCACGGATCGCTTTTCCATTTTACGGGATCGACCGGCTGTCCGTCATAGTGGGCGTAGAACGCGATCGTGCGCTTGGCGTTCGGCACGGTGAAATCCCCCACCACAATGGGCGGCGCATCGTCCAAGGTCAGCAACTGCGTCGTTAGGCCGCGCTTCTCCAGCATGGCCCGAATCATGGCCGCGTTACGCTGAATGTTAGGCGTGTCATTCGCCAGGTTCGGGATCGCCAGGAGATCAGAAAATTCCTGCAAAATTTCGCGCTCGTGTTGCGCGCGCCACGTCCCCGCTTCATTCGCGACCGCGGCCGATCCGGCCCCCAGCGCGCTTCCGCAGAGAAAGAGGAGTGTGAGGCGCGCCGCGAGAACCAACCGCCGATCACGCATCGCAATCCTCCGAATCTCGATTGCCCCTTCTCGATTCACAGCGCAGTCATTTCTCGCGCTTCTAACGCAGCTCGGCCGTCGCACCCTCGATCTTCTTCCATGGTTCGGCCCGGCCGCCGAGATGTTTGGCAAGGAATTCCTCAACCCGACCGTAGAAATCGAGATTGTTCTCCGGCCGCGCGAAACCGTGCCCTTCGTCGGGATAGACCACGTAGGTCACTTCGCACTTCGCTTTGCGCAGTGCCGCGACCATCGCATCCGAGTTCGCGATCGTGACCCGCGGATCGTTCTGGCCCTGGCCGATGAGGAGCGGCGCGCGGATTTTGTCGACGTGATAAAGCGGTGAGACCTCGCGGTTCAGTTTTTCGTTATGATCGAAATCGCCTCCGCGCCGCCGCCAGCGCATCATGATGTTGGACCAGTAACTCGGAAAGGAACGGAAAAGCGTGGCGAGATCCGCCGGACCGACACCGTCGATGCCACAGGCAAACATCTCGGGCCGCATCTCGAGTGCGAGGAGCGTGGCAAAACCGCCGCCCGACCATCCCATCGCCGCGATCCGTTTCGGATCGGCTGTGCCCTGATCGATCGCCCACTTGACCGCGTCGAACAAATCCTCCTGCGTTCCACGTCCCCATTCGTTAGTCCCGGCGTTTAGAAACTTCAGCCCAAAGCCGGTCGAGCCGCGATAGTTCACCTGGAGGACGGCATAGCCACGGTTCGCCAACAGCTGCACCTCCGGATCGAAATCGAAGTTGTCTCGAAACCATGGACCGCCATGAATGAGCAACACGAGCGGCAAATTTTTCGGCGGCACACCCAGCGGCGTCGTCAGGTAACTCACTAACTCCAGCCCGTCACGTGCCTTGATCACGACTGGCTTCTTCGGCGCGCGATAAGATTTGGTCAGTGCCGGCTGTTCGTCGAAAAGCCACTGACGCTTTTTTGTGGTGCGATCGAAGAAAAAATAAGCCGCCGGCGCTACGCTCCGTCGAAGGGCCACGATCCACTTTTTGTCGGCGCGATCGCGGCTCACCAGGTCGAGGAAAGCGGGAACATTTTTTCCGATCACCGCAAAATCCGCTTCCACTTTTGGGTCGAGGAAAACCCAGGCCGGTTCCATGTAATCGAACTCGACCGCTTGGACGGCGTGCGTCACGGGATCGCAGAGGACGCTCGGCCCAGATCCAGGGCCGCTATCGGCCACGTCGGCCTGCGGATTTTGGGCGAGCACTTCCAATTCCTTCCCGTCGCGCAAATCCACCCGCACAAGCCGTCCCATATCGGAGTGCAAAGCGGAATGGATGATCAGGCTTTTACCATCCGGCGCGAACCCGGCGATGAGCGATCCGCCGACCACCTGCCCGTCGAAGAGCGCTTGTTCGAAGGGCATTACAACGAGATCGCGCCATGGTTTGTCGACCGCGTCGCGCACCCGGATGAGGGTGTTCCCGCTTTTCCCATCGAAGGCCGTCGCCGCGCGGATGACAAAATCGCTGTCCGTCGTCCAGGTAAGGACGTCGCCTGGATTGGTGGCCTCGAGCGTGAGCGCGCCCGTTTCGAGGTCGACGCGATACATGTCGAAGGCCTGCGGATCACGGCGGTTCAGGGCCACGAGGACGAACTTCGGATGCTGCAGGTCGGTCAGGACATTTTGCGCCCGCACGCCGGGGAACGGGGTCAGGTCGCGCACCTTGTTGTTCGTCAGGTCGGCGGAGAAAAGGTGATTGATTTCGTCGCCCGCGTTGTCCTGGAGATAAAGGATGTGTTTTGAATCACCGCCCCACGCGTACCAGTCGATCGGGCGGTGACTCTCGTTTGTCACGGCTCGCTCTTTCGTGCGGTCAATCGAACCGATCCAAACGTTGACCACACCGTTCTTGTCCGGCGCGAGCCATGCGAGTTGCTCGCCGTCCGGCGAAATCTGAGGATGAGAACGAACGGGATTTCCGAAAAGGATTTCGCGCGGGATGAGCGGTGGCAGCTCAGCCTGGGCCGCGCAGAATGTGAGGAAGAGACCAGCAAGATAAAGGCGCTTCATAAGTGGATGTGAAATTACCGTAGCTTATCGAACTTCCGCGGTCGCGCCGTCGATCTTCTTCCAAGGCTCGGCTCGACCGCCGAGATGTTTGGCGAGGAATTCTTCAACCCGTCCGTAGAAGTCGATCTGATTCTCTGGTCGCGCGAGTCCGTGGCCCTCATCGGGATAAACGACGTAGAGAACATCGCGTTTCGCTTTGCGCAATGCGTCCACCATCATGTTGGTGTTGGCGATCGTCACACGCGGATCGTTTTCTCCCTGAGCAACGAGAAGCGGCGAGCGAATTTTGTCGACGTGGTAGAGAGGCGAAATGGTGCGATTCCACTTTTCGTCGTGATCGGCATCACCCGCGCGGCGGCGCCAACGGTTGGAGATGTTCGACCAGTAACTGGGGAAAGAACGGAAGGAGGTGGCGAGATCTCCCGGTCCAAAGGCATCGACGCCGCAGGCGAAGAGGTCGGGTTTCATTTCCAGTGCGCGCAATGTGGCGTAGCCACCCATCGACCCACCCATGGCGGCGATTCGTTTCGGATCAGCGACGCCGTTATCGATTGCCCATTGCGCGGCGTCAAATAGATCCTCCTCTGTCCCGAGACCCACCTCTCTGGTGCCGGCATTCAGGAAGTCGATGCCAAAGCCGGTCGAGCCTCGATAATTCGCCTGCAAGACGGCATATCCACGATTTGCAAGGAACTGCACCTCCGGATCGTAGCTGTCGTCATCGCGATCCCACGGACCGCCGTGAATCAGCAGCACCAAAGGCAGTTTTTTCGGTTCCACTCCCGGCGGAATCGTTAGGTAACTGACCATCTCTAATCCACGGCGCGTCTTAATGGCGACCGGCTTTTTCAACGCGCGCCGGAAACGAAGGATATCCGGATTGGAATCGAACATCCGGGTGAGTTTTCCCGTCTCCCGATTAAAGGCGTAGTAGGAGTCGGGCGCCTCGATCCGTCGGGCGGCCACAATCCATTTCTGGTCAGCGTTGTCTCGGCTGACGAGATTGATGAAGCCCGGCGCTTCGCGATTGATGCCATCGAAATGCGCTTTCAGTTTTGGATCCAGGAAAACCCAGCGCGACGTCGTGTAATCGAACTCGACCGCCTGCGGTGCGCCGGAGACCGGATCAAACAGCACGCTCGGTTCCAATCCCAGCCGGCTGACGGACCCAAAGGCAACATCGCAATGTGGATCTTCGGCCACGACCTCGAGCTCGTGACCGTCATTTAGGTCGACACGCACCAATCTGCCTTTGTCAGAATGCAACGCCGAGACAATGAGCAGGCTCTTACCGTTGGGATCGAAGCCCGCGATGAGCGAGCAGTTGACGGCCTGCCCAAAAAGGAGCGTCCGCTCGAATGGCATCACGACCAGGTCGCGCCACGGTTTATCCGCCGCGTCGCGCACCCGGATGATCGTGCGACCTGTTTTCCCTTCGAAAGCCGTCGCGGCGCGGATAACGAAATCGCTGTCGGTCCTCCAAGTCAGCACATCGCCAGGATTGGTTGCTTCGAGCGCAATCGCGCCGGTCTCGAGATCGACCCGATACATGTCGAAAACTTCTCGATCGCGGAGGTTGAGCCCGACCAGGAGCGACTTCGGGTGCCGGGAATCGGTCAGAACATTCTGCGCCCGCACGCCTCGGAAAGGAGTCAGGTCGCGCACGTTGCCATTCGTCAGATCGACGGAGAAAAGGTGATCGATTTCGTCGCCGTTGTTATCGTGCAGATAAAGGATGTGTTTCCCATCCGGTGCCCAGAAATACCAATGCACCGGGCTATGGTTCTCGGTCGTGATCGAATGCGGTTGCCCGCCGTCAACTTCGCTCGCCCAGACATTGAGCACTCCGTTCTTGTTCGGCGCCAGCCAGCTGAGCTGCGAGCCGTCGGGCGAAATTTGTGGATTACTTCGCGCCGGATTCCCAAAAAGGACTTCCCGCGGAATCAGCGGTGGCAGCTCTGCCTGGGCCGAGGCGGCAAACAGCAGGAGTAGCAGCAGTAAAAGTCTTTTCATCCCGGCACGCTTGCCCAAATGCGGCTATTGGCCCAATGGATTTACCATATAAACGTTATTCATCGCATCAATGAAGCTGGAATCGCTCGATCTCAACCTTCTGCTCGTCTTCGATGCCCTCGCGACGGAGCGCAGCGTCACCCAGGCGGCCGCGAAGATTGGGCTGAGCCAACCCGCCTTGAGCAATGCGCTCGCCCGGCTGCGCGCATTATTTCGCGATCCGCTCTTCGAACGAAGCGCGGGACAAATGCAACCGACGCCGCGTGCTCGCCAGTTGCTCGTCCCGCTCAGCGAGGCGATCTCGAAACTGCGTGAAGCTCTTGAGCCCCAGGCGGCCTTTCGGCCGGACGCATCCGACCGCGAGTTCCTCATCGCGACGAACGATTATGTCGATTCCCTCCTCCTGCCGCGGGTCGTGCAACGGTTGCAGCGCGACGCTCCTTCAATCGCGCTCCGCACAGTGCGCACGGATTATCTTTTTCTCCCCCCGGTCGAGCGTTTGCAATCAGGCGAAATCGATTTGGCTCTCGGCTTTTTCGGCGAAACCCCGCGGCCGAATCCCGGACTACTAAACAGGCGTTTGTTAACCGGGCGACTGGTTTGCATTTTGAGCACGACCCATCCGCGTGCCGGCCGTCAACTCAGCCTGCGCACCTTCGTTGAGACCCCGCATGTCCGCGTCATGTATCCGGGCACGGAGCGCCAGGGAAGCATCGATACCATCCTGCACAGTCGCGGATTATCACGGCGCATCGCAGTCACGGTGCCGCATTACATGACAATTCCGGCGATCGTTGCGAAATCGAACTTGCTCGGAGTCGTTCCCGAGGAGATGGCCCGCCGGGCAGCGCGATCGCTTCGGCTCAAAATCTTCGATCCTCCCATCGCGCTCCCCGACATCACGATCATGATGATCTGGAACGAGCGTGCCCAATTCGATCACGCACACCGCTGGTTTCGCGAATGCGTCGCCACTGCCAGCGAGGCGCTCACCTGATTATCGTTTTTTCCTGCGAGACATAGTCTCGCCAGTCTTTGGCGGGAAACCGACGGCGAATCCGACTACGCCGTAAAGCATGAGGAGCGCGCCGACCGGCACGAGCCACACACCGGAACCCGGATCGCCGTCGTAGGTAAAGAAACCGCCGAGCAGAAAACCGCCCGGCAAAAGAATCGCCGCCCCGATCAGCGCAAAAGAAACTGACGGGCGCAGCCTGAAACCCTCCACTCCTCGAATCGTCAGGCCGGCAGCGATATTGACGAGTGCGAGCATGGTCCCATGGAAATGTCCGAGCGTGAACATGAGTCGGCGCACTTCATTCCCCACGTCGAGATACCATCCGATTTTGAAGCCGTGCATCGTCTCCAGCACGATCCCGAGACAGACGTAAACCGCGAGCGCCCACCAGCCGAAGCGAAGATGTCGATTGGAGTAATTCATGAAGCACGCACGGACTAGTGTTTGTCTTTCAACCCATTCCCTGTCATTCCGCCAGCACGATTGGCTTGTCGTCACGCTCGCGACGCAGGCGGCTGAACACATCCTGTTGGAAGCGACCCTCGGGGTCGAGGGCGGTTTTTGGATCGAAGTTCGGGTTCGCCGGGCGCATTTCGCTCCACCACTTCTCATAACTTTGTTTCACCGCCGCGCCGAGCGCTTCGGCGTCCGCGGTGTAGGTGAATTTGAAATCCGAAAAACCGGGCAGGGTCTGCAACGATTTCCAGGCATCGAAGCGGACGGCGGCATAAGGATCGAGCAAGCTGTAAATCAAATAGGGATAGAGCCAGTCGCGCCCGGAAATTTTCTGTGCCGGCTCCCAACTCATCCCCCAGGCGAGCAACGCGCGCTGGCCGGCATCACCTTTCACCAGCCACTGCACCGCAGCCGAGATTGTTTTGTCATCGTCTGACAACTCCGGCACCGGCTGCTGATACCAGGTGTTTAACTTATCCGCGGTCCAACGGAGCGTTTCGTTGAGATGACAAAGGTTGCAGGCGTTAGGCCGCCCGTAGTCGAGGCTTTCGCGCACGTTAGGCGAGGAAACCTGATGACTCCGCATGGCGTGGAGCAAGCCGAAAGTGGTGTGCGGCATGTGACAGTTGTAACAACGGCTTCCAGCGGAACCGGCGTCGTGATGGGTGTGACTCGTCAGTCGCGCGGCCATCTCCTTGTGACATTGCAAACAGGCCTGATCGGAATCCATCTTCGGCGCCAGTTGATCGCTCCTCGCCCATGAATCGAGCGCGACTCGGGTCGTCGTCGTCGGATGCATCTCGTGACAGGAGATGCAGGAAAAATTTCCGCCTTTGAAGCAGGGCGACTCCTGCACGCCATTCGTCTCTCGCCCGGTCACTCGAATCATTCCGTCTCCCCAGAAGCGGTTGCGATAAAAATCCGGCTCCGTTCGCCGGATAAAATCCTTCTGCGCGGAATGATCCTTTTCGTTAGGCTGGACGACGAACCGTTGCACGAGGTCTTCTTTTCCCGGACGGAACTTCCCGCCGGACTGGTTCCAGTCGAGCTTCGTGTCCATCCCGTTAAAGGCCCAGACACTGTGACACTGACCGCAGACCAGCGTCGCTTCCGGTCCTTTCATCCGTTTGGCGTTGGCGATCGTAGCGTCGTCGCTTTTCGTCAGGTGAAGTTTCCAGCGCCGCAGCGGGTTGCGATTCGCGTCGATATGTTCGCGCCCTTCGCTATGACACGCCTCGCACGCGATCCCGAACTCGGCCACCATCGTATCCCACTTGTTGCCCTCGACAAACTTCGACAGGCCCTGCGTGACATGGCAATCCATGCACGCGCCATTCCAGGAGCCGATCGAATAGGCCTCCTTCGTCTCCGGCGGCATGAGAAAAGTCTGCGTCACCGGCGCCCACATTTTCTCCGCGATGATGTAGGCAAAGGGAAATTGCTCCAGCGTGCGTCCCTGGCCGGTCTCGTTCCATAAAATCTGGAGGGTATGCGAGCCGGTCAAAAGCACGACCTGGCGTGGTGGCCCGTAGTCCTTCTCGCCTAACGAACGGTCGGAAACGAAAATGTTTTCGCCCCTGCGTTCCAGCTTGTATTGCCGGCCGGCGAAGCTGAGTTCGACGTTGCTCGCATCGGGAATCAACGTCGCCGGTGTCGCGACCTGCGTCATGGTCCGATGGAACGACGCGTGCCAGCTCGCGTAGTTTCCCGGATGACAGGCCCGGCAGGAATTTGAAGTCACGTAGTCTCCCTCCTGGGCCGCGATCGGTCGATTCGTCGGTGCGTTCGCGGCGGACGACGAGTGGTGCGACGCGTCCGCGAGCACGATGGCCACAGCGACCACCACCACGAGAACGGCCAGCCAAAAGAAAAGCCCGGAATGCAATCGCTTGAACATAGGAAGTGCTTCGGCGCGCCTTTAAGCCATCACTTTTTTCAAAACCCTGGCGACACGCTTTCTTTGCGATTCCTTCGCCAGACCTCGCTCACGGGCCTTCACCACTCCGTTAAATGCCTCTTTGTTGCGGCCGTTGACAATCTTCGCCGACATCTCGGAATACATGGGCAACTGATTGTTCGGACACGTCTTCAACTGCTTAAGCAGCAATGGAAAACAGCGCGGCGCATACCGCTCAATGCTTCCGAGCTTAACCAAAATGCCGATGGCATGATCTCTGGCAATCACTGAGCCACTTTCCGCTCCGGAAAGAATTTTGGGCAGGAGATCGAAGACCCTTCCAGGGTCCTCGGCAGCGATTGTATCCAGCGCGGTCATTGCACCCCAGATCAACCGGGGATTCGGGCTGTCGAGCAACGAGGCAAATTCTTCGGCAAAACCAACGATCAGTCCGGGTTTTCGTTCGCCGATTTCGTGGAGAACCTTGATGCAGTCACTTTGAATACCACGATTCTTATTGCCCACATTATCGACCAACTCTTCAACCGCAGACCGATTGTTGGTTCGAACAATTTCCTCGGCCAGCAACTGATTCGGGACGTCGTCCCGTCGCTGCAATGAACTAGCCAGCTTGTGCAGAATGGTCATCTGGTTTGGAGCAGGATTTCGCCGCCAAAAATCTTTCCCAAGATTCCCGCGAAAGAGCGAGCCGCAAAGTTTCGCTCTTCGCACTTGTTACTTCGGCGGCGCGCTGGAAGCTCATCCATTTCCTCTATGCCTCGGCCGGACCTAACGGGCTACGCCGCCACCGGCTTTCCGCCTGGAAAACTCGGCTTCAAAAACTTTGTTTTTCGTTACAGCCTCGGTTCCCGAATGTGGTATCTTCCTAACGATGGCAGATGATCGCTGGCGAGCCGCAAGGCCCGCCAGAGGAAAGTCCGAACACCAAACGGCAGCATGCCGCGCAAAACGCGCGGGCGCGGGTCTCGCAAGGGAGTCGCGACGGAAAGTGTCACAGAAAACATACAGCCTTTTGAGCGCGCGAGCGTTCGCTGGGCAAAGGTGAAAAGGCGAGGTAAGAGCTCACCGCTCGGCGCGCAAGCACCGAGGCAGGAAAAACCCCATGCGGTGCAAGACAAAACAGAGGAAGGGCAGCCGGTCCGCTAGGTCCTCGGGTATCGTCGCATCACGCCAGACTATGGCGGCGGTTTTTGACCGCCGACGGTGGTTTGGCGGGCGTTCGGCGCAGGCTGGACGAGATAAATGATCATCGCCCCGAAGAAATTCGGGGAACAGAATTCGGCTTATCGCCATCGATATGAAGGGCGTTCTCGGAAACGAGGACGCCCTTCCGCTTTTTGATTTGAACCGTGTCACCCGTGGTCCTTTCTCACTGTCTTATCCCGGAGCGAGAAACGGCGTCGCTTTACGCGGAAGGAACCCGCCCCGAGAGTCGCGCCTGTCGATGGAAGTGAAAGTTCGAGATTGGAAGATCCCCGCCGCGTGGCTCACGCTCTGCGTCGTCTGGAGTTCGACCTGGCTGGTGATCAAGATCGGCTTACGCGATCTCCCGCCGGTTTCTTTTGTCGCCTGGCGATTCGTAGTCGCGGTCGTGGTGTTGCTCCTCATCTCGGTCGGTCGCACCCACCTCTTGCCGCGTCGCCGCTCCGATTACCTCGTGCTTGGTTTCACGGGCTTGCTCATGTTTTCCGTGAACTACGCCCTCCTTTTCTGGGCGGAATTACATGTCTCGTCAGGTCTGGCCGCGGTCATCCAGGCGTCGATTCCGATCTTTGGCATGATCTTCGCGCATTGGATGTTGCCGGAGGAACCGTTGCGCTGGCAGCGTCTCGCCGGTGCACTGGTCGCCATTTTCGGCGTCGCGCTCATCTGCGCGCGGCTGCTCAGCTTTAACGGCTGGCTGGCCTTTTTTGGCGGGCTCGGAATCACCATTGGCGCGGCGAGCGCGGCGTTTTCCAACGTCCTGTTGAAGGCGACGAAGATGCAGCTAGCGCCCTCGATGCTGGCAGCGTGGCAAATGATCTTCGGAATCGTGCCGTTGGTGATCCTTGGCCTAACGATGGATGGAAATCCCCTTCGGCTTCATTGGACGACAAGCGCTATCTTGAGCCTTCTCTATCTCGCGGTCATCGGGTCGTCGTTCACGTTCCTGCTTCTCTATTGGCTGATGCCGCGCATGTCGGTGACGAACCTGCAGACGATCTCGCTCATCACCCCGCCGGGCGCGATCGCGTTCGGCTGGGCCTTTGGGGGCGAGCGGCTTTCAGCTTGGTCGCTTCTCGGCGCAACCTTTGTTCTGCTCGGTGTGTGGATGATCTTCCGCCGGATCAGTGAGCCGAAACGGGCTCTCGTCGAAGCGCCGGAGCGAGGTTGATCCTAAGGTGGGGGGGACCTGTGTGTCCCGATTTTCGCAGTGCAAAGGCTGCTCCCACATTTCAGAGCTAGCCCAGACAATCGTCGAGACAACGAAGCAAATGAGAAACCGTTTCTTCGGTTTCGTCGCCCATGTTGGAGAGCCGGAACGTTTGGCCCTTCAGCTTTCCGTAGCCACCGTCGATCACGAGCTGATGCCTGGACCGGAGGTCACGCACCAATTCGGCGACGTCGATGCCACGATTGTTCTTCACGCAGGTGAGCGTGACAGCCCGATGCCCTTCGGCTGCGAAAAATTCGAAGCCTCGGGCGCGCACCCATTCATGCACGAGCGCATTCGTTCGCGCGTGGCGCTCATAACGCTTCGTCAGTCCCTCGGCGAGAATTTCTTCGAGCTTCGACTGCAATGCGTAAACGTGGCTGATGCTCGGCGTCGTCGGCGTCATGTCTTCGGCCTGCTGTTTTCTGAACTCGAGGAAATCGAAGTAGTAGCCCCGATCTGTTACTTGTCCCGCCCGTGCGAACGCTTTTTCGGAAACGCTGAAGAGCGCAAACCCGGGCGGGAGCGCGAGCGCTTTCTGTGAGCCAGTCAAAAGAACGTCCATACCGAGGGCATCCATCGGGATCGGCATCGCGGAGAAGGAGGAGACCGCGTCCACGATCAGCGCTACGTCCGGATATTTCGCCAGCGTGCAACAAATCTCCGGCAACGGGTTCATCACTCCGGTGGAGGTTTCGTTATGAATCAGGGTGACGGCGTCGAAGGTTCCGGTGGCGAGTTTCGCGTCGATCGCTTTGTGGTCGCTCGCTTTCCCCCACGCCACCTGGAGCGGCTCGGCTTCCTTGCCGCAGCGCCGGGCGACCTCGAGCCACTTGTCGGAAAACGCGCCGCACATGCAGCAAAGGACCGGTTGCC
>Ga0207697_10001420_pt1 | contig 13092 bp, 14 predicted proteins | sample KBSSwiS5withPhiX_FD_184293 | JGI IMG/M metagenome (GOLD analysis project Ga0207697, IMG submission 184293) | Switchgrass rhizosphere microbial communities from Kellogg Biological Station, Michigan, USA, with PhiX - S5 (SPAdes) (version 2) | ecosystem: Host-associated > Plants > Roots >... | reverse complement strand
CTGACGCGACGTGGCCGATTTGCTGGTGTGGCTCGAGGGTTCCGCCCTGGGCCACGCCATGCGTAATGCCGGTGTCTGGACCTACGGCATCGTCAACCTCACGCACATCCTCGGCGTCTCGTCGCTTTTCGGCGCGGTGCTCGTCCTCGATCTTCGTCTCATCGGATTGTGGCGACGTGTCCCGCTTGGCGCGATCGCCCGACCGACCGTGCCGATTGCGACCGGGGGTTTCATCGTTGCTGTGACAAGCGGTGTATGCCTGATTACGACGAACGGAAGCGAGTACGTCGGCAACCCGTTCCTGCTGATCAAATTTCCGGCGATTGTCCTCGGCGTCGTCAACGTCGCCGTCCTGAGCCAGCTGCCCGCCTGGAAGGCGCGCGAAAATAGAGACGTCACTGAATCGGAGCGGCGCATCCTGTCAATTTTCGGTGCAATCTCTCTCTTGTCGTGGCTGACGGCGATTAGTGCTGGCCGTCTCATCGGGTACTGGTAGTCTTCGCGAGCATGAAGTCTCATTCCAGCCGCACAAACGGCTCCTGGAGGCCCACGATGAAGAATGTGATGTTCGGTGTCCTGGTGCTCGGCTGGGTTCCAACGCTCGCCTTGGTCGCAGGGGTCAAATGGAGCGACGCGCTGTTCGCACAAGGGCGCACGCCGATCAAGTTCACGCGGATCTACACAGGGCCTGACGGCAAGACGAAGGTGGAGGAATCCACGATCCCGGTGAAGCCGCGCGATGGCGGAAGCGAAATATCCGCGACGATTCCAGTGACGAGCCTGCAGTTCAGGCACACGACGCCAGCGTACGATCTCGACTGGCATCCGGCGCCGCGGCGGCAACTCGTGGTGACGTTGAGCGGTGAGAGCGAGATCGAGCTCGAAGGCGGACGCAAGATGCGATTCGGTCCCGGTCACATCCTGCTGGCCGAGGACACGACAGGACAGGGACACAAGTCACGCGCTGTGCCGGGAACCGACCGGGTCGCGATCGACATCGCGCTCGGTGAGGGAGCCCTGACGAAGTAACGGCTCTCGAGACTCGCGCTACATCAATTTGAAAGCGCGCTAGTCCCAGTACCAGACGAAGATGGCGCCTTTGGCGCCGATACCGAACGTGTCCGATCCTCCGGCTGCTGACACCGAAATGTTGATCAGGCGCTCCCGTCCAATCGATGTCGCGAACGTCGTGGCCTCTTCGACGAGGGTGTCCCACGACTTGGTCGTGCTTTCAAATCTCCGGCACTGAACTCTCATCAATCCTCCCGCGCGCGCAGAGCGATGCTCGGGCGCGATGGCGTGAGTCTACCTCCCCTGTTAACCGTTCACGTTCCTGGCCGTTATTGGTGGCATGGAAGGCAACTGTTAGGTCCGGCTACAGCCGGACACTACGACCACCGCTATGAGCCTCTTCGACGATATTCGATTCGCCGCGCGGGTACTCGTGAAACGTCGCTGGATGACGACTGCGGCCGTGGTCGCACTCGCCCTCGGAATCGCCGCTAACAGCGCCGTGTTCACATTCGTGAACGCCATCATCGTTCGCGGCGTCCCATTTCCGGACCCGGATCGCGTCGTGACGCTGGGCACGCGAGATACGCGCAACCTGCAGATGGGCGTGTCCTATTACGACTTCCTCGATTGGCGGGAGGCCGCCAAGAGCTTCTCGGACATGTCGCTCATGGCGCAGCCGTCATTCAATGTCAGCGAGCCAGGAACGGCGCCGGAGCGATATAGCGGCGCGTACATCTCGACCAACGCGTTTCACGTGATCGGCACGAAGGCGCTGCTGGGCCGTGGCTTCATCGCGGAAGACGATCTCGACGGCGCACGACCGGTCGTGGTCCTCGGCTACAGCATCTGGCAATCGCGCTACGCCGGCGATCCCAACGTGCTGGGGAAAACCATCAAAGTCAACGACCTGCTGGCGACTGTCGTCGGGGTCATGCCACCGGGTATGCAGTTCCCGCCGAACACCGACCTCTGGCTGCCATTCGGGCAAGCCACGATCAATCGTGGGCAAAGTCGCCAGGTGCGCAACTACGAGGTCATCGCGCGACTGGCTGATGGTGTCACGATCCCGCAGGCACGAAGCGAGCTGGCCACGATCACGGCGAGGCTCGCGCGCGACTTCCCGCAGACGAATCAGGGTATCGAGACGACGATCGTTAATTACAACGAGCGCGCGACCCCGAACCAGATCAGGCTGATGTTCTTTTCACTGATGGGCGCCGTCGGCTTCGTCCTGCTGATCGCCTGCAGCAATGTGGCCAACCTTCTGTTGGCGCGGTCGGCCGAACGTGCCAAGGAAGTGGGCGTTCGCCTGTCGCTCGGCGCGAGCCGCGCGCGTGTGATCGGTCAACTGCTCGTCGAAAGCGTGATGCTCTCCCTGCTCGGTGGAATCGCGGGCATCCCGCTCGCCTACGCCGGCATCCGCATCTTCGACTCGCTCACGCAGAACGTCGGCAAACCGTACTGGATGGAGTTCTCGATCGACCCCATTGTTCTCGTGTTCTTTTTCACGATCTGCTTCGTTACCGGTGTGGTCTTCGGACTCGCACCGGCGCTGCACGTATCGAAGACCAGCCTGAACGAAGTGCTGAAAGAAGGCGGGCGTTCCGGGTCGAGCGGGATGAGGGCGCATCGCTGGACCAGTGGGCTGCTGGTCGTGCAGGTCGCGCTGACGCTGGTACTGCTCGCGGGCGCCGGGTTCATGATGCGGAGCTTCTTCGTGCTCTATCGTCTCGATCTCGGTTTCGAGACTCCGCGTCTGCTCACCATGCAGATTAACCTCAACGATCGGAAGTACCCGACGGCGGTGGAACGAAATGCCTTCGCTCGCCGGCTTCAAGAACGGCTGGCCGGGATTGGTGCGCTCGACGCCGTGACAACGGCGAGTAACTTCCCGCTGACCGGAGGATGGGGTCTCGAGCTGTCGATTGACGGACACACGGATCCGAATGCCAGGCGCCCGATTGTCACGCTGGTGAGCGTCGGAGCAAGTTACTTCGACACACTCGGGATTCGCCTGCTGCGCGGTCGCGGCTTCACAGCATCAGACGAGACTCCCGGCCGCGGCGGAGTGATCGTGAATCAGCGCTTCGCCGACATGTATTTCAAGGGCGAGGACCCCCTCGGCCGCCAGATCAGCGTGACGGAACAGGCACCGAACGGCATCGATCTTCGATCGCAGACCATCATCGGTGTCTCCACGATCGTGCGTCAGCGTGACGTCCAGAACATCGAGCCCGATCCGGTCGTCTATGTCCCGTACTTCTCCGGGGCAAACCAGGGGCGCAATGTCGCTGTCATCGTCCGCACCCCGGGCGGCATGACAGCCGCCGTTCCGCTGATTCGGCAGGCCGTGCTCGAACTCGACGCCGACATCCCGGTATTCAACGTGCGGACGATGGACGAACTGCTGGCGCAACGACGGTGGCAGTACCGCATCTTCGGTGGCATGTTCGCGGTCTTTGCGGCAATCGCGCTCCTGCTTGCCGCAGTCGGGCTGTACGCCGTGATGGCCTACTCGGTGACGCAACGCACACAGGAAATCGGCGTGCGCATGGTGCTCGGCGCGCCTCCACGCGAGGTCGTCTGGCTGTTCCTGCGTCGCGCGTTCGTCCTGGTGGCCATCGGTTTGACGATCGGTATGAGCGGGGCATTCGGTGTCGGGCGTTTGCTGCAAAGCCTCCTGGTGCAGTCCACGGGCCGCGATGTGCCGGTGCTCCTCTCTATCTCGTTGCTCATGATCGTCGTGGCGGTGACGGCGTGCGTGTGGCCCGCCCGGCGCGCCACCCGACTCAATCCAGTCGCTGCGCTGCGCTACGAATAACCCGGAACGGCAGGGTCGTGATGCGACTCGGTTTGCTCCTGGGGCGCCACTTGGAGCAGCATCCCGTCGGCACCATCGGTGCTGACGTCGGCTTCAAGCTCGCATCGAACCCCGACACAGTGCGAGGACCGGATATCGCTTTCGTGCGGCGGGATCGAGTGCCCACAAGTGGACGAGGTTTCTTCACAGGCGCGCCCGATCTGGTCATCGAGGTCCTCTCGCCTGACGATCGGTCTGGGGCGGTGCGAGCCAAGACGGAGCAATACCTAGCGACTGGTGTACCCGTCGTAGTCATCGTGGATCCTGAGGAGAGGACAGCGACGACGTTTCGACCAGGCTTCCCGCCGGTTGCGTTGGCTTCCCCAAACGACGTCCTCGATTTGAGCGACGCCTTCACCGGCTTCCGCTACTCCCTCAACGACATCTTCCAATAGTCGCGCTGGCCGTTCTCACCGCACGCACAACTGGAACACAATCCAGTCGTGAGCCCGTCGTTCCCCGAGTGGGTCGTCCCCATGGCCGCGACCCTGACCGACAAACGCTTCGGCGGCCCGGAATGGATCTTCGAGCGCAAGCTCGATGGTATCCGCCTGCTCGCGTTCAAGAAGGGACGCCGCGTCGAGTTGTTTTCGCGCAACCGGCTGCCGCAGCACAACCCCGCGATCGCCGAGGCCATCGCTGACCTCCCGGCGCGCGAGCTGATCCTCGACGGTGAGGTCACCGGCGTCTGGGGACCGGCGTCCACGCGTGCGGCTGACAGACCGCGCGGATTCGCATATCACGTATTCGACATCATGTGGATCGACGGGCGCGACGTGATGACGCTTCCGCTTGTCGAGCGGCGCGATCTGTTGAAGTCACTGCCGCTTCGCGCTCCGCTGCGGCGCGTCACTGCGCTTGACGATGAGAAGCCATGGGAGCGTGCATGCGAAGAAGGCTGGGAAGGCGTCATCGCCAAGCGCCGCGACTCCGTCTACGAACATCGCCGCTCGCCGCATTGGCTCAAGATGAAGTGCGAGGCCAGCCAGGAACTGGTCGTCGGCGGATTCACCGACCCGCAAGGCGGACGTGTCGGGTTGGGCGCGTTGCTGGTTGGTTACTTTGAGGCAGATGATTTCGTGTTTGCCGGCAAGGTCGGCACAGGCTTCGACACGAAACTGCTGCTCGACCTGCGCGCCAAACTCGATCGTCTCGAGATCGAGAAGCCTCCATTCACGAGGGCGACCGGCCTGCCGCGCCTGCGAGCGCATTGGGTGCGCCCTCAGATCGTCGTGCAGGTCGCGTTCACGGAATGGACGGTGCACGACAAGCTTCGCCATCCACACCTGCTGGGAATCCGCACGGACAAGACGGCCCGCGAAGTCGTGAGGGAGCGGCCGTGATCACACATCCAGAGAAAGTGCTCTTTCCCGATGATGGAATCACGAAAGGTGCGCTGGCGGCATACTACGAGGCAATCGCCGGGATCATGCTGCCGCACATCCGTGGCCGCCCCATCACCATGGAACGCTACCCCTCCGGGATCGGACGGAAGGGGTTCATTCAGAAGGACGTGTCCAAGGGATTTCCTGCGTGGCTCGAGCGCGTGGAGGTACCGAAAAAAGACGGTACCGTTCACCATCCGCTGGCTCGAGACGCTCGTTCCTTGTTGTGGCTCGCCAATCAGAATTGCATCACGCCGCACGTGTGGACTTCGCGCGCGCCCGATCTCTTTCACCCGGATATCTGCGTCTTCGATCTCGACCCGTCTCGGGATGATCCGGATGCGCTTCGCGGCGCTGCCCTCGCGCTGCGCGACCTGCTCGACGAGCTTGGCCTTCAGAGCTGGGTCAAGACCTCCGGCTCGAAAGGTTTTCATATCGTCGTCCCGCTCGATGCGAAGGCCGACTTTGGCGCTGTCCATCAATTTGCAAATACCGTCGGGACCGTGCTCGTCTCGCGCCACCCGACACGACTGACGCAGGAGTTCAGCAAATCCGATCGCGGCGGGCGCATCCTCGTCGACACGGGACGCAACGGATACAGCGCCACATTCGCAGCGGCCTATGCCGTCCGCGCCAAGCCGGGTGCGCCGATATCTGCTCCATGCACGTGGGAGGAAGTTCAGGATGGAAAGGTCCATCCACAGACATTTACGATACGGACGATCGCGGACCGGATCGACGCGGTCGGTGACCTGTGGGCGGACATGCGCAAGCGCCGATATTCGATTGTCCGCAAGACAACGAAACTCACCGCCGCCAAATCACGCTAGTTGTGGAAGACTGATAAGGGTCTGAGCCCATTCAAGGAGCACGCAGATGCCATCCTTCAATCACCTCGTCACCAACGAGCAGGACCTTCGAGCGGTCATTGGCGTCCCGAGCCCACGCTCGGTGTTGAAGGAGCGCCGGTTGCTCGACGAGCACACGCGTGCGTTCATCGCGCGCTCGCCGTTTCTTCTGATGGCCACATCAGATGCGAACGGACGATGTGATGTCTCGCCCAAGGGCGACGGCCCGGGTTTCGTCCAGGTGCTCGACGATCAGCGCATCGTGATTCCAGAGCGCCCGGGCAACAAGCGCTTCGACGGCATGCTCAACATCATGGCGAATCCGCATGTCGGCCTGATCTTCCTGGTGCCCGGCCGGCAGGAGACACTGCGAGTCAACGGCAAGGCGTGGATCACGCGCGATCCGCAATTACTCGAACCCTGCGTCGCGCACGGCAAGGTTCCACTGGTCGCCATCGCGGTCGAAATCGAGCAATGCTTCCTGCATTGCCCGAAAGCGTTCGTTCGTTCACGTCTCTGGCACACGGACGCCTGGCCGGCCGCTGATTCGCTGCCTTCCATGGCATGCGTGCTGTTCGATCAGATCAAACCAGCTGACGCGACGCTCGAGGACTACGAGCGCTCCGTCGAGGAAGGGATCACCAAGGGCCTCTATTAGTGAGCCGTCTTCTTCCTGCTCTGCTGCTGTTCACAGCGACGGCATGTGCGACACGCGTACAGCCGCCAGCGCCATTGGAGCCGCCAGCGGTCGAATTCGCCGCCGATGCCGACGGGCTGATTCGGCGTGGCTGCTATCGATGCCTCGAACAGGCGTACAAGGAGGCGCAACAGCAGGGCGCCCGCGAACAGGCGTTCGAAGCCGCTGCACTCCTCACCCTCCGTTCCAAAGAGCTTGGCCTGCCGAGCGATCCATGGCTCGATCGGGCGCGCGCGCTCGCCGGCACAGATCCGTCGCTCACAGCCTATGTGGACATGGTGGATGTGATTCCACCGGATCGGCTCAGCGAGAACCGCGACGCGCTCTTCGACATCGGGCGCCGCAATCGCGCGAAACGCTCGATCGACGCCTGGCGTGAGCGGCTTCGCGACGGCGCCGGCTCCGACGCGTTTCGAAGTTATCTCGACGTCTCGCTCATCTGCGCATTCGGAACGCTCAAGGAGACGCCCGAGAGCTTCACGGGCGCGGTCGCTCCGGTCGCCGCCACTCCGTTGTTTCAGTATGCGCTCGGCGCCTGTGACGCGACCCATCGCGATCGGCTGATCGCGGTGCGCGCGTCCGAGCCGGATTTCGTCGACGCCGACTATCCGTTGGGCCGCTACGCCCTCGAAGATCCCGCCAGTCCCGATGCCGAGGAGAGCCTGAAGCGATTCGAGTCGGCATTGCACGCGTTTCCCCGATCGCCCGCGATTGCGACGCGCATCGGCAACGTGTTCCGAATCTGGGAGGATTGGCAACCGGCGCTCGCTGCGTACGACACGGCACTCGACGTCGCGCCCCATCACCCAGAGGCGACCATTGGCCGGGCCATCAGCCTCTCGCATCTCGAGCGTTCCGACGAAGCCATTGAAACGACGACGCGCTTGATCGACGGAGGGCAATGGCTGCTCGGCGAAGCGTACTACTGGCGTGCGTGGAACCAGCTGCGGCTGAACAACTTTCAACTGGCACGGGCAGACGCCGATCGAGCGCGGACGCTCATGTCGAATTCCGCCGTCATGGTCCTGTCTGGTGTGATCGAATGGCGGCTTGGTCGCCTGGACAGTGCGGAGAAGGATTTCGAAGGCGCGTTGGCCATCGATCTCGGAGAGTGCGAGGCCGCCTTCGATCTCGGCGTCGTCCGCGATCAACTGGGGAAGCGCGTCGAAGCGCTTGCGGCCTTCAAGCAGGCGGGGCAGTGCTACGACCTCTCCATTACTCTGCGGCGCGAGGCGATCGACAAGATTCGAAGCGGTAACGGCAGCGACAGCCTGAAAGCGCGCGATGCGGCTCGTCACGAGCGGACCCTTGTCGATCTGGTCGAACGCCGTCGCGAGGTCACACGCGTGATCGACGCAATCGAAAAGGCTGGACGGTCATTTCAATGACCCGGCGCGCGCGTCGAGGCGGGATCCGATGTCGCGGACGATGCGATAGCGAAGGACGCCGCGAACGATCGTGGCAACGGATTGAACGACCGCGACAAGCATCGCCACCACGATCCATCCTCGGGCGCCGAGTATCGCGCTTGTGACGGCGGCCGCGGTCCACGCGAATCCGGCGGCCGTCCACGAGATCTGAAAACGCGTCACGGCATCGGCCCAGCCCCGCTCGTGCTCAGCATGGCGGACGGCTCTCCATAGCCGGCCGATTGCCTGGCCTCCAAGCACCAGGCTCAATCCCGGAAGGGCGGCTCGGCACAGCAGCCAGAGGCGCGACTCGAGGTCCATGATCCGCAGGCGGCGAGCGTTGCGGTCCGTGCGCCACAGCCAGAGAAGGAATGCACACCACGCCGGAACAGATGCGGCAACCAGCGCGATCGTGAGTCCAAATGGTGCCGACGGATCGGTGTTCTCCGGGGAAAGCGCGATCGCGAACGCCATGATCCCGAAGAGGGCGGCGGCTGCGACCTGCACAATCGCCAGCACGGTCGCGGTCGCACGCAGAGCCGGCGCCGGACGGTAGCCGACCTCCTGGCTGGCAACGCCATGCAGCCGCGCAAACAGAGCCTCATCGACCAGCGCCGCCGTTCCGCCGCCGGCACCCGGGTTCGGCCGTCGTGAAGTCAATGCGGCACGCGCACGCTCGGACCGTAGCCCTGAGGTACTGACGGATCCGTCGATCCAGTGAAGTGACCGTATGTAATGCCCAAGCGCGCTTCCGGTCGGCGGTGCTTCCACGACAAACGGCAGGACCGGAGCCGTTCCAGCCAGCGCACATCGGACGAGCTCCGTGATCGGCGCGGAAGAATGACTTGCTCTCGAGACGACAACGAGGACCGCGTCGAACCCGGCCAGGTGATGTGCGGAAAGCGTCGTGCCCTGTGTCGGAATAAGCGTCCAACAGCGGCATCGGAGATCCTCGAGCGCCTTTGCTGCATTCCCAGCGATCGCTTCGTCTGCCGCGGCGGAGATGACGAGAACCTCTGAGTTGACGGCGGTCGTTTCTGCGGTAACAGGTTGAACGCTCGACCGGACGGAAGACGATGAAGGTTCCGGTGTGTGGTGCGTGCGCATCCGGACGTGGCCGATCAGTTGCGAGAGAACCACATACGTCAGGACCGATGACACGATCTGGCTGGCGTCGACCACCACGCTCAGCACGACGATGACGCCGAGGCTTTGCGAGACAACCGATATCAACCCGTCTCGAGCGCCGCCCATCGAATAGGCGCACAGAAAGGCCAGCGCCCAGTAGCGCGCGACCCTCCACCGCCGTGGCTCGATCGCAGCACCTGAATCGCTGTCATCCCGCAAGTCGCTCGCCATCTGCGCCAACCAGAAGGCATTCGCAAACGGCACGAGGGGCCGCCACACGATCTCGCCACCGCTCGTCCGCACATGCGCAAAGACCGAGAGCAGGTTGAGCCGCGCTCGGCGCAGCATCACGATGGCGCTACCGGCGACGGTCCAGAGTCCGAACGCGGACGCGTACCTCATCGCGCCGAAGTATTCTTCGGCGGTCGCTGCGGAGCTCGGTTGTCCCAGGAGCAACGCCATCACGTAGCTCCCGTCGCGATACAAGGCGTACGCATTCAGGCAGGCAGAGATCGCCATCAGGAATGCCACACCGCGCTGCAAACCTCTGGGGTCGCGATATGTCGCCCGCGAGTAGCGAGAAGGAGCGGAGACGGCTCTTCTCGTCGCAGGCGTGAACTCGGTCAACGCGCGCCGCGCCGCATCAACCAGGGTGTGAATCGTCCGTTGACGGTCTTCGGCGGACCACGCCGCGATCGGCGGAATGGTCTCGGTGAAATACGCGATCGACGGAGACGGGCTCACGTCTTCGATGGCGTATGTAATGATCGGAATGCCCCGGCCGGCCGCGCGTTCGAGCTCACGAACGACATCAGGTGCGGTGTTGGCGGCGGCAGACAGCACGAATACAAGCGCGCGGCCGCTCTCGAGCGCTGAGAGCGTTTCAGCGGCCGGCCGATCCGAAGCGCCGGAAAAACAACTCATGCCCGCGGCGATCAATGCCTCCGCCAGCTCCGTCGCGGCCGCTGAATTCTCGCGCGCCGCGGAGAGATAGACGTCCACCACCGCGGTCTCGCGAGTCATACGCCGCTGGCGCCGGCCGGCCGCACGCGTCGAGTTCCAGCCACGAGCTCGGCCTCCCGGCGCCGCATGCGCTTCTCGAGCACGCGGACTGAGTACAAGCAGAGCACGCCTGCGAGCATCCACAAGAAGTCAGTCACCATCCCTAACGTCACGATCGCGTCGTCACTCCATTCATCGGCATCTCCCACACTCGCCGTGACGATCGAGATCGGTATGAGCGCCAATGGAAGGAGCCACAGCAAGATGAGCCATCGCGGGGCACCGGCTTTGGCGATTGACCCCGGTTGCGACGATCCGAGCTGAGCGCTGCCCTTCCACAGCGATCCCACAACGGCGCCGCCTCCCGTGAATCGCAGGCCAGGCCACATGAACCGGCCAGCGACACGACCTGCGCTGAATCGAAGGCCCTCGATGCCGGCCGCCTCGAGAGTCAGGAACGACGTCATCAGCCAGATCAGCCACACGAACGCCGACGGGACCAGCAGGATGAGCTGAAGCGCCGCCAACGCGAGCACACGTTCCGCCACATCCTGTTCCGCGAAGAGCGATCGCATATAGACCGCATTCGCGTAGGCATCGACGTTCGCCACCAGATCGAAGACGGCCATGACCAGCGATATCCACAGGAGGACCGTCATCCAGGTGGCCGTCACGCGCCTGACGACCGCGGGCGACCCGACCCAGACCTGCTCTGCCCTCGGAACTGGACGCGGCTCATCGCCTCCGCCTTCCATACGTGCCTGAACGATCTCCGCCAGCATCCCAACCTGGGTCGGGAGATCGACAGACGAGGGCGCCAGCCAGTCCAACGTCCCGACGTTGAACAACAAGCCGCCGGCCGGGACAGTGTCGTCTATGCGGAACGGAATGATGGGATCGCCATCGCGTGCGGCACGCTCGACCTCGCGTCGCACCTGCGGCGATCGATTCGAGTACTCCGAGAACACGAGGACGAGCGAGGTGCATTCCCCAATCGCGTCATACAACGCCTGCGCGTAGTCCTTGCCGGGTGTGATGTCGCGTGGAGCAATCCAACAGGGGACACCGCGGCCCTCGATCGCCTCGCATACCGCCTGGGCGATCTCGCGGTCCTCGCTCGCATGACTGATGAATACGCGACCCGTCATGACACCTTCGTCCTAGGTCAGCAGCAAAGGTTTCCGCGCCCCCGCATCACGGTAGGGAGCATAGCCCCACTGCGCGGCAGGCGGCACGTCGCCTCCTGCCCCTGATTGATTAACGATAGAAGCGCCAGAGGCCTGTCTTCAGTCGCGGTCGGTGATACGAAGCGGCCAGAGGTTCACGATTCCGGCTATTCTGACGGGACCAAAAAGGCCAATCGGCGGCGGTTGTGAGCATCTGGTTCATTACGTCCGGTGAGAGTACGGGCTGAAGCGGGGCAACCTTGGCACGTCGTCGAGGTGTATGCGCCCGATGCCATCGAGATCGAGTTCGTGACCGCCTCTGGCCGTACGCGGGCGTTGGCCTTCTTCTTTTCAAGCGATCATGGAGAACCGGTGCATGTGCATGTTGCCCGCGATCGGAAGGCGGTGAAGTTCTGGTTGGGCCCCGTTCGACTCGAATACAACCATGGTTTTGCGTCGACTGAACTGAATCGAGTGACGCGATTGGTCGAAGCGCACGAAAAGGAGTTGTTGAGGGCGTGGAATGAGTACTTCAAGTCAGGCCGTTGAGTCAGCCATCGCACGACGCGTACGCGTGACTAGCGACGCACTCGTTGTCGACTTACAGGATGGACATGTGGTTTCGGTGCCCGTCGCGTGGTACCCGCGGCTCGCTGAGGGAACGCCCCGTGAACGTCGTCACTGGGAATTGATCGGTCCGGGAATCGGCATTCACTGGCCGGATCTGGATGAGGACATCTCGGTGGAAGCGCTGCTCCTGGGCCAGTGTTCAAACGAAAGCCCTGCTTCACTTCGTCGTTGGCGGGCATCAAGGCGGCGACCGGCTAACAAACGAATGGAGCCGGCGCGCCGGCGTTCGACTAGGCGCGCGGCTCATTCGTAGTCGTAGGGCAGGCAGACCAGTGGAGATGAGATGACACTGTACGCGCCCGTCCTGTGGTTCTATTCCGTGATGGTATCGGTGGTGTTCGGCGCGAGTGTGTACGAAGCATTGGTCGTGCACCCCGCGTGGAGCCGGAAGCCGCCGGAATCCTTTCGCGGGTTCGTGGGAACGCCGGTCAGTCGGATGGATTTGCCGAGGTTCTGGGTGCCTGTGGCCCCGCTGTACGCACTGAGTGGACTCGGCACGCTGGGGCTCGCCCTTTTGTCGGGAAGCCATGGGGAGGCCATCATCGTGTCGGCGGTCTGCGCCATCGCGGTGGTTGCGTCGACCTTGCTGTACTTTCGTCCCACGATCGAGCGGTTTCTTACTGGCGGAGGCGGGAACACTCCGCCGGAACGCTTGCAGGTCGAGGCGCGCCGTTGGATTGGGCTGAACTGGGTCCGGGTCGGCCTGATTGCGATCTCTTGGTGGGGAGCTCTCATTACCTTAGCGAGTCATGAGTGAATCCCCGCTGCCCAAGCGGATGAAGCTGACGAAGCGCCCTCGCCTCGCCGCAAGGGCTCGCGTGCGCTTTCGCGCAGTTGTCGCTTCGCAGCTTATCCGCGGACGTTAGGCCTCGTTAACGTCAGCGAAGCCAAGAAACGAGAGACGACGATGGCTCGCTTTGTTCCGTCACAGGCTCTCATGGCCATCACCGCCG
>Ga0207697_10001418_pt1 | contig 13103 bp, 10 predicted proteins | sample KBSSwiS5withPhiX_FD_184293 | JGI IMG/M metagenome (GOLD analysis project Ga0207697, IMG submission 184293) | Switchgrass rhizosphere microbial communities from Kellogg Biological Station, Michigan, USA, with PhiX - S5 (SPAdes) (version 2) | ecosystem: Host-associated > Plants > Roots >... | reverse complement strand
AAACACGTGCGTGCTGCGTCGCCCAGAGGTCGGCGGCCGCAGAATTGCGACGGCGAAATTACATTTGATTGAGACGAGACTCGACCGTCTCGCAAAGAACGTGGAGCAGAAGCTCGTGTGCTTCCTGGATTCTGGCGGTTGAATCGCTCCGGACAAGAAGATCGACATCGGCAATGCCGATGGTCGAACCGCCATCGCGACCAAGAAACGCGATCGCTTTCAGCTTCCGAGATCTTGCTTCCTCCAGTGCCCGCAGGACATTTTTCGATTTGCCGGAAGTCGTCAGGCAAATTAGCAGGTCGCCCGGCATACCAAACGCCGCAACCTGGCGCGCGAAGATCTCCTCGAAACCGTAATCGTTCCCCGCCGCAGTGAGAAGTCCACCGTCGCCCGTGAGACAGATCGCCGGATAGGCGGGACGATCTTTGGCGAAACGGACGACCAGCTCCGTCGTGAAATGAGCGGCGTCGGAGGCGCTGCCGCCGTTGCCGCAAACGAGCAATTTGTTTCCATTCGTTAGGCAATCGGCGATCAAATCCGCCGATCGCGCGACTTCGGCTTGGAGCTTTTTTAACGACTGCAGCGTTTCGATTGAGCCGTTAATCGCCTTGTCGAGGATTGAAGAAGAATCAGGCATGGAGATGACCGTTGAAGCAAAAAATGGTGCGCGATACAGGGTTCGAACCTGTGACCCCTACCGTGTCAAGGTAGTGCTCTACCACTGAGCTAACCGCGCCCAAATCAGTGACAAATGACGAATGATCACTGAACAGTCAAGAGGCTTGGTCGTCGCAATGTCAATTCGTTGGCTCGGCTGCCGGAACGAGAATCAGTCGGGTTTCGTACGAGATCGCGCGATGCATGAGTCCAGAGTCCCACTTACTCCTGTTTGGGCTTGACCTGGCCCGCGCTCCTCATCTCGAACGGCAGTTTGTCCGGGCCGAATGGGCGCGAATTCGACGCCATTTTCGCTGGAATCGCCCTGACTTGCGGGAAATTCATTTGCATATCGCCGTTACAATGTAAAATGTTTGCTCCTTTAACTTGAGTCTCAATCCGCATATGCACAGGCAATTCTCGTTCTATGACATGGCACACTCGGGTGCCATATCATCGCGCCATTGATGAAGATGACGATGTTCATCGCTCAACAGCGTAGGCACGCAGTCTTGCTGCGAAGTGCTCTGGAATTGGAATTGCTTCATTCGCCATAGCAATCTTTATCTTCTGCCGGGTCCTATCAGGAGATGAAATTGCAGGTATTACCTGAGAATCTGGGAGGTTTACAAATTTGAACGCTTCGACAATCTACAGCCACCTCATCCCTCCACACGGTGGCGAACTCATTAATCTCAACGCAGATGCCGGCAGAGCGGCCGAACTAAAAGCACAATCAAGGGACTTCCCTTCGTGGGATTTGACGGCCCGCCACATCCGCGACCTTGAACTGCTGATGAACGGAGGTTTCTCTCCCTTACGCGGCTTCATGACTAGGGCAGATTACGAAGGGGTCTGCCAGAACATGAAGCTAACGAGCGGCCTTCTGTGGCCGATACCGATCACGCTCGATGTCACCGAATCTTTCGCTAATGGCTTGAAGCAAGGGAGCAGTAAGATCGCGCTGCGGGATGCAGAGGGAGTAATGCTCGCGGTGCTGCACGTGGAAGACGTGTGGAAACCGGATCGTAAAGCCGAAGCGGAGGCGGTTTTTAGAACCACTAGCCCGCTTCATCCCGGGGTGAACTATCTGCTCAACAAAGAAAATCCATGGTATGTGGGCGGCCGTATCGAAGGTCTCCAGTCGCCGTCGCATTACGATTTCAAGAATCTGCGTTTAACTCCGGCTGAATTGCGGGTCGAATTCGCCCGGCTTGGTTGGCGCCGTGTGGTGGCATTTCAGACACGTAATCCAATGCATCGCGCGCATGTGGAATTGACTCTCCGCGCAGCGAAACAGATTGAAGCTAACCTCTTGATCCATCCCGCGGTTGGGGTGACCAAGCTCGGCGACGTCGATTACTTCACGCGCGTTCGGTGCTATCAACGACTGCTCACGAAGTACCCGCATGAGACTGCAAAACTTTCCTTGTTGCCGCTCGCCATGCGCCTGGGCGGACCACGGGAAGCGATTTGGCACGGCTTGATTCGCAAGAATCACGGCTGCACGCACCTCATAGTGGGACGCGATCACGCCGGCCCAGGCAAAGACGGAGACGGAAAGCCGTTTTATGGGCATTATGAAGCTCAAGAACTATTCAGGAAACACGAAGGTGATATCGGGGTCAGCATGGTTCCGTTTAGCATGATGGTCTATGTGGAAGATGAAGATAAGTATTTTCCGGAGGACGAAGTTCCCAAGGATAAACACGTCTTGCACCTCTCCGGCACAGAATTGCGTCAGCGATTAAATGAGGGGCGCGACATTCCTGCATGGTTTACCTATCCCGAGGTAGTACAAGAACTGCGGCGCAGTTTTCCACCACGGCACAAACAGGGCCTGACAGTCTTTTTTACCGGTCTCTCCGGCTCCGGTAAATCCACGATTGCCAGCGTTCTCGTCACCAAATTTCTCGAAGTTGGCGGCAGACCAGTAACACTTTTGGATGGCGATCTGGTTCGCAAGCATCTTTCTTCAGAACTTGGCTTTTCCAAGGAACATAGAGACCTCAATATTCACCGAATCGGATACGTCGCTTCCGAGATCACCAAAAATGGCGGCATTGCAATTTGTGCTCCGATCGCGCCGTATGATTCCACTCGCAAACATGTGCGTACCATGATCGAGCCAGTTGGCGGATTTATTATGGTGCATCTCTCCACGTCGGTTGACGTGTGCGAACGCCGCGATCGCAAGGGTCTCTACGCAAAGGCCCGGGCTGGAATTATCAAGGAATTCACCGGCATTTCGGACCCCTACGAGGAGCCGACTGATGCTGAAGTGGTGATCAATACCGCCGAGCTCACACCCGAAGAGGCTGCGCAGGAAATTATCCTCCATTTGGAGCGCGAAGGCTTCATCGGACTTAATGAAGAATTGGCCTGAAGTCGAAGCGAAACCGGTTCTTGTCACAAAGATCGAGAATGAAGAGCGCATTGTTTTGAGAGTCTCCTCGCAGGACGCGCGCATGTATGCGTTGGCGTGAGCAACGCACTCGAGAGCACAATGTTGAAAAACATATTTTCAGGTCGATCCTCGCGCGACGTGCGGAACGGCGCCTTAGGGATCGGTCCGGAAAAAGCGCGGAGACGAGTCATGGTGATTGGCCTGGACTGCGCGGCGCCTGAGTTGGTCTTTGATCGCTGGCTTGATGATTTGCCTAACTTGAAGTCGATCTGCCGGAGCGGGCTGCACGGACCGCTCCGCTCGTGCGACCCGCCCATCACAGTGCCGGCGTGGTCGGTAATGATGTCCTCCAAGAGTCCTGGCAGGCTCGGAGTTTACGGGTTTCGAAACCGCGCGGATTACTCCTACGACCGGTATTCCATCGCCAACTCGCTTGCGATTAAAGAAGACCGGCTCTGGGATATCCTCTCGCACAGTGGAAAACGCTGCATTGTCATAGGCGTGCCGGGAACCTACCCACCACGCCCCCTGAATGGCTTAATGGTAACCGACTTTCTAACTCCGGACACGACCTGCCAGTACACGCACCCGCCTGAACTCAAACAGGAGATCGAGCGGGTGGTTGGCGAATATGTTTTGGATGTGCGCGATTTTCGGTCCGGCAACAAGGAGAAGATTCTGGCCGATATTTATGAGATGACCCGGAAGCGCTTCCATCTCGCGCGGCATTTGCTAGCGAGGAAGGATTGGGATTTTTTCATGATAGTTGAGATGGGCACGGACCGTATCCACCATGCGTTTTGGGACAATATGGATCCAGCTCATCGCTTTTACGAGCCTGGCAACAAATTTGAGAAGGCGATCCACGAATATTACATAGAAGTGGACCGTGAAATCGGCGAGTTGCTCGCGTTTGCCGATCAGGGGACGGCTGTGCTGGTGGTCTCCGATCACGGCGCGAAGCGGATGGATGGCGGCATCTGCATTAACGAATGGCTCATTGCGAATGGTTACCTGGCTCTGGCCGAAAAGCCTGCTCCCGCAACGCCGCTCTCAAAAGTCAAAGTTGATTGGTCCCAAACAAAGGCGTGGGGCGATGGCGGATATTACGCGCGTGTCTTTCTCAACGTCGCCGGCCGCGAGCCAAACGGAACCATCGCACCGGGGGATTATGAAAACATGCGTGATGAACTAAGCGCCGGACTGAAAGCAATTACCGATGAAAAAGGAAACGAAATCGGCACACAAGTTTTTCGACCGGAAGAGTTGTATAACGAGGTGCGCGGCGTGGCGCCAGATCTGATCGTCTATTTCGGCCGTCTCTACTGGCGATCCGTTGGCATGGTGGGCGGCGGAAAAATACACACTTTCGAAAATGACACGGGGCCAGACGGGGCCAACCACGCGGAGAACGGCATCTTCCTCTTCCGGCCAGCTAACGGGGGTCTGACAGGAGGACGCCGAATCGACGGGCTTCGTATAATCGATATTGCGCCAATGATTTTGCAGTTGTTTGACCTGCCGGTTCCGGTAGATATGGAGGGAAAAGCCCTTGCCTCGGCCGATCTATCATGACTGAGCAGCCTCGCAATTTTCTTAAGCAAATAAGAATGGTGCGCGCTCGTGCGCCTCTGCGGCTAAGCTTTGGCGGGGGCGGTACTGACGTCTCACCTTATGCCGATACGCGCGGCGGCTGTGTGCTCAACGCCACGATCTCGCGCTATGTGTATGGTACATTGGTGCCAAAGTCGGAACGCTCGATCGGGTTCCGCTCGTTCGATTACGGAAAGGTGGTTTACTGGACCGAAGAGGCGCACTTTGGCTTCGATGGTCAAATGGATCTGGCCAAAGGAGTGCTGAAGCGCTTCGAACTCGACAAATTGCGCTCGGATGGCTTCGATCTCTTTGTCCATGCGGACGCTCCGCCGAACTCAGGCCTCGGTGGTTCCTCCACTTTTACCGTGGCACTCATCGGCCTGTTTCGCGAGTTGCTCGGACTACCCATTACATCCGCGGGGATGGCCAAACTGGCTTACGACATTGAACGTAACGACGTGGGAATCAAAGGTGGTCGGCAGGACCAGTATGCCGCTGCCTTTGGCGGCTTCAATTTCATGGAGTTCCGTGGTGAAGAGGTGATCGTCACGCCGCTGCGGCTCAGTGATTTCCTCATCAACGAACTCGAATACAACCTGCTTCTCTGCTACATAGGAAGCCGCGAGACGCAGCCAATTATTGAAAACCAGATGGAGGGTACGAAAGTCGAGAACGCTGAGCCGCTTGCCGCGATGGACAGGACCAAAGAAATCGCTATCGAGATGAAAAGAGTGCTGCTGAGAGGGGACCTCGATTGTTTCGGTGAAATGCTCCACGAGAGCTGGGTTCACAAGAAAAAGACCGCTCCGGGAATCACCACGCCGCGCATCGACGAGCTTTACGAAGAAGCCCGGAAGGCTGGTTCGATCGGCGGCAAGATCACAGGGGCTGGCGGTGGCGGCCACCTGTTGCTCTACTGCCCGTTTAATAAGCGCCACATTGTCAGAGAGCGTCTGAGTGCTATGGGCACACGGGCCACTGATTTTCGGTTTGACGCAAGTGGAATGCAGACGTGGCGCGTGTATAAGTGACGTGACTCCAACCCCTGTTAACTCAAAACTTTTCGAAGACGTTAGGCCGTAGGCACCTCGAATAGCCCGAGCCAAGGGAGTTGATCACTATGTTCGAAACCATCCGTGCCGATATTAACCGCAAAATCCGCGCGTACGGCGTGCGACCACAGGATCAGACTTTCTTTCGGAAACGTATCGCGCCGCTCCTCGAACTCGGAACACTGGCGGTGGTCGTGTATAGGTTCGGTCGCTGGGCTTACAGCCTCGAGTTTCCTGTGGTCCGTCAATTGATGATCGTGATTTATCTCGTGGTCAACCAGCTTTGCCTGATGATGACCGGCGCCCACCTTCAAGTGGAAAGCGACATTGGCCCCGGTTTAATTGTCCACAATTCCGTCGGCGTTCTTATTCTGGTCAAGCGGATGGGCCACAGTTGCACGCTGACCCAGGATGTCAGCATCGGCAACATCCGTGGCGAGGGCAGGCCGACGATCGGCAACAACGTGTTTTTCGGTGCTGGATGCAAGGTATTTGGAAACCTCACCATCGGCGACAACGTCGTCGTGTGCCCAAACTCTTTCGTCGGCGGCGACGTGCCGAGCAACTGCACCGTGCTGGGCGTACCGGCGCGAATCATATCGCGTGACCCTGTTAGCCCATATCTGAAATCTCCCATAGTGCCAACGACATGAGGAAGTCGGACCATAGGCAAGGGGCGCATGGCCCTTCTGAAAAATCGGGTGCGCTGGCAGCGAAACCAGGCACCCCCGCGGGGGCAGCTGTCCTTGTCTTTCGAGTGGCGGCAGATTTGTGCGAAGATCGAGTGCATTTACGACGGACTTCTGGCGGGCGCGACCGAGGCCGCTAGTACATAAAACCAACCCGCCCCGTTTGCCGGGCGCACGTTAACCCGTTAACATTCTCCCCGATGGCTTCGCCAATCGCACACAGCGTTGCTGGATTCTGGACTTTCCTCGTCTTTGCGAAGCAACTGCAAATTCGGCTGGCCGCGCAATGGCGCCAATATCTTCCGCGTATTGGAGTGCTGGTATTGCTTGCCAATTTGCCTGATTTCGATTTTCCGATAAGCCTCGGATTGCTCGGAAACGCTAGTCTGCACTATGAGTTTACGCACAGTTTGGTAGCTGCCCTCCTCGTGGCACTGGCTGTAAGCTGCGTGTGGCGGATCGCACCAGGTTTCTGGCGAAGTGCGATGATTTACTTCGCGGCATACGGCTCACATTTTTTGATTGACCTCTGCACGGGCCGGAGGCTGGGGGTGGGCCAACACCGGCGCTGGCATTTCCCTACTCTGGCCGTGGCCCAAAAATTTCAGCTCGCCCTTGGTATTGATTCCCGGTGTCCGCCACGAAACTTCTCGCGCAATTTTCAGCATGGACAATGCTTGGTCGAGTATCTATGAACTACTGATCTTCGGTGCAATCAGGGGAATTGTCTTTGTATTATGGAAACGAAAACTGAAATCGCGGACATTAGGGAAACGAAAACTGAAATCACGGGCAAAAAGTCCGACATCGGAGGTCTCGGAAGATCTTCTTACCGAACTACAACGCCAAAAATGAAGCGTTCCCACTGGGTAGTCTTCCTCGTCGTTTGTTTTTTGCTCGGACTTCTCGTATTTGCAACCGCCCTCCATGTAATCGGCACCGACACCAGCAAGGCCCGGATAATAAATGCGCCGGCGGCTGTCGAAACCGCGCCGGTCCGCCGGCAGACGCTTGAAGAAGTCATCGGGGGTAGCGGCGCGGTCGAGCAATCGACCACTGTCCAGCTTACGGCGCAACTTGACGCTCAGGTCCTCGAGGTCCCCGTCAAGCAAGGCGATCTCGTGAAAAAAGGCGACCTTCTCGTTCGATGCGACGATCGGCTGATTCAGGCAACCATTCAGGCTAACCGCGATTACGTCGAGGCCAATAGGATCAAGATCAGGGACCAATCGCGGCAAGTCGATCGCTACACGGCGCTGCAGACTAAGAATATGGGGACGCAGCTGGACCTGGAGAAGAGTGAGATGGCCTTGGCCGATGCTAGAGAAGCCTTCGCCAAGTCTACACTTTCACTTCGGCAGGCGGAGATTGATCTTGAACACGTGAAAATGCAATCTCCCATCGACGGGATCGTGCTCGAGCGACTGGTAAACCCGGGCGAGTGGACCAAGCCGGGCCAACTGGTAATCAAGCTGGGTTCTCTCAACACTGTCCTCATGGCGCCGAAGCTTACTGAGGACAAAATGCATTCCGTAGAGTTAGGCCTCCCCGCCGAAACGAGCTTCCCCGCCTTTCCCGGCACGGTCTTTCGGGGCAAAGTGTTCAAGATTGACCCGAACATTGACCCGCTCACACGGACCTTCACGGCGTACGTGGAAATCAATAATCCCGACTTTCGGTTGAAGCCCGGCCTATCTGGGTTCGCGCGCATCCGACGTACGGCTAAAGATGCTCTGGTCGTTCCGAGCATTGCGGTCATGGACCCTTCCGGCGAGCAGCCCGTGGTTTATGTCGTAAATGATAGCAATCGGGCGAATCTGCGCAAAGTGCGTTCCGGGGTCGTCGCAAATGGATTGACGGAGATTACCAGCGGTCTTAAAGAGGGCGAAAGGGTCGTAACAGTTGGCCTGTTAAACCTGAAAGAAAATGACAAAGTCCATACGACTTCGAGATCGATCCTCAAATAACGTCGCTGCCGGTCTGGCGGCGCTGCTGTTCATCCTGCCATGGACGTCGGAGGCGGGAGACGCCTTAGAGGGTCCTCCCACGCACCCGCTTACGCTTCACGACTGCATTGCTATCGCATTGGGCGAAAATCCGGCTTTGGAAGCTAGCCGGTACGATGTGTTCTCTGCCGCACAGGAAGTTCGCGCTGCCCAGGGAATGCTGTTGCCCCAATTGACTGGGACGGCAGAGTACGAGCTTTTCTCGGGCAGTCCGAGCAATAAATTCGCGATAGTTAACCTAGGAAATGTAAGTCCCGGTGGAGTCGGAGTGACTTCGAGAACGGTCGGTTGGACTGGAGTCGAGCTATACGGGGCTCGTTTGACGTATCCACTCTTTAAGGATGGAAGTATTTTAGGTTTGAACAATGCGCCCACGATCGCGGAAAAGAAGGCAAAGAAACAGGCTCTTGCATGGACTGTCAATCTGAGACGTGAAGATGTAATCTACCGGATCAGCGATGAGTTTATTGCGACTGTTTCGGCGCGAAACCGAATGGGGTTAGCCGAACGCAGGGTAAAGCTACTCGGCCAGTCAGTCGATATCACCAATGAACAGCAAAAGCAGGGGCTGAAGTTACCGATCGACCTCAAGCTTGCAAAGGACCAGTACAGCGCAGCGCAGACTCTTGTGAAGCTTCTTCGCGAGCAAGCTACGGCAGGGGCGCTGTCGTTGTCCAAATCTCTTGGCCTATCGTCACCGTCCAAACTTTACCTATCGAACACCCTCCCTGATCCACCTGACCCCCCGCCCAGCACCGAGCAGTTGCTCGGCGCATGCCTTAGCCACCATCCATCGCTCCAGGTGCAGCGGGCGGTTATCGATCAGGCAAAGCAGGATTACCGGCTGGAACGATACCGATTGTATCCGTCAGTTTACCTTGACGGATCAGCGAACTATATCGACGATTTTAATCCCTCTAACAACGCCACCGTCTATACGGGCGCAATTGCCATCAGCGTGCCCATTTTTGACTTCGGGGCGCAGCTTGCCACCGCCCGAGCGAAGTTGATGAAATACAAGGCTGAAGAAGCCAGGCTGCTTTCAACAGCCGACGATGTAAACTATGAGGTTCTCAAGGCCTACGAATCGATCTACGTCCTAAGCCAAAACATCCTATCCCTTCGAGAAGATGTCTCTAAAGCCGAGAGGGATGTGCAAGTGCTCGAATCCCAGCAGCAGCAGGGTATTGCTGAGCCGCTAACTGTGATTGAAAAGGAGCTGCATCTCATCTCTAAGCAAGATAATCTGAGGGGGATCGAAGCGCGACAGCTGGCGACCTACGCGTTACTGCAGAAAGCAGCCGGTGGCGCGTGGAAGTGGATTCCATGAAGCAGTCCCAGCGGATTGTAAAAAACGCGGTTTTCGGTATTCTGGCTTCTTTGATCTCTGGCCTCGTCTATCTGGCGACGGTCATGATCATTGCTCATAAGGTCAGTGTCGTCGAGTTTGGTAAATATTCCTTCGTCCTGGCATTTGCGATATTTTTTCAACTTGTCGCCGATGCTGGATTGCCCCGCATGATGATCCGGGAGATCGCCAAAAATCCCGAAGGATTCGCGCCTCTGGTCGGCGCTGCGGTGTCACTTATCTGGCTCGCATCTGGAGTGATCTGTCTCTTGGTCGCGTTGATTGTCCCATTCCTGCACTTCGGAATGGATGTGAAGGTATCCGCTTTGGTCATGAGTTTTGCAACGCTGGCGACGTTCCATGCCGCCGGATACAGTGCCGTACTGCGCGCCTTCGAAGATAATGAACTAAACTATCTGGGTTATGTGCTGCATAAGATTCTTCTATTGGGTTTAATCCTCCTGGCCATAAGGTTTCAGACAGGATTGGTCGGCTTTGTCAGCGCCCATCTTGTGTCGAATCTGCTACTCTGGTATTTCTACCATATCGTGGTGTCACACCTTTACTCCCGCATTAGCCTGCGCATTGACGTGCCGCTCTGGAAATCGCTCATCGTCGCCGCGCTGCCGATGGGCGGCGGCGTCATGCTTCGCCAACTTGCCCTCCAGCTTGACATCCTTATTCTTACCTGGATGACAAACTTGACGACGGTCGGCTTATTCAGTGGTCCTTACAGAATCAGCATGGCTCTGCGGGTGATTCCACAGACTCTCTCACTGCCGCTGTATCCGCTCTACTCACGCACCGCGCACCTATCGCCAGAACGCTTCAGGGAAGCTTACCAGTGGAGCATGAAGTTCTTTGCGCTTATCAGTATACCCTTCGCCGCTTTTTTTGTCGCGTGGTCCAAACCGATCCTTCGGTTGGCTTTGGGCGATAAGTTTTTGCCCGCCCTTCCCGCGATGCAGCTTCTCGGCCTTGGGCTGGTCCCGTTCTTTCTCTCGACTTTGTTTCAGTACCTTTTCGCAGCGCTCGATCAGCAGAGGCGCTTTCTGATCAGTACTTGTGTGGGCTCAGCTTTGCGCATTCTCCTCCTGATTATCCTTATACCGACATTTGGGTTTGTTGGACCCGCCATCGCGTTCGTCTGCGCTGAAACAGTGATTGTTGGAATTTGGATGTTTCAACTGACGCGGCTTGGTTTCCCGGCGAACTTAGGCAATGTCATCTGGCGACCGCTTGCGGCTGGTCTTGCGATGGCGTTTATTCTTTTGGCTGTGCAGGAATCGCCGCTCCTCTGGCAGCTCTGCGTCGGAGCGCTTTCGCTACTTCTTTACGGGGTCATTCTAATCGCGCTGAAGACCTTTTCAATCGAGGAGATCCGCCATGCGCGCGAGGGGATTGCCTTTGTCTCTCCGTTTATCGAGTCCTGGGCGAAGAAACTTAAAGGCGACACATGAAGAAATGGAGAAGACTGGCCGCATGGGCGCAGGCCAGGTGGGGAAAGCTGGCCGTATTGGCCGAAAGAGGTGCAAGGGTCTGGGCGACGCATTGGGTGCTGATCGTGGGCAGTTTCTTGGTTTTTTGTTCGGTCCTGCTCAAATGGGTTGAGTTTCCTCTTAGCCAGAATCTTTCTGGTTTGCAGTTGCCCCTGCTCCGAAACGTGGGACTCATTGCACATGTTTATCTTCTCTCCTTTGGCATCCTCGGGATCGGTGTTCTGATAACGGGACTTGTTTTGCTTCGGCTCTCCGGCCCACTCCTAGCCCTCGCCGCAGCAATCCTCATCACACTTAGCGCCGTCGTGCCGTGCCAGATTGCTTTTCAACAGCCGGCTTTGCTTCGCCGCCTGACCGACGAGGATCAAGAGGTACCGGTGATCACACTTTTTGCAAAAAATTACCTCCCCAGGAATTTGGGTCCCGCTGAAAACATTCCGAAGCAGCTGGTTCTTTACACCGCGTGGGGCCGCTTTCTCGCCGCGTGTTCTTTCCTCCGGATTGGTTGGTATTGCTTTGGGTTCGGATCGGTGTTGGTTGCGGCGTATTCAATTAGCCGCTTTCGCGGCGAAAGAATGCCAATGGTGCTAGCACTGATTTGTCTTCCAGTGGGAGCGCTACTCGTCCTAGTAACGCCACCAGTTATCGGGCAGCATTATTTTACGGCCGCCTCTATGGCGAAGGCTCAGGGCGATAACGAAAGAGCAATCGCTGAGTACCGGAAGGCAATGCAATGGGATCAGTGGCATGCACAGGATATCGATACTTATGCAACAATTGGCGAGCTCCAGAAGCAGGCCGGGTCCGCCGAAGATTCGCCAGAGCGGCATATTAGAAGAGCGATAGAATTGAAGCAGGCGAGTGAATACGAACTGGCCATTTTCGAATTCAATAGGGCTGCAGATGGCAGCGGTGCGCTGGCGGTAGCGGCGAAGCGGGAATCCGCGCGGACCCGGGCGGATCTCGGCGTGGCGCTGTATCGCGTCGGGAGCATCGGAGGCGCGGTAACTAACTGGGAGCAAGCCCTTGCGGAAGATCCCTCGCAACTTTACGTCCTCCCTTACCTGGCCCGCGGTAATTACGATATCGGCCGCTATCAAGCCGCTCTCGATGTAATCGCTCGTCTCGTTAAGGTCGTCGCCAATCACCCTTCCTTGTTGGCTAATGCCTATTCACTGGGTGGTGATTCTTATGCCAAGCTTGATCGCATTGCGGATGCCCGCCGCTATTATAACCTCGCTGTTTTGGCGGATAACATTGTGAACTACTGGGCACTATCGAGGTTGGCCGGCGACTAGACTTTATGGAAACTTCATCGCGGCCATCGGGATATGGCCAACATGCGCTGCATTGGTCAGTCGCCCTGGTGGCGGTCTGTGGGTTGCTGCTCGGCTATTTCGCGTTTCGGACTTTTGTCAGTCCGTTGCCGCGGCAGTATCAATTGGACTTTGGCGAGGCCCGATGGATCGAGCCCCCTCAGTTTGGTCCTGTAGCGTATTTCCGAAAGAACATTTTTTTGAGTGCTGTGCCCCAGCAGGCTTGGCTGGAAGTCGCAGCAACGGACAATTTCGAGGTACTAGTCAATGGAGGCAGCGTCGGGCATGAAACTCACGTGAAGACGCGAGTGGCAGGAATCTATGACATTAAAAAGCGCCTGAAGCCCGGGACAAACGTCATCGCCGTGTCAATTTCTCGAACGTCCTACCCCGGCTCCGCACAACTCCTCGTTAGAGGCGCTGTTACAGAGCCGGGCGGCAACGTTATCCCAGTCATTTCGGACGAAAATTGGAGAGTTACCACGAAGACCGGGATCGTGCAGGGCTCAGAGGAGTGGAGCTCTTCGCTGGTT
>Ga0207697_10001407_pt1 | contig 13171 bp, 12 predicted proteins | sample KBSSwiS5withPhiX_FD_184293 | JGI IMG/M metagenome (GOLD analysis project Ga0207697, IMG submission 184293) | Switchgrass rhizosphere microbial communities from Kellogg Biological Station, Michigan, USA, with PhiX - S5 (SPAdes) (version 2) | ecosystem: Host-associated > Plants > Roots >... | reverse complement strand
TTCCAAGGCCGATGATAGATCCTCGGCTGTCGCCAATTCGGTTGTGATCGTTTGGAGCAAATTAAGCTGCTCTTCACTTTCGTGGCGCTTCTGTTCCGCGCTTCGAGACTGGTTAGCTTTTTTAGCATCGCTGCTCATATCGTAGGCAATGTTTGAATTCGGAACGATCGAATGGAACTCTGAGTAGTTTTTCCTCAACTTTCTGAGGATGACTATTGGACTTTAGGCCTATTGCCCACAAGTCACGGAGGAGAGCATTCAGTCGTTGACTTCGAGTGCCACTCAAAATGGCAAAAGAATTACCCTCAATATCCGTCGTCGCAGACTGGGAACGTCGTCCTAGCGAAGCGACACTTTCAAGACTGAGCAATCGTCGGGCGGCGGTGTGCCATTGAGGTGCTCAAGTGTACGATTGCGAATATCGGCGATGTTGGGCCCATGGCTCGACGTGACAAGAAAGTCGACAAGCCGATCGAGAGAAGCGGTCTCCTGTTGCCGGCGTGTTTCAAAAACTCCATCCGAAAACAGATACAATTCCGTCGGCAAGAGCAGCGGAACTTCTAACGTCGGGTAATTAGCATGACCGAAGCAACCAACTGGCGGACCGCTCGCGGCTAACTTGGGAGTCTTGCATCCCGCTGCGCGAAGAACCGCGGGAGGATGGCCGCCGCCAGCATAGCGTAATGTGCCGTGAGCCAAATCCGCGATCCCGTACCAGATCGTGAAATAGAGGTGATCATGCGATTGTGAGAAGTACACTCGATTCAACGCGCGCAGCACCGCACCAGGATCGTTCCAATCAGTATCTGCCAGGCCGCACGTGCGCAGCGTGTCGATGATGGAAACTGCCAACAATGCCGATTTCACCCCGTGACCAGAAACGTCGAGCAGATAAAAGGCGAACCGCTCCGAATCAATCCAGTGATAACCAAGCCCATCTCCGCCAAGTTGCGCGGAAGTAACCATGAACCAGTCTGCTGAGAGCCGTTCCTCAGTGATGGGGCGCGGCAAAAGCGACATCACATAATCCACTGCGTTCGCCAGTTCCGCATTCAGCGCTTCCTGCGTTGTGCGCAGAGTATCGTATGCCTCCGTGATTTCCTGAGCGCGTTGTTCCGCTACGATTTTGGCCACGCGCAGTTGCTCTACAGCCCGTGCGCGTTCAATCACGATGCCCGCCAAATGAGTAGCCATGCGGATCAGCTCTCGATCGTGCTCGCTGGGTTGGTGCGGATTGCGATAATACATGGCAACAGTTCCCAAAAGAGCATTGTCGCTGGAGAAAACTGGTGTCGAACAGCAAGCGCCGAGCCCGAACGCCGCAGCGAGATCAACGTAGTCGGCCCAATGAGGATCGGTGGCGATATCTGTCGCAAATACCCGTTCCCTTTCGTAAGCGGCGCTGCCACAAGAACCGACACGTGGACCGATGTGCACGCCGTCCACGATGCGATTGTATTCCGCAGGCATGCTGGGCGCCGCTCCGTGCCGCAAACATTGCGCTGCTTCATCAAAGACCAGCACCGTGCAAATCATTCCATCACACGATTGCGCCTCAACCCCGCGCACCAGGACATCGAGCACTGTCGCGAGTGGCGCGCCTGATGCGATTTCCTCCAGCACTCTCTTCTCATTGGCGAGTGCGTCCTGCGCGCGTTTGCGTTGGGTGATGTCGCGGAAGCTCCATACACGACCAACATTGCGCTGCTTGATCAGTTGAATTGCCGAATTCTGCTCAAAGACACGGCCGTCTTTCAATTGCAACACATCGAAAGTCTCAGGTCCGGCCGACGCGATGATTTCCTGGACCCGCGCGAGATACCCGGCCGGATCTTTCAACTGCGGACTAATGTAATTCCACAACTCACTAGCATGAGCCGATATCATCATGTGTGGTGGAATTCCCCAAAAGTTGACGTACTTCTCGTTGAATTCCCTGATGTAGTTCCCTTCGTCAGTGACGAGGATGGCGTCTGTAGTGGACTCGAGCGTGGCATGCATCATCGCCACCGCCATCGCCAGTTCATCGCCGCGCGGCTCGGCGCTTAGGACTCTGGCTGCTTCTTTGTCCTTTTGCGTGCGCAGGATTTCTGTGTCCGAATTTTGTCCGGCCGACACAACGTTTGCGGAAATTTTGTGGTCTTTTATCACGTCACGTAACGCGACGCTAGCATGCTCAATCCCGAGCGTCGCAATACGGACTCAGTTATAAAGCCAAACCGAGAAGATGGAAGCAAAAGCAAAAACGGTCTGTTGTTTGCAGACCGCCGAAAATGATCACCTGGCTGCGATTTGCGATGTCGATTTCACGCAGCGGAAACCGAGATGGTTCGTCCCAGTGTTCACTTCGCCTTTTCCGCGCGTGCCGACGATGTAGCGCGAGCAATATTGTTCATTGCAAAGAAACGAGCCCCCGCGATGGACACGCTTTTTCTCGTTAGGCTCAGCCGGATCAAAAGGCGAGTCCGGTCCCTGCGGATTGCGCATGACAGCGCCTTTGTCTGCAAGTGTTTTATAGTAATCAGGCCGATACCAGTCGCTGCACCATTCCCATACGTTTCCCGCCATGTCGTAAACCCCATAGCCATTCGCTGGAAACGATTTCACCGGCGCGATGCCGGCGTAACCGTCTTCGCCCGCATCTTTCACCGGAAATGCTCCCTGCCAGGTGTTGGCCATCCATTTTCCAGCGGGACGAAATTCGTCGCCCCATACGTATGTCTTTCCTGAGAGACCGCCGCGCGCAGCAAATTCAAACTCGGCTTCGGTCGGTAAGCGTTTACCCGCCCATTTCGCGTAAGCTTCCGCGTCAGGGTACGCAATTTCCACGACGGGATAGTTCTCTTTGCCTTTAATATCACTTTGCGGACCTAGCGGGTGACGCCAGTTCGCGCCTTTGATGTAGGTCCACCATTGATAATGATCGTTAAGCGGCACTTCGTGATCGGTCGGCGCGAAAACCACAGCACCTGCCACGAGATTCTCCTCAGGCGCCGTTGGGAATTCTTCTTTTGTGGGCGTGCGTTCGGCAATTGTGACGTAGTTTGTAGCCCTGACGAACTTCTCAAACTGCGCGTTCGTCACTGGCGTCGCATCCATCCAGAAAGCATCGACGTACACACGATGCACTGGCTGTGAGTCATTCGAACTCATTGGCATTGCATGACTTCCTTCGCCGTCCACGGTGGCGCCCATGGAAAATTCGCCGCCGGGAATCCATACCATTCCCTGGGGCGCTTTGCCGACCGGCGAATTTTTGTTTGCAACCGTCGGCTGAAATTCCGTTGTGCCGCAAAACGCCGACGCTTTGATTAACACGATGATCGCGCAAAGGAGCAGCGTTCGACGTGTGTGGTGTATCATTGACGCTTATCTTTAGCTGCGGCAGCCTTGCCGTTAAGCAGTCGGCTCGGAATATAGTTGTCGCTGCTTTTGTCGTAGATCAGCAGCCGGTAAATCCGAATCAAGAAACCCAAGTGCGTGCGGCACCTTGATAACACGCACCCCAGCCCTGCGCTGTTGCTCGACAATTTGATCGCGCAGCGTCTGCATTCGAGTCCAATGTACCTTGGGCCGGAAATGATGTTCGGCATGGTAGCCATTATAAAACCACGTCCAGTTATAAAGCTTGCCGTAGGTGCTCACCCCCCATGCAATCGGTTCGTCGGGATTGCCCCCGTAATGCCGATAATAGCCGTTCAGATAAGAGAGGCAGTGGCCAAAATACCAAAACGGCAAAAGGAAACAGATGTAATGCCAGTTCAGTATACCGAGGATCACAAAAGTCGTGACGAAGCACACCAGCTCGAATACTCCCCAAAATGCCTCGCGCGGATTTTTTCGTTTTAGTTCCTTCAACACGGTCTTGGGATCCTCGCGGAAGAAACTTACGAATGTGTATTTCAACGGATGTTCCGCTTCGCCGTCATGGCCATGTTTATAAATCGAAATCCAATCGATGGTGTCACCATGATCGTCCGGCCGGTCGGCATTGCCTTTGTGATGCTGCATGTGAATGCACTCGTAAAAAACCTGACCGAATCCAACCGTGATCGATTCGAGGATGCTGAATAAGCGATTCAGCAGCGGCCAACGAAAATACGGATTGTGGATAAAGTTGTGAGAAATGCCGTTGATATTCCACGAAATGCTGACCGAATAAATAAAACCAAGGATCAGCATCACCCAGAGCGGGACGCGCGGGAAAAGATAAAACATTCCGAAGAAGTAGACGCAGTGCAGAGCGGCTGCCGCGACAGGGACGATATCCCAGCGGGTGTGCGCGAAAATCCTTGAATTTGTCTTCGGACGCTCGATCGCGACCAATTCACTGGAAGAAGTTGCCATTGTATTAACCCGTGTTGGAATACACAAGTTTCACGGATAAATCCAGTCGGAAATTCTCGTTCCGGTTATAGCCGGTCGAAAGGACTTCACATTGCGCAAAGGGCCAGCCGAATGGCAGTGAGAAATTCCTCATCGTCGAATGGCTTGGTGAAAAAAGCTGACGCGCCTGCTTTCAGAGAGGTAGAACGAACAAGCGGATCATCCTTCCCGGTAAACATGATGACGCGTGTCGAGGGCGAAAGCTCCCGCAACCGCGATTGAACCTCAAGGCCGTTCATGAGCGGCATCCAAACATCAATGATAGCAACTGTCGGCCGATGAACCTTCACATAACTCAAAAACGCGTCTGGCTCGCTGAACTGTTCGGGGTGCCAACCTGCCGACATGAGAAGCCGATTGAGGCCTCTCAACACCGAAGGATCATCGTCGAGAAGACAGATCCGATCTGGGCGTGGCGCAAGCAAAACAAGTGAATACTACGACCGCGTTCGACGTAGCCATATGAGACCTTAGTCTCACGCCAGCTCGGGAATGCACGGACACGATGCCCGGCTTTTTCGTTACGCCGCTCGGACCTTGATAGTCCTTCCGGCGTTTCGCACGCATCACGCAAAAGGCCCGTTCGCCGGAAGGACAATTTCAAATCGAGCCCCGCCGCCATCTGCATTTTTGACGGCGATAGTGCCGCCGTGCGATTCAAGAATCGAACGTGCAATTGCCAAACCCATTCCCAATCCGTCGTTTTTAGTGGTGAAGAAAGGATTGAAAAGACAATCCTGCATCTCGGCCGAAATTCCGACCCCATGATCACGCACGCTCATGCAAATTGTATCATCGCCATTTGAATGCGTTACGATCACAACCTTGCGTTTGGAGATCGGTGTGTCTCGCATGGCATCAAATGCGTTAATCACAAGGTTCAGCAACACCTGTTGAAGTTGAACCGGGTCGGCTTCGACGGTCCGCAAATTCGCGTCGAGCGATGTTTCGACCTGGCACGAACGCAGCAGGGCATCGCCAGATACCATACGCACTGCGTCGATCACAACTTTATTGAGATTCACCGAACGACGCTCTACCTGCTCTTTCTTGACCATGCCCCGAATGCCGCGAACTACGCCACTGGCGCGACGCCCGTCTGAGATAATGTCACCGAGCAGTTCGTGAATTTCCTTTTGATCAACGTTCCCGCGATCGATGAAACGCTGTCCAGCTGCGGCGTTACTGAGAATTCCGGCCAAAGGTTGATTCAACTCGTGAGCAATGGAGGCAGACATTTCACCCATTAACGCCACACGACTAAGATGACTGAGTTCGTCGCGTTGTTGCAACGCTTCTGCTTCAGCGAGCTTGCGTGGCGTTATATCTATGGAAACACCAATGAGGCGAGCGCCTTTGCGATTATCACCGGCTACCCAGCGCGCACGCGCCCCGATCCAGCGCTGAGTTCCATCCGGCAATAAAATGCGATATTCCATTTCGTACCCACTGCCTGCTTCCAATGCATGTTTCACGGCGGAATCGCGAAGCGCACGATCCTCTGGATGAACGCGATCTTGAACCGCCGCATGGTCGAGAGGAGTCTTTGAATCAAATTGAAATACCGTGCGCGCGCTGTCAGACATCCAAAGCTCCTTACTAGCGGGGTCCATCTCCCAGACCCCGAGATGAGCTGCTTCGGCTGCGAGAATAACTCGTTCCTCGAATTCGTGCAGAGCCTCTTCCTTTTTCATTAATTCTGTTACGTCTACGCATGAGCCGATGTAGCCGGCGAATCCTCCCTGCGCGTCGTGGCGTGCCACGCCCTGATCAGAAATCCAGCGGTACTCGCCATCACTTCGTCTCAACCGGTATTGCATAACAAATGGCTGCCGCGCATCGAATGCTTCGGTGTAAACCTCGAGGCACTTTTGCATATCCTCTGGGTGCACACCTTCAGCCCAGCCGTTTCCCAGCTCCTGTTCGATGCTGCGGCCGGTAAACTCTAACCACGGCTTGTTAAAGAAAGTGCAGAGCTTATCCACACCGGCCATCCAAATGAGGACGGGAGCAGAATCCGCAACGTTCCGGAAACGTGACTCGCTTTCGCCGAGTTCGATTGCTCCAGTTACGCGTTCCTCGATAACTGTAGCCAAAAATAATAGCGGAATCGCCAGGACGATTAGAAATATTTGGATTGAAAGAGCCTCTTGTTCAGCTGGTCCGCCGGAGAATGGGCCATGTCCATGGGCTGCACTCCAGATCGCCAGAAAGCTGACAATTGAAACAGCAGTGCTTGCTCCAAGAGAGCCGAATCGTACCGCCGCCCAGAGAAGGAATGGGAGCGGAAGAAAGAGAAGAGCCGAGTCTGTTCCCGACCCGAATTTATAAAGAACAGCGTAACTTACGAGTAACAAACCAACAAATAGCGCCCATCCCTCCAGGTAACGTGACAATCGCGCGGTCCTCAGCGGCTGGATTCCAGTCGTCGTCCACGTCACAACTAACGGCACAATTATCAATGCTGCGAGGGCATTGGAAAAAAGGCGGACCCGGATCAGCTGCCAGTAGGTGTCCTTCCCCCAATGGTTCCATATGACAAGCGCGGCGTCTAAGAACGACGACAAAAAGGGGGCGATGAATACCACACACAGGCAAAACAGGCCGACGTTGCGAAGCGTGATGAAACGAATGGGTCCGCCCAACAGGTACCGCATCAATCCGGCGCCGATCAGTGCTTCGCAGGAGTTGGTGAGGAACCAGCAGAAAATCATCAGCGGTGGAACGTGACTCTGCAATTGCGCCGCCAGATGCGCTGGAAGTGCAGCCAACAGCACGACCCACCAGCTGCGCGGTGGCGTCAACAAAAGCGCCGCCACAAGAACAGAATTTGGAGGCCAAAGAACAGAGACCGGATGAGGTTGAAGCGTGAGTGCAAACCCGATCTTGCAACCGAGGTAATATCCAGCAAAAACCCACAACCCGATGATCAAAAGATGCCGGTTTAAAATCGCGGTGCGAACATTCCTGTGCCGCGCTGCTGATTGAATGTTCGCAGCTTCAAACGATGCGGATATACCCTTCATCTTCAGCGAACCTCAATTGACTGTTAACTTCGAGGGGAACGCTCTGTCGGGTAACGGAGAAAAATGTATCGGATGCAAAAATCAGTGCCGATGTGATTGTCGCGATTGCGTTTCCTACAACCACACGAATGCCCGCTCTTAGCTGGCAACTTCTTCCCACGGCATCCCGCATTATTACAGGTCTGCGCCCTTGGGAAAGCCTTATTTTCTGATGTCGCTGGCGGTGGCCATTTTGTGAATGCCAGGGAGGGGACTCGAACCCCTAAGGATTGCTCCACCAGATCCTAAGTCTGGCGCGTCTGCCAATTTCGCCACCCTGGCTAATTGCGATGGTCACGAAGGTCGCTTTGTTAGTCGGTTCGGGCAAATAGCGCTTGCAAGCTTGCTCCGGTTGCTGCGAGAAATCGAATGATGCCGGAACCAGAGTTTAGTCGTCCCGTTTTCCTCCCAGTCATTATCGGTACCCCGCGGCAAGGCCGGCTCACTGAACCCGCGGCAAAGTTCGTTTTTGGAGAAGCATCGAACCGAACCGATATCAAAACTGAATTGATCGACATCAGGGAGATTCCGATTCGCACGGATGATGCCGGCGAAGCGCTAAAGGACAGCCACTTCTGCGCTACGGTTGAGCGCGCTGACGGTTTGATCATCGTAGCGCCGGAATACAATCATAGTTTCCCGGGGCTGCTAAAGCATGTCCTCGATACAAATCTCAAGGAATACGTGCATAAAGCGGTTGGCGTCTGTGGCGTGTCCGCTGGACCGTTTGGTGGTGCGCGAATGATCCAGAGTTTAGTTCCAGTGCTGCGGGAGCTCGGTCTGGTCACCATTTTTTGGGATGTTTATTTCAGCACGGCTGGAAAGCTCTTCGATCCAGCGACGGGCGAGATCACCGATCAAGCTTACACCCATCGCGTGAAAAAATTTCTAAATGAGCTTGTCTGGATGTCGCGCGCTCTGCGGTACGCGCGCGAAAACATTCCAGCGCCGTAATGCTGCTCCGCGTCCGGGGTTTTTAGGAAGAAGCAGGCGACGGCGACGGCTTGTCCGCCGAAGCTGTCGCCTCAGTGGTTGCAGCGGCAGCTGCCTTTGCAGCCGCGGCTTTTGCCGCTGCTTCAGCTGCAGCTTTCTTCTTCGCTTCCGCGGCGGCTGCCGCATCGGCGAGGTTCTTATCAACCGCCTCTGCTTCGACGGGATGGATCTTGTGATAGTACCCGTTCGATTTGGAAAGGTGCTCTTTGCGCAAAAGCAAATGATCGAATCGCTCGCGCTGACTCAGCTCGAACTCCTTGTCCATCTTGATCGCCTCGAATGGACAAACTTCCACGCAAATCTGGCAACTCATGCAAACTGAGATGTCGATGTCGAACACCTTTGGATAAAACTGCGGTTTGTCCATGTAATCCGGCTTCTTGTCATCGCTCTTGACGATGTAGATGCACTGCGGTGGACATTCTTTCTCGCAAATCTTGCATGCGACACAGCGCAACCCCGCGTGCGGATCGTTGTCGTCGTAAATCAGGAATGGAAAATTTCGGTAATTTTCCGGAAGAGGAATGCGCTCCTCGGGGTACTGCACCGTAGTCAGCCGTTCCTTCTCGAAATAACTTCCGGCAAAATTCCGGAGCGTTACCGCCATTCCCTTCAAAATTCCCGTGCCGACCATTGGAGTTTTAATCTCGCTGATTAGGCCGCATATTCACAAGGAAAAGTTACTCATGAACCGGCTTCTTCTCTGTTTGCTCTTGCCGATCGGCGCGTTGGCCGCGCAAACCGGCGACCGGGTTTTCGAGAGCGGACCGCAAAAAGTCCATCTGATCGAACTTTTTACATCGCAGGGCTGCAGCAGTTGTCCACCAGCGGAAGCGTGGCTCTCCAAATTGAAATCCGAACCACGGCTTTGGAAAGATTTCGTGCCGATCGCGTTTCACGTCGATTATTGGGACCGCCTCGGCTGGCGCGATCCTTTCGCGGCAAAGGAATGGACCGTGCGACAGTATTTGTATTCCGCGAATTGGAGGAGCGAGAGCGTCTACACTCCCGGGTTTGTTCTCGACGGTCGCGAATTGCTCGACCGACGCGTGCCGGCGGCATCCAGTGAAAAGCCGGGAGCGCTGAAGTTGTCGATCGCGAACGAGAAGATTACTGCTGAATTCAAACCAACAAATGGAGAAACGAAGGATCTCGATCTTCATGTTGCCACGCTCGGCTTTGATCTAAACACCAAAATCAGTGCCGGCGAAAACAGCGGCCGCAATTTGAAACAGGATTTTGTTGTCCTGTCGCTCGCCAAAGAAAAAGTTTCAGGTGGAAAGACCGAATTCGCTTTCAATCAGGACTCGCGCGCCGGCGCGATTGCGGCCTGGATCACAGCGCCGAATCAAATTGATCCGATTCAGGCTGTTGGTGGGTGGCTCCGCTAGGATTTTAGCGGTCCACTTTACTTCCTGGCGACATCTAGTTCGGTGGCGCCGATGACAACGGAGTAGCGTCGGGGAATTCGGCCGTGATTTCGGCTGGCGCCGAATCACCGATCCACTTCTCCCATCACGATATCGATGCTGCCGAGGATTACCATTACATCGGCGACTGTGTGACCGAGGCAAAGATCTTCAAGCACAGTGAGATTAATGAAGCTTGGTGGGCGGACGCGGTAACGATATGGGTTTGGAGTTCCGTCGCTGATCAAATAAAATCCGAGCTCACCCTTTGGTCCTTCGATTCGACCGTACGCTTCACCAACGGGTGGACGAAATGCACGCACTTTGACCTTTGGATTTACAATAGGGCCCGGTGCAATTTGCGCGAACGCCTGCTTCAGGATCTCCATGCTCTCGCGCATCTCCAACGCGCGCATCATCAGGCGATCGTAGGTGTCACCGTGCTCCCCGAGCGGGATGCGAAATTTGAAGCGCGGATAAAACCCGTAGCCGTCCACTTTACGAATGTCGTAATTCACACCACACGCGCGCAACATCGGACCTGTGATCCCGGCGCTGATCGCCAGTTCAGGCGACAGATTGCCGACATTTTGGGTTCGACCGATCACAATCTCGTTTCCAAGAATCAGTTCCTCGAATTCATCTAGAAACTTCGGGAAACGGTCGACGATCTGTTTCGCGCGGGCGAGCCATTCATCGCTCGCATCCACGCGGCAGCCGCCAAAACGCATGTAATCGCACATCATTCGCGAACCGGCTAACGACTCAAAGAGGTCGAGAATTTTTTCGCGCTCACGAAACGCATACATTAACGGCGTACCCCAAGCGCCCATGTCGCTGAGCAAAAAACCCAAAAGTGAGGCGTGATTCTGCAGCCGCGTCAGCTCGGACAGAATAATGCGCAGATACTCGGCGCGTTCGGGAACTTCAATTCCAGCGAGTTTCTCCACGCTGAGCGCGTACGCCCAGTTGTTGGTCATCGAGCAGAAATAGTCGAGCCGGTCGGTATAGGGCATCGAGCCGAGGTAACTGGTGTTCTCGCCGATTTTCTCGTGATTTCGATGCAGGTAACCGAATACCGGTTTGAGCTTACGGACGATTTCGCCTTCTAGTGCCACATTCATCCGAAACACGCCGTGCGTGGATGGATGCTGCGGTCCCATCGAGATCTCGAGCAGTTCGCCTTCGAGCCGCGAGCCCATGCTGACAGGCGGCCTCTCTGTTGCTTCGATTATTTCAACCGTTGCGCTCATTTCAAATTGTCATCGTGAGTTACGAAGGCGACCAAGGATCTTTGATTATTCCTACGCTCTGTCATTCAGAAATGGCCAGAGATGTTTCGGTTCGCACGTCAGGAAGGTTTTAATTCCTCTTCAGTTGGACGCGGCGTGTAATGCTGCTTCGCTTTCTCCAGCACGTCGTCGTGCGGCGTCGGCTCCCATTCGTAATCGTCCGGCTCGCGGTAATCTTTCCGCATCGGATAATCTTCAAACTCATCCCACATTAAAATCCGGCGCAGATCGGGATGACCGTCGAGGTGAATGCCGTACAGATCGAAAATTTCACGCTCCTGGAATTCGGCGCTTCGCCAGATCGGCGTGAGCGATGATAAATGCGCGCCCTCTGCACGATCACGCGTGCGCATGCGAAGGATGACTGGGCCATGTTTATGCGTCATCGAGTACAGGTGATAAACTGCCTCGAGATATCCGGGAATTTTCTCCTCTGTGGTCTCGACTATCTCTTTTTCCTGGCCATCGACGACCTTCTTTAGCTTGGTTGTTTTCTTCACCACGCGGTCCGGCCAATCGACGCCGGTGACGTTGGAGCAAAAATCGAGGGACAGCGCCGGATCGACATGTAAAAATTTCGCGATTGCGACCGCATGCTCGTTATCGATCAGCAATGAATGCTGCTGCGATGGGCTGCCGTTCGGCACAATTTCGATCTTCGCTCCAGGCACCGCCGCTTCGATCCGCGATTTGATTTGCTCCAACGATTCCATGACGAAAAAGCCGTCATCCCGAGCGAAGTCGAGGGATCCCGTAATATTGCCAGAAACTTCCGCCACGGGATTCCTCGACTCCGCGTTGCTCCGCTCGGAATGACAACGCGGGAATCATCGTTCGATTACAGGTGGTTGAAACACATTTGGATTAGCGCGCGGCTCCAGGTCGTGCTTACCAAACTCCGGCACTGGGAATTCACTTAGTTGCTCTGGCTTGAGAAACTCGGCCTTATTTGCGCCGGTCAACTTTTGATCGTCGATCTTGCGTTGCAATTCCATGAACGCGTGAAGCAACGCTTCCGGGCGCGGCGGGCAACCGGGGATGTAAACATCGACCGGGATGTAGCGGTCAATTCCTTTGAGAACATTGTAACCCTGCTTAAAAGGCCCACCTGAGATCGCGCATGCGCCCATCGCGATCACGTATTTTGGATCGGCCATCTGGTTGTAAAGGCGGACGATTTGCGGCGCCATTTTCTTCGTGACCGTACCAGCAACAATCATCAAATCCGCTTGCCGCGGTGAGGGACGAAACACCTCGCCACCGAAGCGTGCGATGTCGTAGCGCGATGCGGCGGTAGCGATCATTTCAATGGCGCAACAAGCCAATCCGAACTGCAGCGGCCAGATCGAGTTTCTGCGTCCCCAGTTGTAAAGATCCTGCATCGACGTCACCCAGACTCCCTGCCGTTGCAGTTCGGTGCGCAGTTGTTCGTCGATCTGGCTCATGGATTCTCGTTAGAAGGCTTGGCTTTACGTTGCGGCAGGAAGCTTGCGCCATAGCAATGTAACTCCTTTAGCTTTTTTGACCACCGCGTGGGCGCGCTAGCGCTGCCATTGCAAACATCCCTTGCCCCACGCCCAGACAAGCCCTTCGATGAGCAGCAAAAGAAAAACCAGCATTGCGATAAATGCTCCGAACGGCAATCCGGTAAATGCGACCGCAAACGGCACGAGAAAGATGGCCTCAACATCGAAGATCAAAAACATGATGGCATAGAGATAATACTGTGCGTGGAACTGAATTTGCGCATCACCGATCGATTCGATGCCGCATTCGTAAGTGGAAGTTTTGTCCGGGCCGGGCTTTGCCGGCTGGAAAAATCGCCGCCACATCCACGCGAGTGCCAACGGACCCAGCGGAAACACCAACGCGACACCAATGAAAATAATGATGAAAAAATACGGATGCGGATTCATCCAGTGTGCGATCAAATTCGCTCGGAAGTCCTCACTGCCAAGCTTATAGTCAGATGTGAACAAAACAGCGAGAAAGTTTCCAAACTTTTCTGAGGCTGAAAAGGCGGACC
>Ga0207697_10001403_pt1 | contig 13181 bp, 7 predicted proteins | sample KBSSwiS5withPhiX_FD_184293 | JGI IMG/M metagenome (GOLD analysis project Ga0207697, IMG submission 184293) | Switchgrass rhizosphere microbial communities from Kellogg Biological Station, Michigan, USA, with PhiX - S5 (SPAdes) (version 2) | ecosystem: Host-associated > Plants > Roots >... | reverse complement strand
AGCATTCGACGAGCTGGTAACTCGCTACCGGACACGAGTATTCGGCATGATTTACAACATGGTCCACAGCGAACAGGACGCATGGGATCTGGCTCAGGAGAGCTTCCTAAAAGCATGGAAGTCGATTGGACGCTTCCGCGGTCAGTCATCCTTTTACACTTGGATTTATCGCATCGTCATGAACGTGACTATCGATTGGCTGCGCAAAAAAAAGATCAAAGGCGGCGACGCTGAGTTCGATGATGCAATTCAACTTAGAGAGATTGATCCTGCATCGAAAACGGTTCCAAAAACGGAAGCGTTGCCCCATCAAGCGATGGAACGTGACGAGATCCGCGCTCGGATCGAACAGGCAATTGGTCAGCTGTCGCCGGAACACCGCGCCGTGATTTTAATGAAGGAAATCGACGATATGCAATATCACGAGATCGCAGAAGCGTTGGGGTGTTCGATCGGTACCGTGATGTCCCGGCTGTTTTATGCGCGCAAGAAATTGCAAAACTTACTGAGAGACGTTTATGAAAACGTTTGAGGAAAAATGGACGGCATGGCTGGACGACCAGCTCAGCGGGCCCGAATTATCGGAATTCGAGGCTTCGCTGCCTGACAAAGCTGCGGCTCAAGCCGAAAAAGCCGAGGCGAAAAAGCTCGGCGAGCTGCTGAAGCGCGAGTTGAGTGCGCATCCACTGAAGAACGAAGAATTCTTCAGTCATCAGCTGCGCGAAAGGATCGTCCACGAAAATGGCGAGCAAGGTCGGGAGCGTGCTCGCCGAGCTCGAGCTTCTGGTTGGTGGACGATTCCGCGCCTGTTGTGGGCGGGCACGGGCTCGCTCGCGGTATTTTTGATTTGCACCATCTTGGTTATGCATCGGGAAAGACCGGCCGAAGAATCGCAATACCTGACACAGATTCTCAATGCCCGGGTTGATCCTGTCGTTAGTCCGAATGCGTCGGTTTCGATCTTCGAGGTGAAACAAGACCGAGCAACAGTCCTTTGGACCGAGGGACTGCAAAGCTTACCGGCCGATTACGCCGCGAAATAATTGCTCATGTATCGCTCGCTGGCGGTCCTAATCTCTGTTCTTCTCCTGGCGATGACCGAAGCGCTCGCGTCGCAAGCGGCGGAGACGGTTTGGAGCGGGCTTGTCATCGCGGAGAATGTTACGGCACCGCAGCCGATTCCGCAGGAATTGACTCGGATTGAAGGATTACTGAAAAGGTTTTTCGGCTACAACGAATTTCAGGTCATTGGACAATCGCAAAAAACCCTAAAGACCGGTCAGGAAGATTGGCTTGCCACGAGCAAATTTTTCGGACTGCACGTAGACGCGCACGGTGAAACCCCAGGTGGCTATGTTTTGAATCTAAAACTTTACAAGGAAAAGGAGCTTTTGCTCGAGACCGAAGCCAAACTGAGCAAGCGCAGCCCGCTGGTGATCAAAGGTCCACAGGTGGGCGGGGGACAATTGCTGCTGGTGCTCGTTGTTCAGTAGCCTCGTCGGTCAGCGGAGCGCTTGCCAGCAAACGCGTGTGATGTCGAGCGAAGTCGCCTGCCGAGCCGAAGCTTTATGCGAAGTCGAGACATCTCGTTGCGCAAGCGTTAAGGTAACTTCGCGGGATTTGATTCGCTCACTTCCCGTTCGCTCAGCCTTTGGCCTTCCCGTCCATGTCGCGGCTTCCCCAGCCGCTCCGTTCTCGACTTCGCTCGGAATGACTGCAATCCGAATAAGAAAAGTCCCCGCCCTCTTTCATTTTCTCGCGGCCCTATTCTTCACTATCGTTCCCTGCATCGCCGCTGTGGAAAAACCGTTTAACTTCAACGAGACGCCCGGAAAACTTCCGAAAGAAGTAGTCCCGACGGAATACGCAATCCGCATCGTTCCGAACCTCGACAATTTTACATTCGCAGGAAGCGAAACGGTGAAGCTGACCGTGCGGAGTCCGGTCCATCAACTGGTGTTGAACGCGCTCGAACTCAAGATCGAAGCGGCCTCTGTCGATAGCAAAGAATTGCCGCTCTCGGCGATTAAGACCGACCATGAAAAGCAACTCCTGACGCTTACGTTGCCGTCAGAACTCGCGACCGGCGATCACGCGCTCGCGCTACGTTTCACGGGCAAGATCAATCAGCAAGGGCAGGGGCTCTTTTACATGCGTTATAAGGAACACGGCAGCGGTGCGCGCAAAGTCACGCTCGGGACGCAGTTCGAAGCGACTGATGCGCGCCGATTCTTTCCCTGCTGGGATGAACCGGCGTTTCGCGCGCGTTTTCAATTCACCGTTGTGGTGGCTGAGAATTGGCTCGCCATTTCAAACATGCCGATTGAAAGCGAGCAAAAAATTGTGGCCGGAAAAGAAGTGCGCTTCGCGCCAACTCCGCCGATGTCCAGTTATCTGAATGTATTCGTCGCCGGCGAACTCGATCTTATCGAGTCACAAGTCGGCCCGACGCAGATTCGCGTAATCGCGACGAAGGGCAAAGCAGAACTGGGTCGCTACGCGCTCGAGGCTTCAGCGGAGATTTTGAAGTACTACAACGATTATTTCGGCGTCCCGTATCCGCTGCCGAAGCTGGATCAAATAGCTATTCCTGGCGGCTTCGGTGGTGCAATGGAGAACTGGGGTGGCATCACCTATTACGAATCGAGGCTTCTCTTCGATCCGAAAAGTTCCTCCGGTGAGACGAAGCAAAATATTTATGAAGTGTTGGCCCATGAAGTGGCGCACATGTGGTTCGGGGACCTCGTAACGATGGCGTGGTGGGACAATCTCTGGCTCAATGAAGGATTCGCCTCGTGGATGGGCAGCAAATGCACCGAGCATTTCAATCCGCAATGGGAAGTCTGGCTCGCTCGCGAATTACCGCGAGATCCTACGCGTCGGATCGGAATCGCCAAGGAGGCGGCGATGGAAGGCGACGCGCGATCGACCACCCACCCGATTCAACAGCGTATCGCGACGGAAGCCGAAGCGAACAGCGCGTTTGACGATATCACCTACAAGAAAGGCCAGTCGTTCCTGCGAATGCTGGAGAGTTATCTTGGCGAGGACGTTTTCCGCGATGGAATTCGCCGGTACATCGCCGCGCATGAATATTCGAACACAACCACTGCCGATTTGTGGAACGCGCTTTCGGAGGCTTCGAACAAGTCAGTAGGTGAAATTGCGGCCGGCTGGACGGAGCAACCCGGGTTTCCTGTCGTGACCGTTAAGCGAGAGGCCGACGGCAAGATCCGGCTTAGTCAGGAGCGGTTCACCGTGAATTTCAAGAACCCCCCGCCATTCCTCTGGCAAATTCCGCTGACGTATTCGGTCGTTGGTGAAACACCGGCGACTTTGCTGATGACCGATAAAACGGCAGCTCTAAAAAACATTCCCGCAGATCGCGCCCTCAAGTTGAACGTCAATGGCGCTGGAAATTATCGCGTCGAATATGATGACAGATCATGGGAATTGTTGTTTAAGGCGCTGCCGAAGTTAGGCGTCGAAGATCGCGTGAATCTTATGAGCGATGCCTGGGCGCTTGTGCAAGCCGGTCGCGCGCCCGTTTCGCTCTACTTTGGATTGGTCGAAAAGTTGCCCGTCTCCGCGGATCTGGCCGAACGCGAACAGATCATCAATGTGTTGGATTTCGTGAACGGTCTGTTGGTCGGCAGTTCTGAACGTGAAAAATTCCAAGCGTATGCCCGATCGCTTTTGCGCCCGACATTTGTGACGTTGGGATGGGAGCCGAAACCGGATGAATCGCCGAACGCTGGAAGGCTGCGTGCAAGCTTGATCAGTGCTCTCGGAGATTTGAATGATCCCGAAGTTTTAGCTGGCTGCCGCGAGCGTTTCGAGAACTACCTCGCAGATCCAGCTTCGCTCTCACCGGATCTCCGTGGTCCGGTTCTGGCAATGGTCGGCCACACTGCCGATGAGAAAATATGGAACAAACTGCACGAACTCGGTCTGAAAACCACAAGCATTGAGGATCAACAGAATTATTACGATGCACTCGCTTGCGCGACTGATCCGAAATTGGTGAAGAGAACGCTTGCGATTGCGCTTACGGACGAATTGCCAACGAGCCGTGCCACTTTCCTGGTTTCGCGAGTCGCCCGCGACAGCGGTCATCCCGATATTGCTTGGGAGTTCGCGAAAGCAAATATGAAAGCGCTGCTCGCCAAAGTCGATGCGGCGGGTGCAAACCGCTACGCGCCCAGTCTGTTTACCTTTTTCTCCGATGGCCCGCGTGCTAATGAACTGAAAAACTACGCCAAAAAGAACTTAGCCCGGGCAAGCGCTCCCGAAGTAGCCAAAGTCGTCGATGAAATTCAGTTCCGCGCGGAATTCAGAGAGCGCCTCGCATCTCAATTGCCGGCGCTCGTTCACGGCGGCGCAAGATAGCTCGGCTTAGAGTTGTCGCTCTGGAATTGGCGGCGGAGAAACTGCAGCGTCGCGGCGAGCAGCCTCCTCTGATTCGATAGCGAGGTTCTGAGCAGCGCGCCATCCGGCTTGCGCCTGCACGAAAATGAAGAACGCGAGTATGCCCAGCCATATGGATTTCGACCAGTACGCCCACAAGGCGAAAAGAATTGCTCCACCGAAACGAATTATGCTTGCTGCTTTCAAGCTGCGAATCGGTCCAACTTTGAACCAGAGCAGTCCGCGCAGAATTTGGCCGCCATCGAGCGGATAAACAGGAATCAGATTAAAGAACAACAACACGACGTTCATGAACCAGACGGTCCGAACAAACTGGTAGAAATCTGGATGAACTATTTTCCAATGGAGCCTGGTGACGATAAAGGCGACCAAAGTGAACAACGGAAATAAGATTACGTTCACAAGCGGCCCGGCTGCCATACTCCAAAGATAAGCGCCAGGTCGAGCCGGAGGTCTGACGAAGGCGATTCCGCCAAGCGGCCACAGGACGATCGTGTCTGCCTGTCCGCCAGTCTGGCGGCAGGCTAAGGCATGTCCAAATTCGTGCAGCAAAACGACGCCAAAGAGCGCGCAATATTCCAAGGCTGCCCAAATTGGATTGTGATACCGGTGGACGAATTGCGTTACTTCAAGCGCAGCGACATGAACCAGGTGAAATGCAGATAGACGCGTATTCCTGCCAACCGGAATATCGGCAGCGCACCTTTCATCGGCATCGACGGGTTGGAACGCTGAACATCAACAATTGCTGCAGCGCCCTTGCGCGGAACGCCCTATTCTTTTGATTCGGCTCCTTCGTTCTGAGTGCTGATCCACAAGCGCATCGGAATCATCGAAGAATCGATGAAGCCATGCTTCCGGAAAAACGCCTGCGCCACATTTTCGGGGCGATCGGTCAGCAGCGTGATTCGGAGAAAATTTTTCTTCTTCGCAAAATCGATTGCGTGTTCGAGAAGTTTGTTACCGTAGCCATGGCCCTGATACTGCCTGTGCACCACCAGGTCCTCCAGGAGCATGACGAATCCGCCTTCGGCCGTGCTGATGGTGAAGAGCAAATTGATCATCCCCACGATGGCGCCGTTGCGGCGCAGCACAAAAACGCGGCCACGGCTGGGCTGTTCGAAAATGAGCCGCAATCCGCGGAGCTGTTTGTCCTTATCGGGACGGAAGTCGCTCTCTTGAGCGAACAATTCGCCGAGCAATTCCGACAACTCGTCCAGGTCGGCTTCAGTCGCCGGCTCGATCACGACATTTTCTTTCTCCGCCATTTCGCTGCGAGTCGTTATTTCAAAAATGCGCCCTGTTGGCAACTGTGTAAATAGGGCGCCAATCCTCCTCGTGGTCCTCCCCGGCCTCAATTGCACCTGAGAACGAGGACGAAGGACGAGACCAAGTACGAGGACGAAGATTCGCCTCCGGGGGGTCGTTGACAATGCTGGCCGTGCCCCTAGTGTAAGCGCTCTCAGAGGGAGCCGGAGCAGGTTCACGGTTTATGAAACGCACTTATCAGGCATCGAAACGAACGCGTAAACGTCAGCACGGTTTTCGCGCCCGCATGCGAACAAGGGGCGGCCGCGCTACTCTTGCGCGCCGGCGCCAGCGCGGTCGCAAACGCCTGCTTCCAAAGGGCGTTAAGAGGCACTACGCCCGCCACACGCAAGCTTGATAAAGTTCGAAATCGGTGACCGGTTAGTGATCTTCCACGTCACCACCAGGTTCCGTTGCAAGCACGCAGCGAAATCCGTAAATCACGTCTCGCTCATTGCGATCAACTACGTTTCGGTAAGAGGATTGCATTTCCAGACGATTACTTGTGGCCCAGGAGCCGCCGCGCAGCACTCCCCATTCGCGACCGGTTGCACTGTTGTCGCCTTTATAAGTGTCGAGACACCATTCCCAAACGTTCCCGCCGACATCGAATAGGCCAATCGAATTGGATTTGAAACTTCCGACGGGCAGCGTCGCGATGCGTCGCTTTCCCGAAGTTCCCGCATAATTTCCCGCGTCGCTTGGCCGAGGCCATTGTTTGCCCCAGGGGAATTCGTTCTTGATTTTGCTGTCACGCGCTTCGGGGGTCGAACCGTTCTCATTCATCAAACCGGCGGCCATGCTCCACTCGGCATCGGTCGGCAGGCGATAAGCTTCTCGATCGTCAATCAGATTTTCGTCGCGTTCTTTTTCGGTTAGCCATTTGCAAAAGGCCATGGCGTCGAACCAGCTCACTTTTACGACTGCATCAGTTGGTGTCTGATGAAAATCGGGCGGCTCGTATCGTCGGCCGGTTGCGCGGCAAAACGCTTCGTAATCTTGCACACGCGTTTCCCAGATCGAAAACTGAACGTCGCCACGCGGAACGAACTTCATGCCCAACGAATTTGTGAATGGTTGTCCGGGCGCAGGGCCGACGGTCTTTTCCAGACGCGCCGCCAGAAATGTCTGTTGTTGCGGCTCGACTTTCCCATTGACCGACCCCTGCTTGTAGCCGGACAGGCGCAGCTCGTACGTGACGTCGCCCGGCTTCACTTCCTCGATCACCAGCGGCGTTTGACCCAAATCCTTTCCGTTCGCGATTACAGTCGCACCGCCCGGCGCGCTGGTGATCTTCACGCTGCCATTTGCGAACACAAAATGCGCTGCATTGTCTCGTTGCGCGACGACGTCAATCGTTTGCTGTTCGTCAGGCCAACCGTTCAAATGCGCGACCAGTTCGTGCGAACGCGCGGGCAGATCCAGACGGAGCGGCGTGCGTCCACGTGATTGTCCGTCCACGGAAATCTCGGCGCCATTGGGCTCGCTGGTGATGTTTGTGAGCGCCGTAACAAACGCGAACGATTTGTTCGACGTTTCGCCGCGTTGTACCTCGACGTCGCCGCGCATTTCCCAGTCGTTGTGACGCGCGACAATTGAGTATTTGCCGATGGGAAGATCAACTACGGTTTTAGGCGTAACGCCTTCGCGCAAAACCTGACCGTCCTCGCTTCGCAACGAAAACTGCGCGCCGGACGGTTCGGATTGGATTTGAAGAACACCTCTGCTGCGCACGAGCCGAAACAACGGCAGCTCTGGTAACTGTTTGCGTCTGAAGTCGACGCTCGTTTCCATCGGTTCGTATCCGGGGTTCATGATGCGCAGCTTGTACTTGCGCGGTTCCAAATCTGCGAAAGTCGCGGGGCTTTTTTGCGCATGATCGCCTAAAACGACGAGGGCACCAGCAGGCTCAGTCCGTATCGTTGTTTGCAGGTGAAGGTCACCGCTCGGTTGTGACAACTTTAGCCAAAGGCCAATCGCGGCGACGAGGAGAACCACGATTGATACCGTTGTTAGTAGAATTTTCGCGCGCGATCGTCGTGGGCATTCACCTTGGTCCAACGCGGACAGATCACGATTCATTTCCGCAGCCGAGTGGTAACGCTTGGTCGGATCGTTGGCGCACGCCTTCACCAGCACATCGTTGAGTTGCAGCAGACGTTCGCGATCCGGCCGCTTGCTCAGTTGCGAATCGACCTCCGGAAAATCGAGCCGGTCTTTTCCGGTGCACGTTTCGTAAAGAAGTTTCCCCAGACTGTAAATGTCGGCGCGCGGCGTACCCGGCCCTTCCGGCGGGATGTAACCTTCCGTGCCAACGAACGATCGCTGGCCGCTGGCCGCCACCAATCCGATGTCGGCCAGCTTCGGCACGCTTTCGCTGAAAATGATGTTTGACGGTTTGATATCGCGATGGGTCAGCCCGCGTTTGTGCAATGCTTCAAGCGCTTCCGTTAACGAAAGTCCGAGCCTTATCGATTCGTCGGCGGAAAGGCATTTGTGCCGCGCGAGATCGGTCCTCAACGTGCGCGGTTCGTAAGTGCCGATTTCGATTTTACGCCCGCTCAGATGATCATCAGCCAACTCCATGCTGTAGTACAGATACTCGGCGGTCCGTCCGACGTGTAGAATGTCTATAAAGCCGGCATGCGCGCGAGAGATCGGCTCGAACGCAGACATCCCTTCGAATTCCCGGAGAAACGCGCGTTCGCTTTCGAACGTGCTGCGGTAGACGACTTTCACCGCGCGAAATGCACCGATCACTGTGCGCGCCAGCCAAATCTCACCGTAAGCGCCGCGTCCGATCACGCGTAGCAATTCGTGATCGGGAATGATTGGTATCTGAGCCGTAACCTGATCGGGAATGTCCGATTTTACACAAGCGAGTGACGCGAATCAATTCTGGGGAACGCACGCGCCTCGCGTGCTGGCAATGGCGCCCTCACCATTGCGAACTTTCCGTAGTGCCAGACCCCAAATCGGGCGCGCGTGTTTAAACGGACGTTTCGGCGAGCGCGCCGAAACACGCACGCGAGGCGCGTGCGCTCCCCAGACCAAATCGCCGATCAGCCACCCCTTTTTTCCAGCGCTTTGATCTCCTTCTTCAAAAGCGCGCTGACGCGATGTCGCGCCAGATACACCTGGCCGATATTGACTCCCAATCGCGCGGCAACTTTCTGTGCCGGCCAATCTTTGCGAACGTAACAATCAAAAATTTGAAACTGCTTCGGCTCGATTTGCTTTTTTACCCGCGCGATCGCCGCCTCAAATAAATTCTCCTTCCACTCCGCTTCCCAGACCGCATCCAAATCCATACCATGCGAATCGGGGACACGCTCGATTGTTGCCGTCGCGTGGTCATCGGACAAACGAGGACGTTTCGCGTCACCGGGTTCGCGTTTACGAAACTGATCGACGATTCGCCAGCGCGTGATCTGCAACAGCCAGCCTTTGAACGAACCGATTGCGGGATCGTATTTCAACTTGTCGATGCTCTTCGCAACCGTGATGACGGTTTCCTGTACTACCTCCTGTGCTTCAACATCCGTGAGACCGGATTTGCGCGCGGCCGAGTAGATCAGCTTCGAGTATGTGTCGAAAAACTCCTGCCAGCGCAGTTGATCGCCCCAATCGGCCAAACGGTCGACCAGGCTACGCCGCGTCGCGAGCAAGCTGGCCTGCTTCACAGGGATTTTCTAACTCGGGAAAGCGGCCTCCGGCAAGGTGGATCGGCTTCTCCGAAGACGATGGGAATGGCGAAGCCCAATCGAATTCCCAATGCGTTGAAAAGTCGCCGCGGCGACCGTTCCACCAAATTTTCTGAAAGATTTTAGCTCGGCGGCCGTATCCCCCTCATGAATACGCCCCAGCTTCTTTCAAAACTGAACAAATCCACCTCGCAGATCACCCGCGCACTGCGGCTATTTGTTGAGCTTATTTTTGGCAACATCTCCTGGCGACCACCGGGTTGGCTAAGCCGGTCCGTCGCCTCGTGCAATCGTTTAGTACGCGCTCATCCGAGGCTAGTCGCATCGGGAGTACTCACGATTCTTTTGCTTTCCTGCGGCGGAGCATGGACTTGGAAGTGGTATTCTCATCTGCCGAAACCGAGAAAAGTTTCAGCTAAGATCGTTCCGATTGAAGTCACCAAACTGGAAAAAGAACTAAAGTTCCCGCGGCTGGTCGTTTATTTCAGCGAATCCGCGGCCCGCCTCGAAGACTTAAAAAAGCCATCCGTGCAAGGCCTGCGACTTGAGCCGCACATAAACGGTGCATGGCACTGGGCTCAGGCCGATATTCTCGTGTTCCAACCGACTGAAGATTGGCCGGCAGATCAGAAATTCAGAGTGATCTTCGACAAGAATTTCTTTCCGCGCCACGTCTCGATGGAGCGGCTCGTCTACGAAACACGCACACCGCCATTTTCAATCACCGTCAAAGAACTGGAGATTTACCAGGACCCGACAAATGCAACACGACGCGACATCAGTGCGACTTTGGAGCTGACGCACCCGGTGGATCCCGGAGAATTGGAGCGACATGTCCAGCTCACGATGGTTGGCGGTTCAAACATTTTTCCGCCTAACGACCCGGCCCCGCATTTCACTACGTCCTACGGATTATATCGTCGCATCGCTTACATCCACAGCTCGCAAATCGTGCTTCCGGAGCACGAGGATTTCCTCAATCTAACGGTAACAAAAGGTCTTCGCACCGCGCAAGGCGGAGCGCAGACGCGTGACGCAATCGAGCAGAAACTCCGAATCCCGTCGGTCGCGTCGATGTTTCAGATCGATTCGATTCAAACGACTGTTGCGCGCAACAAAAACGGTGAGCCTGAGCAATTGGTCGTGTTGACCACTACCGCCGACATCAGCACGCGGGAATTGTCGAAAGCTCTCCAGATCCGGTTGCTCCCCAAACGCAAAGTTTCCGACGCCGAAAAAGCCGCCGAAGTCGAAACGGAGGGAAACCTCGATGAAGGCTCCGATGAGTCCGCAGCTTCAAACGAAGAAACTGATTCCGATGAGGATTCAGTCGGATCCCAGGTAAAGGAAACTGAGCTTTGGAAAAGCGCGACCGATGTTCCCGACGATGTTCTCGACGCCGCGCATCGGGTGGCATTCACGCCGATTGAGTCCGAGAAGTCGCTGGATCGGCAGCACGCGTTTCGAGTGCGTGTTGAAAGCGATGGCGAGCTTTACGTCCGCGTGAACAAGGGTGTACAGGCGTTTGGCGGTTTTCCGCTAAGCGATGGTTACAACGCTGTCGTCGCCGTTCCGGCGTTGCCGCGCGAAGTCCAGATCGAAGGCCAGGGCGGGTTGCTTGCGCTTAGCGGCGAACGAAAGCTGTCGATCCGTTCCCGCGGACTCAGCGCAATCGAATACGAGATTGCGCGCGTCGCCACGACGCAGATCAATCATCTTGTCAGCCAAACCGAAGGAAAATTCGAGCACCCGCACTTTTATGTTTCCGAAGTTTTTAACCAGGAAAACATTTCCCGCATCGCGCTCGAGCAACAGGGCATCGCGCTTGAGAACAAATGGAAAGCAAACTATTCGGCGTTCGACTTTTCCGAGCATCTGCGCAAGCCGGCAGACGGCGGCAGCGAGCGCGGCCTCTTTTTCGTGACTGCGCGCGGTTGGGATTCAGAAAAGAAAAAAGCGATCAAAGCAGTCACTGACTCACGTTTCATCCTTGTCACCGATACCGGGATCCTGACGAAGAAAAACGCTGATGGCAGCCACGACGTTTTTCTCATGTCGATCAAGGAAGGGACGCCGCTGCCCAACGTGGTTGTCGATCTTTTGGGCAAGAACGGCATCGCGATCCAAAGCACTACGACTGATTCCAATGGCCATTGCGCGTTCGGATCGGTCGCGAAATCAACGCGGGAGAAAACGCCGGTCGCATTCGTAGCGCGTAACGGGGATGACATATCGTTTATTCCGTACAATCGCGAAGATCGGCAGCTGAACTTCTCGCGGTTCGACATCGACGGGGCGGACAATGTTTTACCGGAAAACCTGGACGCGTTCGTGTTCACCGAGCGGGGTGTTTACCGGCCCGGCGACGACATTCACATCGGGATCGTCGTGAAGCAGCGCAACTGGAATAGCAAACTCGGAGGGCTGCCGATTGAAACTGAAGTGGTAGACGCGCGAGATCATCCGGTTCAGACGAGGAAAATCAATCTGCCCGACAGCGGATTCACCGAGCTGACTTATCAAACGGCCAGTGATTCGCCTACAGGCCTCTACAATTTCAACGTTTACCTCGTCAAGAACAGCAAGCGCTCAACGTTGCTCGGTTCGACCACGGCGAACGTAAAAGAATTTCTGCCGGATCGAATGAAAATTGAGACGCGGCTTTCGCAAAATGCACCGCGCGGTTGGATCCAGCCAAGGGACATGCGCGCCTCGGTTCTGCTAGCAAATCTTTATGGAACGCCGGCAACCGATCGCAAGGTAACCGCGCGCCTGGAGCTCGCGCCGAGCGAGTTTTCTTTTTCAGGATTTCCAAACTACGTCTTTTTCGATCCGTTGTTCGACGACAAGAAGGAACGGCACGAACAAACGGTCGAGCTTGGTGAGAACAAAACCGACGACGGCGGCAAAACGGAATTTGATCTACAGCTCGAGCGTTTCGCCGACGCGACTTATTCCATGCGTTTTATCGCGGAAGGATTCGAGGCGGAAGGCGGCCGCAGCGTCACCGGGACGGTGGACGCGCTCGTTTCAGCTTTGCCGTATGTGATCGGCTGCAAACCCGACGGTGACTTGCGTTACATCGAGACGGATAAAGCGCGCGCTGTCGATCTCGTCGCCGTCGATCCGCAGCTCAACCGCATCGCGTTGGCAAACGTAACTGCGAACGTCATCGCGCAGGAACACGTGTCAGTTCTGACCAAGCAGGAGAACGGCAACTTTGCTTACGAATCGGTTTTGAAAGAGCGCGTCGCGAAATCGGAAAAGATTTCGGTTTCTGCAAACGGACTGCATTACACCCTTCCCACCGACGAGCCGGGCAATTATGTTTTCGAGCTTCGCGACGATCAGGACCGGCGTCTCACCAAGCTGCAATTTTGCGTGATTGGCCGCGGCGCTGTTTCGCGGTCACTCGAAAAGAATGCCGAGCTGCAAGTAAAGCTCGACCGCGCGCAGTACAACAGCGGCGACGAAATCGCGGTAAGCATCACCGCTCCCTATGCCGGCAGCGGACTGATTACCATCGAGCGCGACCGCGTTTACACCCAGCAATGGTTTCACGCAGATTCGGCCAGCAGCGTCCAGCATATTCGAGTTCCGGAAGATTTCGAAGGCAGTGGTTACGTCAACGTCGCGTTCGTACGCGCGCTCGATTCGAAGGAAATTTTCGTCAGCCCGCTGAGCTACGGCGTCGTGCCGTTCACCGCGAACAAAGAAAAGCGCCGGCTCACCGTTGAGATC